>Ga0172382_10001808_pt1 | contig 37099 bp, 37 predicted proteins | sample Leawel138RmetaG_FD_122245 | JGI IMG/M metagenome (GOLD analysis project Ga0172382, IMG submission 122245) | Leachate microbial communities from a municipal landfill in Southern Ontario, Canada - Leachate well 138R metaG | ecosystem: Engineered > Solid waste > Landfill > Unclassified | place... | reverse complement strand
TCACCATTTTTGTTCAAAATATGTTGAGACGAATTACGACCTGTTTAATTCATGCGTTTAGTTTGATGCAGATGCAAGGCGCCGGAACCCGCAGGCATAGTTATCTATTTCAAGGGGTTCGCAACGAAGCAGATGCATTGCAATAAACGCACTTGTGAAAAATGTTTTTCGTTCATCTGTATTATAAATCATTTGCAAATAACACTTTACCAATTCAAAAATATTTTTTATGAATTAAACAGGACGAATTAGTTCCAGCGAAATGAATGGCCTATTCTGCCGGACTTCATTAAAATGAGCTATGATGAAAGCCAAATACCATGAGAATAAACTATTATAATGAGGTAAACACCTTTGAAAATTAACAATTTTAATCAGATGAATCAGGATATTCTTTTATACACACTTCCCCAGTGGTTGATCTTTGCCGGATTTATTGCCTATGTTTATGGGAGGGTAGAGCAAAAAAAGATTTTTCGCCTGGTAGGCACAGTTCTATTTTTTCTACTGGGTTTTTTTGCATTATACTCCATGCTCTCTGGTCGTTTTTCATCCTTTTCATTATTGACTCCGGAGGAAATCATTCATGAAGAAATGGGTGAGGAGGTTATGGAAGAACTGCCATTTACAGCACAAATACTGCCGGCGTATATTGCATTTCTTTTCTCCGGGCTTCTTTCTGTTCCTACCTTATTTTTAGAGTGGAAAAACCGGAAAGGAAGAAATATTTTGTTCATATTCACCGGTCTAATTGGTCTTTTAGGTTTCTTTATCATTGTTGGGGCATTAAGAAATTTGTAAAATGTTAGAATTTCATCAAAAAATTCATCAATTTGTTAAAATAAGGAAGGATATATTAGCTTGTTTTTTATATTGCACCCCGATTGTGAAATAAAAAATTGAATATATAAAAGCGTAAATATCCATTATGAATCCACAGGCAGAAGAATTGAATCAGGTCATCCGGGAGGTAAGCCCGGCAGTTTACGAAATGCTTTCCGGCAGGGGAAAGGATATTTTTTTCCCGAAAAAGGGAATCCTGGGGCAAACGGCCGAAGCAAAAGGCACCCGAATAAATGCAACCATTGGTTCTGCCATTGAGGATGACGGATCGCCCATGAGGCTTGACGTGATCGCTTCCAGGATTCATCTTGACCCTTCGCTTGTTTTTCCCTATGCTCCCAGTTTTGGACGTCCCGATTTACGATCGAAATGGAAAAGCATGATTTATGCGAAAAATCCGTCTTTGGGCCATACTGAAGTGAGCCTGCCGGTTGTTACCAATGCATTAACTCATGGGATTAGCATAGCCGCCTATCTATTTGCTGATCCGGGTGATGAGGTGCTTGTCCCTAATCTTTTCTGGGGAAATTATAACCTTACCTTTTCTAACGGTTTTGGCGCTAATCTGATAAAATTTAACCTGTTTAAGAATGAAAGATTTGATTTGGAGGCTTTTGAGTCGAAACTGAATGAAGGGAAAATTGGGAAGAAATTACTTATCCTGAATTTCCCCAATAATCCGACCGGTTATACTCCAACCCAGACGGAAGCTGATGCTATTGTTTCAATTATCCGAAACTCGGCCGACAGAGGGAACAAGATTGTTTGCATTGTTGACGATGCCTATTTCGGCTTGGTTTATGAAGAAGGGATTGCCAAAGAGAGTATATTTGCCCAGCTGGCCGGCATCCATAAAAATGTGTTGGCTGTTAAGCTCGACGGAGCTACCAAGGAGGATTATGTATGGGGATTTCGCATAGGATTTATAACCTTTGGAGTACAGGGAGGAACACCAGAGCTTTACAGTGCATTGGAATCAAAAACAGCAGGAGCAATCCGGGGAAATATTTCTAATGTGGCCAATCTTACCCAATCACTTCTGTATACTGCTTACGCCAGCGATGAATATGACCATCAAAAAAAGGCTAAATTTGCTATTATGAAACAGCGGTATGAGGCAGTGAAGAAAGCACTAAATGAGAAAAAGTATCAAAAATACTTCAGTCCACTGCCTTTTAATTCCGGTTATTTCATGTGTGTCCAACTGGCCGGCGGAATAAATAGTGAAATAGTCCGACAAGTATTAATTCAAAAATACAGTATCGGAACGATCAGTCTGGATAATATCCTGCGACTGGCATTTTCTTCTGTCGCTGCTTCAGATATGAATGCCCTGTTTGAAGGGATTTACAAAGCTTGTGAGGAGTGTGCCTGAATTATTTTAACAGGTTTTCATCCCGAATAATCATTAAAATGGCTGAATGGGGCAGGATTATGTATTTTTCTTTGTTGAATTCAATTTCATAGCCGCTTTTATTGAGGTAAACAGCCAAATCACCCATGTGAGCCTGTAGGGGTACATACCTCACATTATCCTGTTTCTGTTTCCAGGCTTCGTCTTCTTCTGAAACAGCAGGTATTGGATAGCCCGGCCCTACTTTTACGATATATCCACTTTGAATTTTTTCACTCTCCTGAACGGTAGGTGGGAGGTACAAGCCTGTCCTGGTTTTTCCAGAGGGAGTCTTTGGCTTAACCAGCACCCGGTCGCCTACCATAATGAATTTTTCAAGGTCTTTTTCTTCAATAACTAATGACATATCTAATTTTCTTTTCAGGACAAATATAAAACTTTCTGATGGGTTTCCGTGAATATTTCCTCGATACAACCCTTGATCCCCGGCTTCAACCTATCCCTGAAATGAATAAAAAAGTATCCACTGCCGGGGGAAGGCAATGGATACAAAAATTATTATCTCCCCGGAGACTTCAGTCCAATCCGGGTAAAATTACAATCTGATTTGGTTTTTTACCTATTATGCTACAGCATTTCCAATAAGGAAGGTTGCAGCCAAAGCAATAATTGCATATAACTCGGGGAATACTGCCAGAATCAGTGTTTTCCCTGTTACATCGTAGCCTGATCCAATAGCAGCAATACCATTGGCACAAACCTGGCCCTGGCGAATGGATGAAAACAATGCAACCAGCCCAAGAGCAAGCCCTGCGCCAAATACTGATGCAGCCTGGTTCCAGTCAGGATTATCTAACAAACCAAAGAAGTTACTCAATAAAAAGTAACCTGCAAAACCATAAAGTCCCTGGCTGCCAGGCAATGCCGTCAACAGGATATACGAACCAAATCCGTCAGGATTTTTTTTCGTTGCTCCAACTGAAGCACTTCCGGCAATTGAACATCCAAAGGCACTGCCGGTGCCGGAAAGTCCAACCATTAAACCAATTCCAATGTAAGCTAAAACAATAGGATCCATTCTTGAATTATTTAAATTGTTATTACTAATTATTTGTCTCTTTTTCAGCAGCAGGCTCCGCAAAGGGTAAGTAGGGCTTGCCTCCTCCTGTAAATCCGGCATTTTTGTAAAATTCTACAAATGTTAACCGGATGGGATGGACAAATGCTCCCAACGCCGACATGAAGATGGTGATGGAGTGTCCAAAAATTAAAATGATGATCATGACCAAAGGACCAAAAATTATATGGTCGGGCTTCATGTTCATCGCCATGTTGTTGAATACCAGTCCAAGAATTGCACTGGAAATTCCTAATGCAAAAAGCCTGATGTATGATAAAAGGTCTCCCAACAAGCCTGTGATCATATTATAGGTGTCCCAAATGCCTGCACCTATATTCATGAAAATATTTCGCTTCGGATGATTCAGGATCAGAATTAAAATTCCCGATACAATAAACAGCGTATATTGAATAGTTGAAGCTAAATCGGGATGAATCATTTCGGCCGTTTTCAAGCCGTAAAGTGTTGCCATCCCTAAAATCAAAATTAGCCATCCAACGGTGGAGAGTGCGTATTTGAATCCCAACAACCGGGTTATGTTGACAACCTTCAGTACCATTCCGAACAAGATCTGGATGGCTCCAAATATCAGGGCCAGATTGAAAAGCTGGTTGGTGTCAATCATATATGCTTTTAGTTTGTCTAGCCACGGAATATTGGCTTCAACAAGGTTTATACCCAGGAAAGTACCTGTCAGGATGCCAAAGATAACAGTAGAGAGTCCCAGCCATTGTGCCAAGGTCAGAATAGAGCGCATGGATGGTTTTTTATATTTCAAAAACTGGGCTGCTGCAATGATGATCAGCCCATATCCTGCATCTCCCAGAGAGAATCCAAAAAACATCATGTAGAATGGGGCAAAAAAAGGTACCAGATCAAGTTCTTTATGATTAGGCAGGTCATACAGCCTGCCAATCACCTCATACAGCTTGTTGAAACGGTTATTTTTCAGGAGTATAGGCACTTTGTCGTCGAGAGCAGGTTTTTCAGCAGTAAATAAAACCTTTTGCTCTTCAAGGTAATTATCCAGCTCAGCTTTCTTTGTTTTTGGTACCCATCCTTCGAGTATTTTTACCTTCCCCTCCACCTCTTCTGTGGTTTGAAGCAACGCATTTTGCTCATCAAGGTCCCGGCTCAGTTCTTCATAGTACTTTTTCAATAAAGGCTTACAACAACTGGCAATCTGGTGTAACTCCTGTTTTAAGTTGTCTATTTCATAAGTTAGCTTTTCCGTTTCTATCCGAATTTGCGATAACGAACGATCAGGAATCAGGAGCTCATCGGCACCAGTCAATTCCTCGAATCCATTGGTCGCATTTTCAGGGTCTGTTTTTTCGATTTTAACAAAATAATGGTAACCATCCATTTCTGAAATGGACTGGAGAAAGAATTGTGTTTCCCATTCCGGATTATATTGCTGGACAGGACATGAAAAAAATCGGATTTTGATCTCATTCTTTTTGAGTTCGTGAATTTTTTCCCATTCGAATTCTCCCCAGGGTTCTAGCAGTTTTCTTTCCTTATCGAGCTGCAATATTTGATGGTGGTTATGCTCCAGCTCTTTTTCCATTTCTTTCAGTCTGTTGAAGACTGAATTGCCCGATTCATACGCTGAAGTTTGACCCGCTGGTTCCGGTTCAATACTTTCAAGTTTTTTTATGGCTTTCCCCACTTCAGTCAAATGTCTGAAGGCCTCCTGCATTTCAATCGTTGGTTCTTTTATTTTATCCTGAATATGAACCACCCCAATTTTTCGGATATCTTTGAGGAATTCTTTATAGGCGGAATGAAACACCAGGAATGTGTATTTATACATAGGAATAATCATACTTCTGCCTCCTTCATTCTTTGTGCTTCCTGTCTGTCTTTCACAATTTTTTGTGCCGATTTTGATAAATTATCCTGGTCTTCCAGAAAACGTTTAATTTTCCGGATAGCATCCATGAATCCTGGGATTTGCACTTTTTCATACAGGTTTACCTTTTGGGTGGTTTTTTTTCGTGCAAAATCAAGTAGTTCCATTTTGCGGAGGTATACTTCGCGTTCGATGGCGATTTCCGCAGTCTCTTTCATGATTGATATTCCATCCGGAAACCATACAGGTTGGTTAAAGAGGTTCTCGGTGTTGGTTTCAAAGATAATTTTATCGAGCACGGGAGTAAAAACTCCGGCAATTTTTTTAGATGAAAGCCTGACATCATTCAGGCGTATCAGGTTAGGATCAAATTCACCCCATAACCGGGCCAGGCCTTCGTACAAAGCAATTTTCTTGTTGTATTCATTCTCAAGGTCAGTTGCTTTGTCTTTTGCTTTTTTAACCTCTACACGTAGGGCCGACTCTTTGTTTTTTAGAGTAGGTAATGCCCGTTCTCTGACTTTCAGCTGTTTGTCGAGTCCCTGCAGAGCGGTTTTATTGTATTGAAAACTTATGGCCACGAGATTAATTTTTAAGGTTTAACTCTTCCAATATTTTTCAACCAGATTTTCTTTGATAGCGACTTCTGCTTTTTTGAAGTGTTTTCCGAACAGTTCCCATGTGATATCTAGCATAGTGTCAGTATCCACATTCACATCAATGGCCAGGATTTTGTCGGAGTACTCTTTGGCAAAATTTAATGTACGTTCATCATAATCAGTGAGGTCGAATCCATTTTCCAGTTTAGTACGTGCATTGGCAGCATCGGCGTAAAGTCGGATGGCTGAGTTCATCACCTGGGGATGATCTTCCCGGGTTTGTTTGCCGATAACGAGCTGTTTTAGACGCGACAGGGAGCGGAACGGGTCAACAATAACTTTTCCTATTTCAGAATCCCGACGCAGGAATAGCTGGCCTTCGGTGATATACCCTGTATTATCGGGTATGGAATGGGTTATATCTCCTCCCGACAAGGTAGTTACAGCGATGATTGTGATTGAACCCCCTTCCGGAAACTGAACCGCCTTTTCATATATTCGTGCCAGGTCGGAATAGAGTGATCCCGGCATGCTGTCTTTGGATGGAATTTGGTCCATTCGGTTCGACACAATACTGAGGGCATCGGCAAACAGTGTCATATCGGTGAGCAGAACCAGCACACTTTCATTTTTGTCAACAGCAAAGTATTCTGCCGCAGTTAATGCCATGTCGGGCACCAGTAATCGTTCAACAGGAGGATTTTCCGTTGTGTTCACAAAGCTCACGATGCGGTCGAGTGCTCCGGCATTATCAAATACATTTTTAAAATAGAGGTAGTCGTCATTGGTAAGCCCCATACCCCCGAGGATAATCTTATCAGTTTTTGCACGTAGAGCGACCAGTGCCATCACCTGGTTGTAGGGCTGGTCGGGGTCGGCAAAAAACGGAATTTTTTGGCCGGAAACCAGCGTGTTGTTCAGGTCGATGCCGGCAATACCTGTAGCAATCAGGTTCGAAGGTTGTTCCCTTCTGACCGGGTTTACTGAAGGGCTTCCGATGTCGCGCACTTCACCCTGGATGGCTGGTCCGCCATCAATTGGGTCACCAAAGGCATTGAAAAACCTGCCGGCTAAATCGTCGCTTACCCTGAGCTGTGGTGGCCTTCCCAGGAAAGAAACTTCCGAATTGGTCGGAATTCCTTCGGTACCCTCAAAAATCTGTAAGGTGATGTCGTTCCTTGAAATTTTTACCACCTGGGCTAATTTGCCGTTAACAATAGCCATCTCATCATAACCTACTCCTTCAGCTTTTAAAGTGACCGTCGCTTTGGTGATGTTTGTTAATTTGGTATATACTTTTTGAAATGCCTGGCTTTCCATAGTATCTCTATTTCTCAGTTAATGTATTACGAAGAATTAATTTGCCTGTTTTTGCATGATTTCCTCCAATGTCTTTTCGTGTTGTTTGAATTTTTCAGATTCAAATTCCGTATAATTCATCTGTTTGAATTCGTTGATCAATTCTTTAAAGAAAGAGCTGACCTCTTCAAAATGGTGGAAGGAAAAGTTGCTCTCTACAAGCTGAAGCACTTTTGTTAACATATATTGTTGCCTGTTCATGGGTGTAGAGGCATCAATTTTATCAAAAGCATCTTGTTGTAAAATGACAAAATCGATGAGTTCCGACTTCCAGAATGTTTCATGAAACCCGATAGGTACGCCGTCATCACCGAGGATGTTGATTTGTTCCATGGCTTCTTTTCCCCTGAGTAATATATCTTTGGCTTTCATTACATCATTAAGCCATGACTTATTAATATATTTTTCAAGGTTTTCCTGGACTTCGGGGTATTCCAGATATTTTGAATAGCTGTCGATTGGGTCGATAGCAGGATATCTTTTGCTGTCGGCACGGGCCTGGCTAAGACCGTAGAAGCATCGTGCTGCCTTTCGTGTACTTTCGGTGACAGGTTCTTTCAGGTTTCCTCCTGCAGGGGATACGGTTCCAATAAAGGTGATTGATCCTGTTTTCCCATTGTTCAGGTAGGTGAATCCGGCACGTGAATAGAAGTTTGAAATAACAGCCGACAGGTCCATGGGAAAGGCATCCGGGCCGGGAAGTTCTTCCAGCCTGTTTGACATCTCACGTAATGCCTGTGCCCACCTTGAAGTGGAGTCAGCCATCAGCAGTACTTTTAGTCCCATGGCACGGTAGTATTCTCCAATGGTCATTGCTGTATACACTGATGCTTCTCTTGCAGCAACGGGCATATTCGATGTGTTGGCAATGATTATTGTACGTTCAATTAATTTTTTCCCGGTGCGCGGGTCTTCGAGTTCAGGAAATTCTGTAAAAATTTCTACCACTTCGTTTGCTCTCTCCCCACAGGCTGCAATAATAACAATATCAGCTTCTGCTTGTTTTGATATGGCATGTTGCAGAACTGTTTTCCCTGTTCCAAACGGACCGGGAATGAATCCTGTACCCCCTTCGGTAATGGGATTTAGTGTGTCCATGCACCGAACTCCTGTTTCGAGCAACTTGAAGGGCCGTGGTTTCTCCTTGAAGGCGGTGATGGCAATTTTTACCGGCCATTTTTGTACCATGGTCAGGTCGGTTTTCTCTCCGGCACCATCAGTAATACTGGCAATTGTATGGTCAACTGTGTATTCACCCTCCCCGGCAATTTCCTGAATTGTGAAGGTTCCTTTCATTTTAAAAGGCACCATAATTTTATGAGGCTGACCGTTTTCATCCACTTCTCCGAGCCAGTCGCCGGCTTGAACCTCGTCACCCACCTGTGCCAGAGGTTTAAAAATCCATTTCTTTTCACGATTTAACGGATCGGTGTATTCCCCGCGTTTGAGAAAAATCCCCTCCATTTTGTCGAGGTCGTTCTGCAACCCGTCATAGTTGCGGGAAAGTATCCCGGGACCAAGTGTTACCTCAAGTAAATGGCCTTCAAATGTAACTGCTGACCCCGGCTTTAACCCACGTGTGCTTTCAAAAACCTGGACATAGGCAATTTTCCCTACCACCTTGATAACCTCTGCCATTAAGTTCTCCTGTCCCAGGGAAATAAAGCAAATTTCATTTTGGGCAACCGGCCCTTCCACCTCTACCATTACCAGGTTGGCAACTATACCAACCACCTTGCCTTTTGTTTTATTTTCTTTTTCCATATGTAATTGCGAATTCTTCAGGAAATTCAAAATTGGATTGTAACTCTTTTAATAAACGGTTAAATATTTGCTGCCCTTTCTCCTTGTCTAACCGGAACCAGCGCTCTACAATGAAAAGCTTCTGAAGAAAACCCAGTATCCTTTCAATGGAGAAATAGTTGAAAAAGGTGATCTCATCGATGAGTTGCCAGATGTGATTGTCAAGTTTCATTTCCCGATCCATTATATTGTCCATTTCAAATATTTGTATGATATTTTCCATGCCGGAAATCTCATTAGACAACCCAAAATCCCGGGAACGGCTTTTTTTTAGGGCTCGTGTAACTTCGTTGTCTCCAATCAGGGCATCTTCATATTGAATCCCATGTTTACGACCATTCAATGCCAACATGATATTACTCAGGTTTTGCTTGAATTCAGCATACTCTTGAATAAATCTATTGCCTGACTCTTGCAGGTGGATATACCATTTTTCTGTCAGTATTTGAATGGAATTGGCCTTGTTGAAACCTTCTTCATCGTTGTGAAAATTTTCGATAAAAACAGAAAAATATTCAGGAATGTCAGAGGAGTCAGCCAATCCGAATTGCTTCTTATCTGCTAATTGTTCCAGCTTTTCACGGGGGAAATTTCCCCGAGCATCCCATTTGAAATCTTTCTCAAAAAGAAGATGGATCAGATTCGCATGATCCCATGGTAAAAAAAACAGCTGCACCCATTCGAAGTCGGATGGATGAATCTCTTCCCGAAGAATTTCACGAAGCTCAATGGATGCGATTTCAAGCTTCTTGTGGTCAGGAATGAGGTCAGGAAGACCTGCTACTAAGCTGTAATAATTATTTTTACTCATTATTTTTCCTCAAAAAGCAAGTGACTGGTTTTTGGCCTGAGATACCCTTTCAAAAAGTTGAAAAAATCTTCGTCTGTAAAGCTGATCAGGTAACTTTCATCTGATGGACCAACTTTAAATCCTGACTTCATTTTTTTTGAAAATGTGATATGTAATCCCTGATTCAACTCCTCTGCGAGATTGTTTTTGAAGAAAGATACCATCTGTTCCCTGTCTCGCTCAGGAAGGATAATTGCCATATCGTAACTCTCTTTTTCTATCCATCCTTTAACAACATCAGAGATCAGTTTTTTGAGAAAATCTTGATCAGAAAACAGTTCCTTTACCGAAGGTTGAATCACTTTCATAGTGATTACTGAAGTGATTTCCTGTTTTAATGCAGAAATAGCCTGATTCAGTATCATCCTGATCTCTGAATCCATCTGTTTTTTTAATTCCTGTGCTTTTTTTTCCGTTTCAGCTATTCGTTTTTCTGCTTCTTTTTGCGCATCTTTTTCTATGGCGGCAGCTTTTTTCCTGGCTTCAGCCAAAAGAGCCTCGGCCTCTTCACGAGCTTTTTGAATGCCTTCGTTGTAAATGGTTTCAGTTAACTGTTGAATCTTTGAACTCATATATTCCTGATGTTAAAATTTTACACTTCCTTTACCTATTTAAGAGAGGGAATTCCTCCGGAATGAATAATATACCTTTTTTAAGATTCGTAAATGTAATAACAAGATTTTAATAAAAAGGAATGAAAATAACCCAAAAAGAAGGTTTTATGTCGCATAATATATTTTTATAAAGTACCTCCCTGCATCGCCTAATCCTTGGGTTAGAACTGTTGAATAGATGGTTCAATAGTTTTATGTTGTTGTATTGTAGTACTTTGTGTTTGGTTTGGCTGACAGGGAATACCTTATAATGGTTGGTTGGAACCACAATAAAATCGTAACATGTCTTTTAATATTGACTTAACGTTACGCCAATTCCTATAGCTTGACGCCTGGATATCTGCTTGTGGCATCACCGGTTTGATTGAAAAAAATGATGGTGGATTGATTTTCCATGGTTTATTAATCTCAAATGGATTATTCCCTTCTTGTTGATGACCTGATTTGATATGGTTTGTTCTAATAAAAATATTTGTAATTTTATGGTCAGAAAAAAGGAAAACAAAAAAATTAAAAAATAACTAATTACCCGCTTAATATGGAAAAATCAAGAAGAGTTTTTTTAAGAAACAGTGCGATGGCATTGGCTGGAACTGTTTTGTTGCCAGAGATTGCCTGTTCAGGGAATGCAGGAAAACGAGTAGTTGCACTTCAGTTGTACAGTGTTCGGGATGAGATGCGTAATGATCCATTAGGAACACTAACCCAGTTGGCAGAGATGGGATATACCCATGTAGAACATGCCAACTATGTAAATCACAAGTTTTATGGCTGGACTGCGAAGGAGTTTAAAAAGGTACTTGACGATTTAGGCTTAATTATGCCATCGGGGCACACTGTCCTGAGTAGCAGTCATTGGGATACTACTCAAAATGCATTTACCCCGGAATGGAATAAGCTTGTTGAAGATGCTGCTTACATGGGGCAGGAGTACGTTGTTAGTCCCTGGCTGGAGGATGGCATGCGCCGGTCATACGACAAGTTCATGGGTTTTCTGGAGGTGTTTAATAAATGCGGAGAGCTGTGTAAAAAATCGGGTATGCGTTTTGGGTATCACAATCATGACTTTGAGTTTAGTGAATCGCTGAATGGTGAAAAACTCTTTGATTTGATCATGAAAAATACGGATGCCGATAAGGTTGTGATGCAGCTTGATATGGGGAATATGTATATCGCCGGGGCCCTTGCAAAAGATGTTTTAAGTCAATACCCCGGAAGGTATGATAATATTCACGTAAAAGATATGATTCAGGCAGCCGGCGGGGAAGGATTTGAAAGTACCATTATTGGACAGGGAGTGGTCAATACCAGGGAAGTTACCGATTTAGCCCGCAAAATGGGCGCAAGGCTTTTTGTTATCGAACAGGAATCTTATCAGGGAAAATCACCCCTTTCTTGTATGAAAGATAACCTGGACGTTATAAAAGAATGGGGTTATTAATATCCCAAAGGGATGCTAGTTGAATTCAAAAAGTAAGTCAATTTGCATCCCTTCAATTTTAATCTTTTTCTTTTCCTGGCGACGATAAACATAAACTACTCCGTATTCTTCCGAACGCTGTCGCATGTGGCTTGATGGTAAATTTTCCGAGTTGGTTTCAATTTCATTCCAGAGCCGGCTGATGAATTCGTTTGTATCCTTCCGGATGCGCTGTATTTTTTCGAACGATCGCAATGTGTTTTTCCTGAGGTTTGCCTGGAAAATGGCTGCTTCATTAAAGTTTTCAACATTTACCTTAACCAAGGCAATAGAGGGATTGTAAATGGGACTACCTCCCCGTTGCATTCTTTTTTGCTCTCCTTGAATTATTTTATTTCCCCATTGAAGAATCTCCTGCTCTGATCCAAGTCCGGGAATTTTCCTATCCATGTCGTTTAAATCATAATAGACAAGTGCGTCCTGGTTTAATTCCCCCCGTTCAATTGTCATGTAAAGAACCTGAATGAAATGAGAAATATACATGCGGGCCTTTTCATAAGTCAATTTATAATCGGTCGCTTTTTCCGATTCAATTTTTACATCCAGATTGTGATGAATCAGATGAGTTTCAAAATTGAATTTCACCTCCTTCAGTTCAATCAAGGTTGCTTTGGAGAAAGCAAGTTTTCCTGAATCACGATCATTGGCCGTATTCAGAGCTGTTTCCAGTGCACGGAGACGCGCTTTGTCAGTAGTAGGTAAACGACGATATGGCATAATTAAAACTTTTTCCGTTTGTGCGAATATAGATGTTTTCAGCTTCCAAATGATCTATTCGTAAATTGATTTATGCACAGTTGATTGTGAATAAGACTTCAACGATTTTAGGAATGATAAACAGGTATGATGGTTTTTCAGCAGGTTGGCCGTAATTTCGTGAGAACGGGGTATTCATTCCCTGTACTGTTATATTTTTAGCTATTTTTATCCCAAATAGTTGAACATGAAGATCGTATTTGCAACAAACAATCCGCACAAAATAAATGAGTTGCGTGAAATTTTGGGAAAAAGATTTGAGTTAATGAACCTTCATGATATAGGTTGTGAGGAAGAGATTCCAGAAGATCAGCTTACCCTGGAGGGGAATGCCAGTCAAAAGGCTTTTTATATTTATAATAAGTATGGATATTCCTGTTTTGCCGATGATACCGGGCTGGAGATTGATGCCTTGAATGGTGAACCAGGCGTGTTTTCTGCCAGATATGCCGGGGAGGAAAAAGATGCCCGGATGAATATGGATAAAGTTTTAAGAAAACTGGGAAAAATAAATAACCGCAAGGCACGTTTTAGAACTGTAATTTCGTTGGTATTAAACGGGCAGGAAAAACAGTTTGAAGGTATTGTTACAGGACAAATTACCCGAATGAAACAAGGCGATACAGGTTTTGGCTACGATCCGGTATTTATGCCCGATGGATTTGATCGTACATTTGCCGAAATGAATATGTCCGAAAAAAACAGAATCAGCCACCGGGGAAGAGCTGTGGAAAAACTGGTGGAGTATCTGATACAAATTGAAAATAATTAAGGTACATGCAAAAAATATTCATTCATCTATTTTTATTATTCCTGATATTTCAGGCTTCGGCGAGAAATGATTACGGCACATGGAAGGAGTATCTATCTTATGCTAATGGAATGAAGGTTGCTATTGCCGGTTCAAAGGTTTATTGTGCAACTGAGGGAGGATTGTTTTATTACCATACAGGGGATCATAGTGTGACAAAAATTACCGGTGTCGACGGTTTAAGTGATTTTGGCATTCAAACCATTGCATACAGTAAGGAGCACAATGTACTGGTTGTCGCTTACCGCAACAGTAATATCGATTTGGTTTATGAAAACTCCATCGTAAATCTTTCTGATATTGAGAGAAAGCAGATGACCGGTGACAAGAATATTTATAATATCTCCTTTCACGGAGATATTGCATTTCTATCCTGCGGCTTTGGTATTGTTGCCATAAATATTCCCAGGAAGGAAATCAAAGAAACTTATTACATTGGTCAAAGAGGAGGTTCGATCCGGGTTAATGATGTAGAAGTATTCGGATCAACGATTTTTGCCGCAACCAATACCGGGTTGCTTCGGGCTGATGCAGGTAGTTCCGAGCTTGCTGATTACCGGAGTTGGTCACCAGTTGGAAATATTCCAAACGCCAACCGAAAATTTAATCACCTGATGGTGCATGCCGGAAGCTTAATTGCAAATTTCACTCCCGATACATATAGTGAAGATGCCATGTACCAGTTTGATGGAGGGGAGTGGGTCCGTTATCAGCCCCAGATTCAATTTATTAATGATGCACAGGTGTCGGGTAACTTCCTGGCTGTTTCCGGTCATGCTGAATTTTACCTCATCGATGAAAACCACCAAAGCAGCGGCATGATCAATTTTTATCCTTTCCGGGAAGAAACAGAAAATCCGATTACTCCACGAAGTATTGCTGTCTCGGAATCCGGAGCTATATTTCTTGCCGATAAAGGATACGGGTTGGTTCATATTATGGGGCAGGAAGCTGAATTCATTTATCCGGAAGGGCCACCTGACAATCTTGTGTTTTCGTTGTACAGTAATGGCGATGATTTATGGATAGCCCCCGGAGGAAGATCCGACTCCTGGAGCCCAGTATGGCAAGCACCCCGGTTTTATCAGTTAAATAGTGGCAGGTGGAGTATATTCGATAAAAAGAGTATACCGGAACTGGAGGGGGTTTTTGATATCGTTGAGATCATTGCTAATCCGACAAATCCTGACCACATCTTTGTTGCCAGCTGGGGGAGTGGATTGCTGGAGTTCGAAAATGGCAGGCTGATAAATCGTTATACACAGAATAATAGTCCGTTGCAAACTGCCGTGGCTACCGATACAACAGGAGTTTTTGTCCGGATTGGGGGTATGGATTTTGACTCAGAGGGGAACTTATGGATCACCAACTCCGATGTGGAGAAAAATCTCCTGAAGCTTTCTCCGCAAGGTGAATGGCAGGCAATCACTCTGCCTGAAGTGGCCAATAATTTTAATATTGGAAAAGTGATTGTTACAAAAAATGACGATAAATGGATCTTTTTACCCCGCGGCAACGATGCCTACGTTGTGAATAGGGCAGGAACAGAAAAAAAACGCCTCCTTGTTACTTCTTATTTTAATAACGGACAGCAGGAGAAAACAAACCGGATGAACGATATTTATTGCATTGAAGAAGACCTGGAAGGAGCCATATGGATGGGTACATCAAAAGGAGTGGCTGTTTATAATAATCCCCAGCGTATCTGGGATAGCAATACTTACTATGCTGTTCAACCTGGCCTGGACCTGGGTGACGGTCTTTATCATCCTCTCCTGGAAACGGAAACGATTACCGCTATTGCTGTTGATGGAGCCAACCGGAAATGGATTGGAACACGTCATTCAGGTATTTACCTGGTGTCGGAAAACGGAAATAATGAACTGGCTCATTTTACCAGCGAAAACAGTGCACTGCTGTCTGATAATATAACTGCCTTGTCTGTTCACCCCAAGTCGGGTGAAGTGTTTGTTGGTACGAGTGAAGGACTTATAGCCTACCAGGGAGATGCCATCAGTGGTTTAAATTCTTTTTCACAAGTATTTGTTTATCCCAATCCCGTGAGAGAAACCTGGAATGGTCCGGTTACGATAACGGGACTGATGGGGGACACCGAGGTTAAAATAACTGATATTACCGGTAATCTTGTGTTCCAGACAACCTCCCTGGGAGGACAGGTCGTATGGGATGGCAATAACTTAAATGGGAACAGGGTGAAAACTGGCATCTACCTGATTTTTTGCAACGATAATACAGGCGAAGAAACTCATATAGAAAAATTGATGTTTATTCATTAATATATAAAGAGTTAGTCATGCTTGTTACAACTCAGGGGATTGTTCTGCACTTTATCCGGTTTGGTGATAACAGCATTATTGTAAATATTTATACCCGGGAGTATGGGAGGCAGGCATATTTGATGCATATTTCCCGCAGCAGAAGATCTCAGGGAAAAATTGGAGTTTTTCAGCCTTTGTTCCTGGTCGATTTAATTGCTTACCAAAAAGATACACGGGAAGTTCAAACGATTAAAGAGATTAAAAATCAGCCGGTTTATCAGAATATCCCTTTTGATGTGGTAAAATCGACCCAGGCTATTTTTATTGCTGAAATCCTGAGTAAGACACTTCGTGAACAGGAGAGTGTCCCCGATCTGTTTGAGTTTTTAACCAATAGCATTCTCTTTTTTGACCTCGCTGAAGGAGAAATAGCTGGTTTTCACCTGTGGTTTCTTATTCGTCTTACCGAATACCTGGGTTTTAAACCCAATATTGAAAACTTTGGTTTCAGAAATTGGTTCGACCTGCAGAAGGGAGTTGTTGTTCCCTATGAACCCTCTCACTCCTATTTTATGCATCCGGAAGCCACCCGTGATTTTTGCAGGATTACGGCTTTAAAAATTAATGAATTGGGGAATATGAAGCTTTCCCGGGAACAACGTAGTTATCTTACCCAAAAAGTAGTGGAGTATTATCAGCTGCATTTTGAACATTTGGGGGAAGTGAAGTCCCTGAAAGTGTTGCAGGAAGTTTTTTCTTAATCCCCGGCCAGAACAACCCAGGGGCGATTCACTTCCTGCTGATCAGGCTGGTTGTCTCATCTTATCAACCTCGAAAGATAAAGGCTTCATAGACAGAGATTTCAGCGTCTTTCCAACCATCCCAGCCTATTCCCGCTTTATCTCTGGAGCAGTGTCCAAGTAACTGTTCTGTATTCCAACCGGTTTTTGTCGCCACCTGGGGAAGAAATGTTCCGGAGTGAGCGCCTTTTTTTATATAAATCCCATGAATTCCAGGCTTGATTTCATCTATTGATTTGATTTTTTTTAACGGTGTAAGTACCGAAATCTCAATTTCCAACTGGTTCAGCTCTTCGGATTCCAAATGGGAAAACCGACTGTCGCATGCTGAAGAAATAGCCATATGCTGGACCAGGTCATTTAGTGTTTTATCCATTGCGAAACAGCCGATACATCCGCGTAATTCATCCTGAACATAGATACTCACAAATGCTCCGAGCTTTTGCTGCAGGATCCCATTGGTTAAAGGTGGTTCAGTGTCATCACGTTCCTCCCTGTTGACGAAATTTTCGATCGTTTTTCTTGCTTTCCCCAACAGCTCTTGTTGCTCTTCTTCCGATAGCTGGAATGAAACCTCTTTTTCAAAAACTGCCAGAGCCCAGTACCCAACAACTTTTTCTTTATCTCCGTAATAATCTGCATCACCTGAATTTCTGTACTCTACTTTTTTATATTCCAGGTTTTTATTTTGAGTGAGATACAACAAAGTGAGTACTGAAGTCCAGCCACATAGTGAGGTAACCAGTTGGTTTATGCTCTTCTTTTTAACCCTATGAACTTCCTCCAATAATTTTCCCGGGTTATTGTTACATATAGCCTCAGCAGTTAACAAGTCGATTTTTATTGCATCGTCATATTCCGGGTAGTGGGAGAAATCGGTGCTGATGATGAACAGGTTTTCCGGAGTAAAGTAGGGATCAAGGTGCCGGGCTATCTCCTTGCATTCAGAAGGATCTGATGTTCCCAAAATAATAGGAACCAGCAGGAAATCATGATGCATTATATATTGGAGAAAGGGGAGTTGTACTTCCAGACTATGTTCATAATCATGAGCTTCAGGATACTTGATGAAGAGATTACACGATTTAATCAATTTTCTGGTCAATGCTTTGTCTACTTTTACTTCACCCAGAGGGGTTGAATAACTTTCGGCATCAAATACTGCTGCTCCGGAGAAATTGAACTGGTGACTGGAGGCCAATATAAATACTTTTTTGAATTGTTGATCTTCAGGTATCTGATGATATGCTGAAGCAGCCACCTGCCCGCTATATACATATCCTGCATGAGGCGAAATAATCGCCCGTAGGGGCAGATTCCCTGCTAATTTGCCTTTTGCCTTAGAGAAAAGCCTCGTGAGCTCGTTTTCCAGTGCGGCTTTTGTTCCGGGGTAAAACTTTCCTGCAAATAGGGATTTTCTTATTTTTTTGTTATTACGATAAGAAGAGTTCATGGCTTAATTCATGCGATAAAATTTAATTTATAATCTATTCAAAGATAATAAATCATAAGAATTTATGGCGAATTGTATGGTGATAACTACTTGCCTGCCTGAATTTTTCATCATGACCGGCTAAAAACCGAAACTTCATGCAGGTTGCAAACAACCACCTGTGCAAAACTTCCTGGTGGAAATGTAAAATGAAGTAATGCTTTTATCTATATTTGTAGAATTAAACAAGAAAAAATGAAGATATGAATAGGATACTATTAGTTGTGATGACTTTGGGTTTGGCGTTGACTACATGTAAATCTAAAAAGGAATTAGCGCAATCGCCTTATACGGCTGATCCTGCCCAGTCAAAAGTGTTTACTGTCCCTGCAAAGGATACCCAGTTGCCACCCCCTGAACAGGTAAAACAGGAAACACCGGTGACTTCCAGTGCACCTGTATCTATGCGGAAAGAACAAGTGTCGTTTACCCGTCAGGAAGATAAAGCAGAGAACGAAACCAATAACTTCTTTGTTATCCTCGGATCATTTAGTCAACTCGATAATGCAAAAAATTTCAGGGAAACTTTACTGAATAAAGGATTCACTCCAATTATCCTGCATAGTGAAACAGGATATTACAGGGTTTGTGTTAATTCGTATACTTATGAAAATGACGCCCGTACACGAGTGGCACAAATTAGGCAAACCTATCCTGAGTACGCTGATTCCTGGTTGCTCATTAAGGAATAATTTTCCGAAACATGAACGGGCATCATCTTTTGATTGATCCCCGAATCCTGGGTGGTGATCATGCCATAATCTTTGATAAGTTCCTATTGGGAAACGGTTTCCTGTTTTTATCTCTTTCTTTGTTCGTTGAATATAGTCTGCTCCCGGATTTGCAGTAACACTCCGGATGCAGACTTTTTGATTACCTGTAATTTTCTATACCTCCCTCATTCTGAATAATCGCATAGGATTATTCACTTCCGTGGAAATGGTGAACCTTTGTATTTTTGTTTAAATGGAGGTGTTATTTATTTCAGGATATTGTTAAAATGAACAATTTTTCTGAAAAGGAGTATTACATTTGTAATTTGATGCAAAATTTGGCTGCCAAATGAACAAAGAGAAGAAACAAAATTTGCTGGATCAGCGTTATTTAAAGATGGCTTTAATATGGTCTCAGAATTCCTATTGCACCCGCAGGAAGGTGGGAGCCTTATTGGTAAAAGATAAGATGATTATTTCTGATGGGTACAATGGGACGCCAGCAGGGTTTGAAAATGTTTGTGAAGATGACCAGGGGAATACCAAACCGTATGTTTTACATGCTGAAGCAAACGCCATAACCAAGGTTGCCAAGTCGGGCAACAGCAGTGATGGGGCAACGCTTTATGTTACTTCCTCACCCTGCGTTGAGTGTGCGAAACTGATCATTCAATCGGGGATCAGACGAGTTATCTTTACCGAGAGTTACCGGCTTGACGACGGAATACAGTTGCTAAAACGAGCCCATATAGAAGTAAAGCAAGTTCAGTTAACAGATGCAGAAAACGATTAAATGAACAAAAAGACTATAGTAATATTGCCATTGATTGTTGCCATTTCGGTTGCTGCCGGAATTATTATTGGCAATCTACTCAAATCAAACAGTCAACCGGTTTTTACCACATTAGGGCATACCCGGCCTAATAAGCTGGTAACCATACTGAAGCTGATTGAAGGAGGATATGTCGACACCGTGAATACCTCTGATCTGATTGAAAAAGCTATTCCGGGGATTCTGGAAAACCTTGATCCGCATACCGCATATATCCCTGCCCGGAATATGCAGGAGGTTCAGGAAGAAATGCGGGGAAACTTTTCTGGTATCGGAGTACAATTTTCTGTTCAGGAAGATACAGTGCGTGTGATTGAAGTCGTTTCTGGTGGTCCGTCCAGTAAAGTGGGAATTTTACCCGGCGACCGGATTGTTACAGTGAATGATTCACTTATCGCCGGGGTGGGTGTGGAGAATACAACAGTGTTAAACCTCCTTCGGGGAGAAAAAAATACTAAAGTCAGGGTAGGTATTGTCCGGAAAGGCAATTCCAAGGTGCTTGATTTTGAGATTACACGTGATGATATTCCTTTGATCAGTGTGGATGTCTCTTACATGATTGATGAGGAAACCGGCTTTATTAAAATCAACCGTTTTTCTGAAAAAACGTATCATGAATTCATGCAGGGAATGGAAAAATTAGCACAGTCAGGTGCTCAAAAAGTCATTGTTGACTTGCGTCAAAATCCTGGTGGATCTCTTTCCAGTGTTTTGCAAATTTTGGATGAATTCCTTGAAAAAGGAGAACCTATTCTATATACAGAAGGTTTGAATCAACCTCGCAAAACTTACAATGCGTCGGGGAGAAACAGGTGGAAAGATATGGGTGTATATGTCCTGATCGACGAGTATTCTGCCTCGGCAAGTGAGATTTTTGCCGGTGCCATGCAGGATAACGATCGTGGACTGGTGATCGGCAGAAGATCATTTGGAAAGGGTCTTGTTCAGGAACAAATTCCTCTTGCTGATGGTTCTGCCCTTCGGCTTACTGTTGCCCGCTTTTATACTCCAAGTGGGAGGTGTATTCAAAAAGCCTATGATGAAGGTAATGAAAATTATTTTCTGGATTTATATGCTCGTTTTGACCACCAGGAACACTGGACTGCCGACAGCATCCATTTTAACGATTCCCTTAAATACTTAACCCGCTCAGGCAGAACTGTATATGGTGGTGGCGGAATCATGCCCGATATCTTTGTTCCTGTGGATACCTCGGGAAATTCAAAATATTTCGAACAGATATACCGGAAGGGATTGATCTACTCCTTTGCTTATGCGTACGTCGATAACCACAGGGAAGCACTCTCTGAAATTTCATCGGCCGTTGAGCTCGATCAATACCTCGATGCACAAAATGTGCTGAATGAATTTGTGAACTATGCCAGAGAGAAAGGTGTTGCACGTGATCCGGAAGGTTTGATTAAATCAAAAGAGATGATTAACACCCAGCTGAAGGCGTATATATCCCGGAATATTATCGGAGAGGAGGGATTTTATCCTATTATCCGCAAAATTGATAATACACTGCTGAAAACTATCGAAATTTCGAAGCAGAATCTGGTCATAGCACACGTAGTCCGCGATAGTATTCAATGATTGCCGGAAGGGATTATTCCTGTTTTCTGATTTTTATAATTTCCCCGGCCACCTGCAATTCATCACCGCTTCGGATTTTTGCCCGTTTCCGGTATTCCTGCTGACCGTTCAAAAGGACATTTCCCTGTTCCACAAACAACTTCGCCTGGCCCCCTGTTTTGGAAAAACCCAGAACCTTGATTAACTTGACCAGTTCAATGTAGTCTGTGCTTAAAACGAATTCCTGCATCATATCTTTAATTTTTGTCTGATCATTGGCGGAATGGCTTCTTTGTGCACCATAATTGCAATCGTTTTCAGACGTACATAACTATAAGTAAGTATCAGATAACCACCTATCTTATTACTTTCTGCTCCCCATGAGTTTTTGGTGAAGAATGCTGGTTTGCCCTGAGCATCTTCATATAAACCAACTATATGCATCAGGTGATCATCGGTTGTCGTCCGATCAAAAAATGTTTCCTGACGCGATTCCTGATCTATTTTTCTTTTTTGATTATCCGGAATATCTGCTATCCCATCTTCATGCCTGAATGATTTCTCACTGGTGTCCCCGTCCCAGCACACTGTATGTCCGTTATCGAGTGCATAGGTCATCACCTGAACAAGCTCATCGATTGGCACATTGTAATACAGCCCATGTGCCCAGTTGTCGGGAATTTCCAGCACAAATGGCTTGTAAAACGGGTGATGATTAAAGGATGTCAGCTCTACATAATCGTCGGGATGGATGTCGAATTTATCACGAAATGCTTGCGGTGTATACTTCCCTTCTGCCGTTTTTACCTTTTTGGGAAGCTTGCCCAAATGTTCCCGCAACAGGGAAGTTGTTTTTTTTATGAATTCCAGATGAAAATTGTCGGTTATCTTATTGAATTTTTCTACCTCCAGAAATAAATCACGGGCGAGGTGATTGTGTCTGAATTTCCCATCCGTTTTTACTCCGGGAAAAGCTTCATCTGTGACCATGCCTTCATCCCGCAGCACGTTTATCACATCATGAGCCTGCCCTCCCTGACTAAAGTTATTATTGCCCTGGTATAACAGGTATGATTTCGACTTATTTTGATAAGCATGATAAACAAAAAACATCTCTGATAAGTCAGTTTGTGGAAAGCCTTTGCGCATAATCTCAGATTCTATAAAACTAGTGGTGGCGAAACTCCAGCATGTCCCCGTATTTCCCTGGCTGATTACGGGTGTATGCTCCAAGACTGTTTTTTTGGTGAACTTTGATTCTTCGATCTGCGCCTGGGCAGAAAAATCCAGAACGATTAAGGAAAGCAGTAGTGCAAAAAATATTCTTATCATAGTGCTATTTATTTTTTAGTTCTTCCTGTTTCTTCCTGGGCAGGTTTTCTACTATGATCCGGTACGAGTCGTCAATCAGTTGTTTAATAATTCTGTCAGATAGAGAACCATCAATATCAATACTATTCCAATGCAATTTATTCATGTGATAACCAGGTTGGATAGCCTGGTATTGGTCTCTTAATTCCAGGTTCTTCCCGGGACTGTTTTTCAGTGTGAGTGAAAAATCATCTTCCAGATCGGTCAAACAGAACATTTTCCCTGCTACTTTAAATACCAATGTGGTTTCATCGAATGGAAAGCTTTCAGTTACTCCTTTTTTCAGCAGGCAATATTCTCTGAGTTCTTCAATGTTCATTACGCATCCCAATTTTTTATGATCCATATAATTTGTGACAGACATTCCAATTCAGCTTGCCGAAAAGCTATATCCTCATGCTGTTATTCAATAATTGGCCTAAAAATAATTCTTTCCTGCGATATGGAAAATTTTAGTCCTCCGTTTATAATTAGTTTTGTCGTAGGGAGAGTGACCCCGGAAAGAATCAGGTTGAATTTATAGGGTAGGATAGAATGCATCTTTAAAATGTTCCAGTTCGAATTTGTCTTTATAAAAAATAACGGTGATAATATCAAAGCGGGTTTCTATTTTCAGGTGATGGATATAAATGTAAGCCTCTGCAGCATGAATCAACCGATTGATTTTGATGTTTGTGACAGCTTCTGAAGGATGCTCATAGCGGAAGCCGGTACAGGATTTGACCTCTACAATGACAAGCTGGTCGCCATCCTGTGCTACAATGTCGAGCTCAAGGTGATGAAAATACCAGTTGGTATCCAGAATCTGATAACCCAGTTTTATCAGGTACTTCTGAGCGAGTTCTTCTGCTGCATCTCCTGTTTCTTTTGTAGTGGTATGCATGGGTCGTTGTGGATGTTGTGTTTGTTCGTGGTTTGTGGTTCAGAGGCTGAGGTTAATCTGTGTCATGTTGTGTAATTTGTGATGAGTTCTTTTTTGAATAGGAATTAGCAATTAGTTTCAGCTCTGACTGTTTTTCGTTTACATGGAGTTCCCAGGTATTGCCCAAAGCCAAAGCGAGGTTTCTTTTATAATGGCCGGCAGGGAAATTATAACAAACGGGGAAATCATATTCTTCTACTGCTTCGGAAATAATTTCCTGAATGTTTTTTCCAAAAGGAGATTCATTGTCCTTCATTTCGGTGAACATTCCCAGTACCAGGCCTGCCAATTTCCCCAGTTTTCCACTTAATTTCAATTGGTGCATCATTCTGTCGGTATGGTACAAGTACTCATTGACATCTTCAAGAAACAGAATCTTGCCATCGGTATCAATTTCTCCTATTGTTCCCTGCAGACTGGAAATAATGGAAAGGTTTCCGCCTGTGAGCCTGGCGGTTACTTTTCCTTTTCTGTCAAAGACTGTGGCAGGAATGGTATAGGTGAGGTGATTCCCAGTCAACAGATTCATTAAAGATTGCAGGCTTTCACCAGGATTCCCTTCTGAATCTAAAAAATGTCGGGGCATTACCCCATGGATTGTTGCTATACCTATTCGGTTCATCCAGGAATGCAGGATTGTTATATCACTAAAGCCAACGATCCATTTAGGATGTTTAACTATTCCCTTACAGTTCAACTTATCCAGAAGGTGTATAGTTCCGTATCCTCCCCGTGAACAGATGATTGCGGTTGTGTCGGGATCGTCAAGTGCTGTCTGTAAATCTTCCCTTCGCTGTTGGTCGGTTCCAGCAAACTGAAGATGACCGGCGAAAACATACTTGCCTAATTCAACGCGGTATCCCTGATCTTGAAGCCATTCCACAGCCGGCATAATGTATTTCTCTTTCACCTTTCCGGCAGGAGAAACAATACGAATCTTATCGCCCGTCTTCAGATAGGGTGGTGTTATCATTTTTTGTTGCTATCATTTATTCCAACAAACTTAAAAAAAATCCCAAATATGTACAAAAACAAGTCTGCCTCAGTAATATTTATACGCTAGCCCGAAGCTCAATCTATTTAATTTACTAAAGTAAATTTTGCATACAGTTGGCAGACCTGATATAGCAAAGGTGTAAAAATTTATAATAATTTACTGGAAAGGATCTTTCGGAATTCGGACTAATTGGTCGTTTGAATGATTCTTTTTTTACCCGACAAGCATTTCAGCTAATTCTTCAACATTTTCTGCCCAATAATCGGGTTCTGCTTTTTGTAGTTCCTCTTTTTTTCCAAATCCGTAAGTGACGGCTATCGTTGATAATCCGTTTTCTTTTCCACCTGTAATATCCATGGTTGTATCTCCAACCATGACTATATTTTTTGATGGATGGAGTTGTTCCGACTTCATCAGTTGTGCAATCAGGTTACTTTTTGTTCCAAAATTCCCATTGTAATCGGCACCTTGGAGGTTAATAATGTATTTATCGAATCCAAAATGTTCACAGATCAGCCGGGCATATTTTTCCAGTTTGGCTGTCGCGATGTAGATTTTCTTTCCTGCAAAATACAGTTCTTCCAACAGTTCAGAAACACCTGGATACGGATCATTTTCCAATAAGCCGTTTATAGAATAATACTCCCGGAAGTATTCTACAGCTAATAAGATGTTTCGTTCGTTCAGACCGAAAAATTGTTTAAAGCCTTCTTGCAGGGGGGGGCCGATAAACCCATCGGGCAGGTGGCCGTCAAAGCCATCAATCTCCATTTTTTTTAATGTATATGCCAGGGATGCTGCTATTCCCCGGGTATTGTCGGTAAGCGTACCGTCCAGATCGAATAGGATATGAGAAAAATTTTCCATGCCTGCAAAGATATGAAACAATTGCACCCCTACTGTGGGATTGTTTTTAATCTTTAAATACCTAACAAACACACAACATCAAATGGCAAAATTCGCCGGGTATCCCGGTTTGACAGCCAGGATTTCATGATCGTATTGTTCGTGTAGAGATTGACCTGCCTCTTATGAGGCTAGATATCCCAAACAATTCTTTAAAATGGACAGGATATTAATTTTCAAAACCAGAAACAATAACCAGCAAAAAAGAGCGAATTTCAATCCTGTCTTTACTATCTTTGTGCCCTGAAAAAAACAATCCAGGAAATAATTTGACTATGGGGGAATTTAAACGGACATTAATAACTACTGCCCTGCCTTATGCAAATGGTCCCATTCACATCGGGCATTTAGCCGGAGTATATGTGCCTGCCGATATTTATGCACGATATCTGCGGTTAAAAAATGAAGAGGTTCTGCTTATTGGTGGGTCCGATGAACATGGTGTACCGATTACGTTAAAAGCGAAGAACGAGGGGATAACTCCACAGGATGTAGTTGATAAATTCCACACCATCATTAAAAAATCATTCCAGGATTTTGGAATTTCATTTGATATATATTCCCGAACAAGCGCGAAGATTCATCACCAAACAGCCTCCGAATTTTTCAACAAGATGTACAACCAGGGGCAGTTCATCGAAAAAACTTCGGAGCAATATTACGACGAGGAGAACCAACAGTTTCTGGCCGATCGCTACATTATTGGCACCTGTCCCAAATGCGGATTTGAAAAAGCTTACGGCGACCAGTGTGAAAGTTGCGGTACATCGTTAAGTCCGACCGAGCTGATCAGTCCTACTTCGATGATCAGTGGAAACAAGCCGGTACTGAAGGAGACCAAACACTGGTATTTACCACTCGATCAGTACGAACCGTGGTTGCGGGAATGGATACTGGAAGGTCATAAAGAATGGAAGCCTAATGTTTACGGACAGTGTAAGTCTTGGATCGACAGCGGTTTACTGCCACGTGCAGTTACGCGCGACCTCGATTGGGGTGTTCCGGTGCCTGTAGAGGATGCTGCAGGGAAGGTGTTGTATGTATGGTTCGATGCTCCAATTGGCTATATCTCTGCTACACGTGAACTTACACCCGACTGGGAAAAATACTGGAAAGATCCGGATACCAGGCTGATTCATTTTATTGGTAAAGATAATATCGTTTTTCATTGTATCATTTTCCCCTGCATGTTGAAAGCGGAGGGAACATTTAATTTACCTGATAACGTACCGGCAAATGAGTTTCTGAACCTGGAAAATGATAAAATATCCACTTCACGAAACTGGGCAGTATGGTTGCACGAATATCTTGAGGAGTTTCCGGGAAAAGAAGATGTGTTGAAATATGTGCTTACAGCAAATGCTCCGGAAACGAAAGATAATGATTTTACCTGGAAAGATTTTCAAGCCAGGAATAACAATGAACTGGTGGCTATTTTGGGCAATTTCGTCAATCGTGCACTGGTACTTACGAATAAATATTTTAGCGGCCGGGTTCCGGAACGGGGCAGGCTCTCAGAATACGATCAGGAAACGTTGAATGCGTTAGCATCCTTGAAGGGTGAAATTGAAAAAAGCCTCGACAGCTTCCGATTCCGGGAAGCCCTGAAAAATGCCATGGACCTCGCGCGACTGGGGAATAAATACCTGGCTGATGAAGAACCCTGGAAAAAATGGAAGACCGATCCGGAAAGGGTGCAGACCATTTTAAATGTATGCCTGCAAATAACGGCAAATCTTACGATTGGACTGGAACCATTCCTTCCCTTCAGCATGGAGAAATTACGGGGATTTCTCAATTTTGAAAAACATGACTGGAGTATGTTGGGTAATACCGATTTATTATCTGCCAATCATCAGGTGAATACTCCTGAATTGCTGTTCGAAAAAATTGAAGACAGCGTAGTCGAAGCTCAAATCCAAAAGTTGCTGGATACAAAAAAAGCAAATGAACTGGCACAATCCCGGGTAAATTCTGCGAAAGAGAGTATTGAATTTGACGATTTCGGGAAAATGGATATCCGGGTTGGGACAGTTTTGGAAGCTGAGAAAGTAGATAAAACAAAAAAACTGCTGAAACTGAAAATTGACACCGGTATTGACAAGCGCACCGTGGTTTCCGGAATTGCAGAATATTATAAACCGGAAGATCTGATCGGCAGGCAGGTTTCAATTCTGGTGAACCTAGAACCCAAAAAACTCAGGGGCATTGATTCACAGGGTATGATTCTGTGTGCCGAAAATGCCGATGGTACTTTGTCTGTTGTTTCCCCTGACCAGAAGGTAAACAATGGTTCTGAGGTGAAATAATGCCTGGAAAAACAGTGGAGTAGACATTCTGTTTCTATAAACCAGATAGCACAAAAAAACCTTCCTGACCCGGAAGGTTTTTTTTGAATCCTGAAACAGTATTTATTCTGAGAACCGGGCTTTTAGATATTCGCGATTCAGCCGGGCGATATTGGTAATGGATATGCTTTTCGGGCATTCCACCTCGCAGGCACCTGTGTTGGTGCAACCTCCAAATCCCAGTTCGTCCATTTTGGCAATCATATTGCGTGCCCTTTTTTTTGCTTCTATTTTTCCTTGCGGGAGTTTTGCCAGGTGGGATACTTTTGCTGCAACGAATAACATCGCTGAGGCGTTTTTACAAGCTGCCACACAAGCTCCACATCCGATACATGCAGCTGCATCCATAGATTCTTCCGCATCTTCATAAGCTACAGGAATCGTGTTGGCATCGGGAACACCCCCTGTGTTGACAGAAATGAAACCTCCGGCTTGCAGGATTTTTTCAAAAGCATTACGGTCAACAATCAGGTCTTTAATGACCGGGAATGCTTTTGAACGCCAGGGCTCAATGGTGATGGTTTCTCCGTCATTAAATTTCCGCATGTGCAGCTGACAGGTTGTAACTTCCGTATCAGGGCCATGTGCGCGTCCGTTGATGTATAAATTGCAGGTACCGCAGATGCCCTCACGACAATCATGGTCAAATGCAATGGGGTCTTTGCCTTCCAGGATCAATTTATTGTTTAAAATGTCAAGCATTTCCAGAAATGATGATCCGGTTGAAATATTTTCGATGGTATAAGTCTCGAACTTTCCTTTGTCCTTAGCATTATTTTGCCGCCAAACTTTTATGTTGAGCTTTTTAAGAATTTTGTCTGCCATAGCTATTTATTTATAACTCCGTTGCGTCAATTTAACATTCTCAAACACGAGGGGCTCTTTGTGCAGTAACGGCTCCTGATCTTCTCCTTTGTACTCCCAGCAGGAAACAAAGGTGAAGTTATCATCGTCGCGTTTTGCTTCGCCATCGTCGGTTACCGACTCTTCGCGGAAGTGTCCCCCGCAAGATTCATTTCGATTCAGTGCATCAAGGGCCATCAGCTCGCCCATATCGAAGAAATCGGCAACGCGGCCGGCTTTCTCCAGTTCCTGATTCAGATTATCAAGTTCTCCCGGGATCCTTACCTCTTTCCAGAACTCTTCACGAATCTCCCTGATTTGTTGAATCGCCTTTTTCAGCCCTTCCTCATTGCGTGACATACCTACATAATCCCACATGATATGTCCCAGTTTCTTGTGGAAATAATCAACCGGTTTGGTGCCTTTGATATGATAGAGTTTTTCCAGTCTCTGATTCACTGCTTTTTCAGCTTCATCGAACTCGGGAGCCTGGGTATCTGCCTTGGAAACCATAATTTCACTGGCCAGGTAATCACCAATAGTATAGGGGAGTACGAAGTAACCATCGGCAAGTCCCTGCATCAGGGCTGAAGCTCCCAGTCTGTTAGCCCCATGGTCGGAGAAATTGGCTTCACCAATAGAATACAACCCCGGAACAGTAGTCATGAGATTATAGTCTACCCATGTTCCACCCATGGTATAGTGAATAGCCGGGTAGATCATCATGGGTTCTTTGTAGGGATCCACATCGGTGATTTTTTCATACATTTGGAAAAGGTTCCCGTAGCGGGCTTTAATAACGTCTTTCCCAAGTCGCTCAATAGAGTATTTGAAGTCGAGGAATACTGCTTTCCCTTCTGCGTTGACTCCATAACCTGCATCGCATCTTTCTTTTGCAGCCCGGGAGGCTACATCACGAGGCACCAGGTTGCCATAGGAAGGATACCGTCGTTCAAGGTAGAAGTCGCGATCATCTTCCGGAATATCATTGGGGCCGATTTCTCCTTTCCTGAGTTTTTCAGCATCTTCTTTTTTCTTTGGTACCCAAACACGGCCATCGTTTCGTAGGGATTCTGACATCAGTGTCAGTTTCGATTGCTGGTCGCCGTGCACCGGAATGCAGGTAGGATGAATTTGTACGAAACAGGGATTGGCAAAAAACGCACCCTTTTTATAACATTGCCATGCAGCAGAACCATTGCTTCCCATCGCGTTGGTCGACAAGAAGAAAACATTCCCATAACCGCCGGAAGCCACAACAACAGCATGAGCTCCAAATCGTTTGATTTTTCCGGTTACCAGGTCACGGGCAATAATTCCACGTGCTTTCCCGTCGATGATAACCACATCGAGCATTTCATGACGGGTATACATTTTTACATTGCCCTTTTCTATTTGTCGGTTCATCGCCTGGTAAGCACCAAGTAATAACTGCTGACCGGTTTGTCCACGGGCGTAAAATGTCCGGCTAACCAAAACCCCTCCAAAGGAACGGTTGGCCAGCAGACCGCCATATTCTCTGCCAAAGGGTACACCCTGAGCGACACACTGATCGATAATGTTGGGAGAAACCTCCGCTAACCGGTATACATTAGCTTCACGGGCACGGTAATCACCTCCTTTGATGGTGTCGTAAAACAACCGGAAAACCGAGTCGTTATCATTCTGGTAATTTTTTGCTGCGTTGATGCCACCCTGTGCTGAGATGGAGTGGGCACGACGCGGACTGTCTTGATAACAAAACGCTTTTACATTGTATCCTAATTCTGCTAATGATGCAGCAGCAGAAGCACCTCCTAAACCCGTGCCTACTACTATCACCTCTAACTTGCGTTTGTTAGCAGGACTCACTACTTTTATGTCAGCTTTATGCTTATTCCATTTTTCAGCCAATGGTCCTTCAGGTATTTTTGAATCTAATATGCTCATAAACTAATGATTTTTCGTAGTTAAAATTTAATAAGAAAGTATAAAGGGATAACAGAAAAACCAACAGCAATAATTATTGCATATACCCGGCTAATAATCTGTAATCTGCTCATCCAGTTTTTATTACTCAATCCTAACGTGTGAAATCCTGACCAAAACCCGTGTGATAAATGAAATCCGAGTAAGATACCTCCAATGACATAAAAAATGTCGTAGACGACACTTCTTTTAAACAGGTCGGATACCAGTAAGTAGGTGTCCTCCATTTGTACTCCCTGGATAACTACACTTTTCATCGACTCAGGATTAAACTTGATAACCCAAAAAAACTGAATGATATGAACAACAAGAAACACAAGAATTAATGCTCCCAGTACCAACATGTTCCGTGATGTCCATGAACTGGCCACTCCTGGATTTTTTTTGTCGTACTTCACCGGACGGGCACGCCAGTTTTCATATTCCAGTAGGAAAGACCATAAAATATGAATCAGAAAACCCAGCCCGAGTATGGGTTCCATAATTTTGACAGCAGGGTTCGTTGCCATAAAATGGGCTGCACGATTAAACAGCTCACCACTGTCGTCAAATATTAAAAAAAGATTCACCGTCATATGAACAGCAATGAACATAACCAGGAATAATCCCGTTAAACTCATAATCAGCTTTCTTCCAATTGACGCAGTAAAAAATTTGCTCATATACTTTTTATTAATTCGTGATAAAATGATTAGCGGCACAAAAGTAGATGAACTACCTGTTTCCAGCAAATTGTTGGCTCTAAAATAACCAATTTATAATAATTCTACAGTTGATCATTAAATATTATTTTCAATTTCATAGTGCCAGACAAAACCTGAGAAGCAGATCTCTTCAGGAGAGTTTCCGGAATGCCTGATTCCATTCTCTGAGCGTGAACTGATCAGTTAATGCAATAAGTTCGGTAGGATGAAATCTTTGAGAGGTCTTTGCCATTTCTGTTTTTTCAAAAACACTTTGCACAGCCCATGTTTCTGCATTTTCAAGATTGATATATCCTTTTATCCGGAATGATTTTGGAGCCCATTCTTTCATAAACAAAACCAGCGATTCGCAGGATATTTTTTTTCCGCTTTTCATCACCATAGAATTTATCTCCGGTTTTGCCAGTGATTGATTATGTCCGGGATAAAATTTGTTAATGGCCGATTGACCTATATGAATATCTGCATCACAGAAACGGGTTAATTGTATTTCAGCAAATGGGTTTGTGATTCTGACTTCTTCCACTGTTTTTTTGACCATCTGCTCTTCTGCCAGGTCGGTTTTGTTTATCATCACAATGTCAGCCATGCGGATTTGATGTTCCACCCGTTGTTTCAAAGACCCCGTCCGGTGATAATTTACAGTATCAACAATGCACCAGTTAGAGGCTAAAAATAGTTTGTCAGACAGATGTCCTGATAAAATGACTTCAGCTGTTGATGTGGTATCAGATAAGCCGGAAGCTTCAATAATGAGGATATCGGGATGACATGTATCTATAAACTTCTCCAGAGAACGGGAGAAATCGCCCAGCAGGCAGGCACAAAATACTGATCCATTATTTATTTCAAGCAGGTGGAAGTCTTTTCCGGTGTTTATTAATTCTTCTCCATCAACATTTGCCGGAGCAAATTCATTCTGAATAATTCCCAGTCGGTATTGACCGGAATAGGTGTGGATAATTTTTTTCAGCAGGGTTGTTTTGCCGCTGCCCAGAAAACCGGAAACAATATGAAGAGGGATTTTCATCATGCGGGGATTGGTCAGTTATGTCTGTTTGTTCACGGCTTCTTTGATTTTGCATATATGTTCAGGAGTTGTTCCACAGCAACCTCCGATAATATTTGCCCCAGCAGCAATAATTTCAGGAATAAAAGCAGCCATTTCTTCCGGTTTTTCCGGAAATACTGTTTCTCCGTCGTTGTACACAGGCATTCCTGCATTTGCATGGATAAGGACTGGTATCAGCGGATTTATTTTTCTGATTTCTTTCACAATATTTACCATTCCGGCGATGCCGTTACCACAATTCGCTCCAATTATATCTGCCCCTGCATCCAGAAGGGGTTGTACCATTTCGGCAGGGGAAACGCCCATCATGGAGCGGTATTCGCCGGTGACAGTCTTCTCGAAAGTCATGGTGCAGATCACCTCCAGCTGTGTGTTTTCTTTAGCTGCTTTGATCGCTATACGAGCTTCATCAATGTCACTCATGGTTTCAACCACAACAGCATCAACACCTCCGGCTTCCAGACCACATGCCTGTTCTTTGAATGCCTCATACAACTCATCTTCTGTAACATCCCCCATCATTAATATCTTTCCGGTTGGCCCTACTGACCCGAGAACCAACTTAGTCCCGGCAGCTTCTCTGCTAATTTGGGCAGCGGCTTTGTTCAGGGTAAAAACCTGATCAGCCAGATTAAATTTTTCCAATTTAAACCGGGTCCCTCCAAAACTGTTGGTTTCGATCATGTCAGCTCCCGAATCAATATAACTTCTGGCTATATCCAGCACTTCCCCGGGGTGGGTAATATTCCATAACTCAGGGCATTCTCCAATTGCCAGTCCCTTGTTTTGTAAAAATGTACCCCAGGCCCCGTCCGAAATCAATACTTTCCCCTGTTTGATTTTTTCTGTAATTTTACCCATAATCTTCTCTGATAAATGAATTGATAATATTACTTTCTATCAACTCCCACAATGATGAGGGATTAAAAATTGAAAACCTCCTGTTGTCTGTTCTATAAAAGTTTTTGGAGAAAACAAATCAAGTTTAGTTGAAAAAAATTATAACTCTTTGAGCCATTCTTTTATTACCTCAGTAGATGGTACCAGACCTTCTGATTTTATTTTGTAATGAACTGATACTACCGCCGGAAGCTGCACTACCCCGTATGATGCCAGGTTTTTCTGGTCTGTAATAATTTTTACTTCCAGGTCTTTCCCCAGTTCTGTTTGAGCCCGGTTCACCCTTTCTTTTAGTTCCTGGAATTTTTCATCATCTTTTCCCAGCAGGATGATTTCACTTTTTTTGGATTTAATTTTAAGCTTCAGCTTTTCGTTGATTCGTTGTTGTATTGCAGCTACCAACACTTTTTCAGGGGGTATTTTTGACACGAAAGCAATTTTTCCGTCGATACAAATGGTTGGAATATTTTTTACCATGAGTGACGACATAAAGCTTACTTCTTCCATTTTTTTGATGGCATGTTCACGCCATTCAACCACTCCTTCAAAATAAGGTGCTACCCGTTTTACAGCCTCTACCATATATTGACAGGGTGCGCATGATTCTGAATCGAGAGTAACGATATCTACGATCACTTTATCTGCCTGACCGTAGTCTTTCATGTTGAAAATTTCGAGGGTGCTTTCTTTTTTTTCAAGTGTACGCACTATTTCCTGTTGATAGGGGTCGTTGAGCAGATTTGCGATAGTTATCAGATTTTTGGATGGAGTTTCGCGGGGAAGGTCGCAGCCTGGTGCCAGAATAAATCCGGTATTTCCTCCCAGATCGAGGCATTCAAGCGCGTGTTCCCGGCAATCTTCTTCACTTCCCATCAGGAGCACAACCGTAAGTCTCATGTTACCACCAAAACTGATCCCCTTTTCGAGGGCAATTTCTTTTACAAAATCGAGAGGAATATTTTCATCAATTGAAATATTATCGGGTTTACAATCGCACATGGCTTCAATATTTTGTTGTGCATGGCCACATACGAAAAAGGAACTAAGCTTATTGTTTTGGCGTACCTGTTCAAAAACGGGGGTTACATAAGGTTTAACAAAGGTGTCGAACGTTTGCCGGTCTATTTGGCTGGTCATGGGGTCAACCAGTGCAACAACATCACATCCTGCTTGCATATAGTAATCGGCTATTTTTTGTGCTGTCCGGCTGCAAAAATCCATGATGGCATGAATTTCTTTTGGAGCTTCGAACATTTTGATGAAGATGTCGGTTCCCAAAAGATGCAGGGCGAGGGTAAATGGACCGGTAATGAGACCATACAATGCGATGTCCGGATACTTCTCCCGTAACGATCGGGCAGCCTGAAGGCAAACAGCAAGGCGTCCGTCGTCCGGCCCGGGAATTGTAAGGTCTTTGAGTGACTTCCCTTCAGCCAGCGGATGCGAAACAACTGCCGGAGGGCCAGCCTCCGACCAGCGTATGTCGCATCCCAAAACTTCTGCTTCAACCTGTAAATCAAATACAACAGGAATACCATCGGGACGATAGAGCTCAATAGCCTTACTAATTCCTGCAGTGATTTTTTCTGCTGACTTCAGATACGTTTCAGCATCTGTGCTGATCAGATAGCCACCATGTACCCCAACAAATGGAACCCAGGGAATCCGGCCAACTGGTTGCAGGGCAAATGCTTGTTTTATTAATTCAAGTCCGTTCACGTCAGGCTACTTGTGTATTTAAATATTCAACCAGTCCCTGAGGATCCGGAGAATATGCATCGGCTCCGATCTTCTTCCGGAAATCATCTGTCACCGGAGCCCCTCCTATGGCAACTTTTGCTTCCGGCACCGCCTCTTTGATCGCTTTGGTAATTTTCCCCATATTCACCATGGTAGTAGTCAGTAATGCAGACAACCCAACAATGGCGTTCTGATGTTCCTTCAGAGCAGCAACAAACTGGTCGGCTTTTACATCAGTTCCTAAATCAACCACTTTCCACCCATTGCCTTCCACCATCATGGAAACCAGATTTTTTCCTATGTCATGCAGATCACCTTCAACTGTACCTATAATCAGTGTGCCCTTCTCTTTCACTTCACCCGACAGGAAAAAAGGCTTCAAATGCATCATGGCAGTGCTCATCGCTTTAGCCGACATCAATACCTGGGGCACAAAAACTTTATTTTCACGAAACTTAATCCCAACCTTTTCCATGCCAATCATCAGTCCTTCGGTAAGAATTTGTTGAGCAGGAATGCCTTCATCAATAGCCTGCCTGGTCAACTCATCAGCACCTTCCTGACCCTTCATCTGGGGAGGGAAAGGAGCTGCCTTATTGATTTTTCCAAATTCAATACATTCGGCAATTTTTGCTAGTAGTTCACTCATATTTTTTTAAAAATTAATAATTTCTACAAAAATAGAGATTAATAAGGTGATGAAAATAGTATTTTATTAGAAAAAACTGGAAAATATTACTTTATTTCGAATCTTCCTAACTGTTTGTATTGAATGTTATGGTAAAAGTGCTTAGACATTATTTGTTTCATGCTTCCATTTTGGAAGAGCAGCAGGTTAACCCGTTAACAAGCAGCTTATATCTTACTGAGATAGGTGAGGTTGAGGTTGAGGAAGGAAGCATTTGGAATGTAGAGGGGAGGGCAGGGAGCTGCCTGTTGGCATTTTGTATAAAAGGAGAAGGTTTTGTGCTGCTTTTAGGGGAACAGATCCCTATTTCAAACGACCAGTATTTTATTGTTCCTCCCGGTGAGGGGTTTAAATTTTATTCAGAATTAAAGACCAGGTCACGTTTTTTGTTTGCCGGATTTAGCGGAGTAAATTCCAGACAGATGACGAAGGAGTTTGCGCTGGTACGGAATCTGGTTCCTTCAGTAAATAATAGGGTCGCAAACCGGGAGATGCTTTTCGATGAAATTTTCAACAACCTATCTAAAGGATATCATAATCAGAACCTGGAATATATTCATTTTTGCTTTGGCCATTTGCTGGCTACCTTTGTTTATGCTTATCGTACCAGTGATGATTTGGCCGATGAATTGAATCCTGTGGTGCGTAGGACGATCCAATTTTTAGAACGAAATTTACATCAGAAATTGTCCTTACAACAAATCGCTCATGAAGCGGGTTATTCTCCCACCTACTTATCGACTTTGTTTCGAAAAGTGACTAATTATGCTCCGTTGAGTTATTTTGCTCATTTAAAAATTTTAAAAGCATGTGAGTTTTTAGATTATACACGATTGAAAGTTAAAGATATTTCATACAGACTGGGCTATTCTGATCCATACTATTTTACCCGTGATTTTAAAAATAAAATGGGAATGTCGCCCCGTCAGTATCGTAACAGGATCAGGGGGTAGTTGACCGTCAGATCCGCTCATGAATTTTCATATCCTGAATCGACATCGATTTTATATCTTTACTCAAAATTTTTATTATGATTTTTGTTACGGGAGGTACCGGCCTGATTGGGTCTCACTTGTTATTTGAGCTTCTTGCTTCGGGCAGGCGGGTAGTGGCATTGAAACGTGAAACAAGCCATGTTGACCAGGTACTCAGGACTTTCTCTTACTATACGGACCAACCAGAGAAGCTCTTTCAGTGTATTGAATGGGCCGATGGTGATATGCTTGATTATTACCGGATGGAAGATTTGTTAGACCAAATGGAGGAAGTTTATCACTGTGCTGCAATAATCTCTTTTCGCCCAGGTGATCGTCAGCAGATGATTCGTAATAACCGGGAGGGAACGGCTAATTTAGTAAATGCAGCCCTGAAAAACCGGGTAGGAAAGTTTTGTCATGTTAGTTCTGTAGCAGCATTGGGGCCTGATATGCATGGCAGTTTGACTACCGAAAATTCAACTTGGGTACCCTCAAAGAAAATAACGGGTTACTCTGAAAGCAAATTCT
>Ga0172382_10001807_pt1 | contig 37102 bp, 39 predicted proteins | sample Leawel138RmetaG_FD_122245 | JGI IMG/M metagenome (GOLD analysis project Ga0172382, IMG submission 122245) | Leachate microbial communities from a municipal landfill in Southern Ontario, Canada - Leachate well 138R metaG | ecosystem: Engineered > Solid waste > Landfill > Unclassified | place... | reverse complement strand
TGATGACGGCACCCTCGTCATCGGAGACGAGGTCGTAGGTGGCGGCGGTCTCGCCTTCGATGGGCGCGCCGTCACGCAGCCACTGGTAGGTGATGGTCGGGGTCGGGGTACCAGTCCAGGTACCATCGTCTGCCGTCAGGGTCGCACCCACCTGGGCCGTGCCGGAGGGGGCCGTGGGGGCCACCGTGTTGACCGGCACCGTGTAGGTGCTGATCGTCTCGGCCAGCTCGACGGCGGCCTTGGCCGCGTCGAAGAAGTCCTTCAGGGCTGCCGTCTGCGCAGTCTCGCCGACAGAGCCGTGGCGGAAGTAGACCTCCGCCTCGCTGATGGCCTTGGCCGTGGCGATGCGAAGTTGATAGCCCGAGGTGATGAGGCCTCGGAGGGAAGGGAGGTTTGCAGCACGCATACTGGTTCCTTGGTTAGAGTTGCCGAACCCGCTTCTTAAACAGGTTCTGTGGCCGTGGGGCCTGTAGGGCGTACTTGGGCAGACTGAGAGGGTTCTTCATCAGCCGTTCGTATTCCCGCTTCTTGACGCTGTCGAGCGCCTTCTTATGGTCCACCGCCAGGGCCGCGCCGTAGTGGTTCACTAGGCCAGCCAGGGCGTCCACGCGGTCATCGTGGGCGAGGGACTTCCGATCCCGTGTCAGCTTGGTCAGCTGGAACAGACCGGAGTAGGTGTTTCGCAGGCGGGGCTCGTACTGCTGTACGCTGGCCGCCTCTTGGAGGAACAGCTCCTCGTCGAAGATCAGGGCACCGCGCCCGAGCACGGGCTCCAGCACGTCGATGATCCGGGCCTCCTTCTGGCCCGTGACGTAGTCCTCATCGAACGCCGGGTGAGGCAGGCCGGCCTTGTCGAAGGCGGCCGTCACCACGGGGCGCAGGGCGGTCATGTACAGGCCGTAGCCGAAGTTCTTCTCCACCTTGATGAGGCTCGGCCGGAGGCGTACAGCGAGGGCTGCTACTGCGTCCAAGTGGTCCGCTGTGTGGCCCCCGGGGAGACCTCCCCAGCCCTTGACGTACACATGGCTGTTCAGCAACCCGCCGAAGGCCCAGCCCGTCTCGTCGGCGTTGACACCACCGCCGGCCGGGTCCAGGTACAGCGTGGTGTGCGGGAGCTTGCCGACCTCCGAGCTGACTTCGTGAGGGATGGAGTAGCTGTACTTCTGCCCGTTGACCATCACCTCCTTGCGTTTGCCGAAGCCTGGTACCACATGGATGGGCAGGTACTCCGACAACATCGGGATGGCGATGATGCGCTCCGTCTTGAGCGGGTGGCGCAGGGCGTCCGTCATGGCCGTCAGCAGCATGAACTGGAGCTGGAAGCCGGCGGCCCCCTTGTCCATCTCCTGCTTCAGCAAGGCCTCCTCGGAGCGCAGCAGCGGGTCCACTGCCTCGCCCTGGTTGCCGTCCAGGCCGTACCCGGTGCGGGCGGCGCCCTCAGCGATCTTCCGCTTGATGATCGGCGCCAGGGCGTCACCGTAGTGCTGCTCCTGTTCCTCGGTCGGGATGCGGCCGGGCCATATGCGGACGGCCACCCCGCGACCGGGCAGACCGTTGTACACGCTGTCCACGGACTGGGGCGTGCCCAGCCAGATGATGCGGCCACCCCGGGGCTTCTCGTTCACAGAGATGGAGGAGAACTCCTGGGTGAAGGCCGCGAGCTGCGCCCGGGCCGTCGCCGTCAGGGAGTTCTTGTTCGACTCAATATCGTCGGGGATCAGCAGGTCCGCCCGCTTGCCGGGCAGGTTGGAGTTGATACCGACGCACGCCACGCTCGGGGACTTGTCGATGCCCTTGAGGCTGTAGTGCACGTCGTAGTGCTCCACCGAGGTCCGGTCGCCCTGCGAGCTGTCCGGTCGCAGCATCTCCAGGATGTCCACGCTGTTGATGATCCGCACGATGAGCGTGCTGATCTCGTTGGCCTGGGTCTCCCCTGCTGACACAATCAGCACCCGGAAGGTCGGGTCGTGGATCAGGTTCCACACCGCGAAGATCGCGGCGATGGTGGTCTTGGCCTGACCGCGCTGGGCCTGCACCATCAGGAAGTCCGGGCCGTGCTGCATCCACAGCGCGATGTCCTCCTGAATCTCGGAGGTCTTGAACCCCAGCTCCGTCATGATGTCCCGCAGGAACGGGACGAACTCGGGATACGCCCGCTGGAGAAGTTCCAGCCGGCGCCAGCGTTGGAGTGCCTCGACGGCGGTTTCGCGGGCGCTCACTGTAGCCGGCCGCCCCGGTAGTTGTTCAGGGCGTCTTTGATGTCAGCGTCCGTGACGCGGCCACGGGCGGCCAGCTTTTCCTGGAGAGCCTTCAGGTTCTCGTCCTCCTCGATCACGGCGGTGATGTTGTTGTGCTTCAGGAAGGTGGCCGCTGCCTGCACAACGGACGCGGACGGGTACTCGACCCGGGCGGGCCGGACCTCGTTACCTTCGTCGTCGAACACGGCGGGCACCTCCTGCGGCTCCAGCATTTCCAAGAGCACGGTGGCAAGGCGCTCGTGCAGCTTGCCCAGGGTCTTTTCACTTGCGGCCATCGCGGCGATCCTTGATCTTCCAGTAGGCTTCGAGCATGACCAGGCCCAGGCGCACCACGCCATAGGCCAAGGCCATCCAGAGAATCCAGTTTTCTATGGGGTAGCCAAAGATGGTCAGGATCGCCGACCCGTAGATCGGCGAGTCCTTGAGCACCTCCTTACCCGTGTCTGCCACGGTATGCAGGGACAAAGGTCACTCCTTAGTCATGCCGATCCACGGTTGCAGGTACGGCAGGTTAGAGAAGGGCAGCTGTTTGATGGCGGTGTACAGACTGGACTGTCCACCCACCACCTTGAAGGCTGCGTCGATCGAACCAAATGCGGGGACCAGGCGACCGATGGAAGTCGCCTGCCCTGTCCGGGCTCCGATCATTTCCTTCGTATCGTCGTCCAGCCAGCCGTTCAGGGCGGTGACCAGATCGAGGATGTCCCCTGCGCTCCCAGACATGGAGCTGTAGTTCATGAGCGCCACGACCATGGCGCCCGGGCTGGTGGCCTCCTTGAGGAACTTGTCGCGGTCCTCCCGGCCGTATGCGGCCAGGTGCACTCGGGCCAGGTACAGCGGCATTGCCATAACCATCTGGCCTAGCATGACGCCGCCGGCGTAGGCGTAGCCAGCAGTGCCCCCGCCGTGCAGCATGGCCGTGCGGCCCAGCTGCTTCTCCGTGGCCGTGAGGCCGAAGGTCCGCAGCTGTAGGGCGAGCTTCAGGTAGTCGTTGTGCAACCACTTGTTCCGCTCACCGATGAAGGTGCCCTGGATGATCTGGCTGACACCACGGTGCACGGCCTGGACAAACGCTTCCGCGTTGGCCGGGTCCCGTACCTGGGTGATGTCCCAGGACACCAGCTTGCCTCGACTGTCGAACTGCGCCACATTCGGCAGGTCCTCCCGCATCGCTGCGATGAGCTGGGGCGTGAACCCCATGTCGGCCAGGGCTACATCATCACCGCCCTCCCGGATGAGACGGGCTGCTTTCATGGTGATCTGCTCAGCCGCTGCCCGGTGCTGGGCAGCCATGAGCCCCCGGAAGAAACTGATCTTCGCTTGGAAGTGGCTGCCGGCCCGCAGCAGCCTGGACACCAGGCCAGCCTGCTCCATGTACTGCTCGATCTGCCGGTCGGGCGGGTCGAGGGGCATGACCATCTTGTAGCTGTCCATGCCGAACTCACCGCCGTAGGTCTCCATGCTGGTCAAGATGTTGTTCCCGCTAGGCTGCCCTTTCTTGAGGCGACCCACTTCTGCGAGCATCTTGGTGATGACCGAGGAGTTCAGCGCCATCGTGGACCGCAGGCCCAGGTGGTGCAGTGCGTTCCACTGCTCCGCTGCCTGGGTGAAGGCCAGACCGCCAAGGCGTTGCAGACTGGTCAGCAGGCGGAGGTTCGTGGCCCCCGCCGACACCACCTGCCCCGCCACCGGGGTTCCCAGGATTTCCGAGAACACGCGGTCGAAGGCGTCCAGTTCCTCCTTGGTCGGCTGGGTGCCGTCCCGCAGCAGGACCGTGGCGGCCTCTTTCAGTTCACGCACACCCCGGATGCCGAGGATGCCCGACTCGGTCAGAGCCACATGCCCGGCAGTGCGCCGGCTGTAGGTCCGGGCCAGGTTCAGGCTGTCGGTGCTGTACACGTCCAGCAGGGGGCGTCCCGGTAGGAACTCCTCCGTCAGGTCCAGGTCCAAGCGCCGCTTGGTCTGGCCCAGACCGGCCCGGGCGTTAGTCGCGGCCGTCATGCGGTCCCGCTGGGTCGGGTCCACGATCATATCCTCCAGCGTGTCCCGGACGGTGGTCATGGCGTCCCCGCCCCCGGCCAGTGCGTCCGTCTGGTCCTTCACACCCTGGGCTCGCTTGCGCACCCGGGCCGTGTAGTACTCGGCGAACGTGTTGGCGAAGTCCTCGTCCCATCCCATGCGCTCCTGGAACTGCCGGCCCAGGGTGGTGTGTAGCGCATGCAGTTCGGCTACGCTCAGGGTCTGGAGCTTCTTGCCATCCAGGGCCTGTGGCATGTACCCCCGGCTCGTCTGCGGCAGGTTCTGGGAGCCCAGAGTACCGGCGGCCACCTGGGCCTTACGGGCTCGCTCGAATACCTGCTCCAGGGCGTCAGCCGCTGCCCGGACATTTGCGTCCCCGGTGGGCTGGTAGCCTGCCCTACGCCGGCTCAAGGTCTCCAGGTACACCTCCCGGTCGAACCGGCGGCGCTGGTCCCCGACCACGGCAGTGTCCCACACCGTCCCGCCATTGGCGCGATTCCACTGGGCGAACTCCGCATTGTAGTCCCGGAGTGCGTTCCCCATGAACATGGGGTCCAGCATGGAGGTGCGGATGGCGACCGTAGCCTTGCGGCCGGCAGCACCCGTCGTGGTCTCCGTCACCAGGGACGCCACCATCTGCATGATGGGGTTCTTGCTGGACGCGAGGACCAGACCGTCCGACACGCCGCCGACGAGGCGAGTCAGCACCTTCAGCCTGTCCGTGTTGATCGGATTCCGCTGGAGGTATTGCTCGGCGTGCTGGTACATGCGCTCTGCCCAGCGGCGCCGGGTCCGCTCCCGCACACCCTGGGGTGCTGGGGAGTACAGGGCCTGGCTGCCGTCCAAGTACTTCACGGAGCTGCCGTCGGCACGGAGCAGGCGGTCGATGGCGGCCGTGGCGCTCTCCAGCTTGTTGCCTTTGAGGCGCGTCAGCATGCGCCCCACGGCGTCCACAAAGCTGCGCCACAGGCTACCGCCCTCGCCCTTCAGCAGACCTGGCCGCGCCGCCATCCACGCCTGGACTTGCGGGTCCGACATTGCCATGGTGGTGAACTCGTGCAGGTTCTTGGCGGCGTAGCGGAGTCTGTACTCCAGGTCACCCATACCAGCGGGCTGCGAGTCCTTCGGCCCTAGAGGGGCATCTTTGAACTCCCGGGTCACCATAGCCTTGAAGTGGTCGAACTCCAGCTTCAGGTCCTGCACCGCCTGCCGCAGCTCAGTGGGGAGGCTGTCCAGCTTGCCCTCACGGGAGGCGATCTGGAAGGCGGCGATCTTCGCATGGCTGGCTGCGTGGATGATCTCGTGCAGCGCCGTCTCGTAATGCCACGGGGACACGTGCCGGAGCTGATCCTTAGCCCCCTTGAGCGGGTCGAGGTGCCCGCCCGGCAGCTCTACCCCCTGGGTGTTGGGGTTGAACAGGCCTCGATCGAACCGGCCCTTCCAGGCCACAGACACGTCAGCTACCGCGTCACTGATGGTGTCCTTTAGGTAGGCTGCCAGCGCCCGGGTGCTGGGCGGGACGGGGATGGCCGGGTCCAGCATAGCCTCGATCACGTCCCGGGCAGTGGTACCCGTGGCCGGGGCCTTGTCGTGGATCATCCACGTCAGGCGAACTGGGGCGCCACCGTCGGCGGCGGGGAGGTCTCTACTCCCCGACCCCAGTGCGTCCAGGGCGGTCGTGTCGATAGTCGGCCAGTTATCCGGACCGCTCACTATGGGCTCTTGCCGCAAGGTGGGGTCCTCGGCAGCCTTCAGGTCTACGGGCTCGGGTATCGGCTCGGGGGCGTCCGGGCTGGCGGCGGCAGGACTGGGGGCCGGACGCTCCACAGGCGGCGGGTCGGCCAGGTCCGGGTTCTCGTACTCGACGCGGATGTCGTTCACCACGTCCTCGGGCATGACCTGCTCTCTGATCTTCTGGCCTGGAGCGGACTCAGCGAACCCGTCTTGCAGCTCCCGCAGTTGCTCGGCCTCGATCGCCCGGGCTGCCTTGATGGGGTCCGTCTCCCCGGTGCGGGCCAGGTAGTCCGCCACCTGCCGGGCCTGCTGCTCCACGGCGGTGGCCTGGATGCGGCGAGCGGCCTCCTCGGCAGCCTGGCTGGCGGCCCGGGCAGCAGCGCCCCGGGCGAACGGGGCAGACAGCACGCTGCCAATGGCCCCTGCCATGACGTAGTCCTGCACTCCCTTGACCTCACCAAGGGTGTCGTGCAGAGCCTCCACGGCCACGTTGCCCAGGGCTCCCTCCGCCACCACGGCGGTGCCGGCGGCGCGGCCCACTGAGCGGGCGCCGAACACGGCCACCGCCCCCAGGTGCAGGGCCTTGCCGATACCCAGCGTGCCGGCAAAGACCACCGGGTCGAGCGCACTCCAGCCGGCCTGGGCAGCGAAGGCGGCGAGCCCACCTGCGTCGGCGTACACGCGCTCGGCGTCCATGCGCATCTGCACCTGGGCCATAGCCCACCGCTCGGTGGCCTCGTCGTGCACGTTCTCCCGCAGGAACAGCCGGTGCTCGTGCGGCAGGCCTGCCTCCAGCTCATCGCGTCGGGCCTCGTAGTACCCGGGGATCGGCGTCGTGTCGGGCCGCCCCTCGCTGTCCATGTGGTCCAGGATGGTCAGGGTCGGACTGAGCCGGATGTCCGTGCGGGCAGCGTCCCAGGCTTCCGAGAATCCCGTGTTGGCACGGCGGACCAGGTCGGCCTGGACGGCAGCGTTGCGCTGCTCCAGGGCGGCGTAGCTCCTGGCCGGGTCGGCCCCTTGCTGTAGCACCGTGGAGTGCTGCGCCAGCTCGGGCTCCAAATCGGCCTTCAGATCGCTTTTCTGGTCCGCCCTATACCGAGGCACCACCGGCCAGTCGATCGCCTCACCAGCGCCCGAATAGGGGCCTTCCTGGGGCTTCGGTGCGATGGCGTCCGGGTCGCTCTCCCGCTTGCCCACCCGGGCCGCCACTTGCTGGGCGTATTGCAGGGTAGTCGGGGCCTGGGGATTGCGTGGATCGGAGACCGCCACGCCCTCCCGGGCCTTGTCCATCCCGCCCGGGCCACCGTAGTACCCGGCGGCCGTGAGGAAGGCGTCACCGTCGGCCCGGGCGTACAGCTTCTTCAGGTAGCGGATACCGGCCCGGGCGTTATGGCTGGGGTCGTCAATGTCCCAGCCCTCGTCGGCCACCTCCTGGAAGGTGCCCGGCAGAATCTGCATGCCGCCACGGGCGCCCGCACTGGAGGTACGGGTGTTCCGGCCGCTGCCTGACTCCTGCTCGTAGATGCTACGGGCAATGTCGGCCAGGTGGCCGGTCACTCCCTCGGCACGGAGGGCATCGTCAAAGAGGCTCATTGGTTTCCTTATTTCATACCCATGGCTTGCCAACGCTCCCGGTCGGCGTCACGCTCGGCTTGCCGACGAGTACCCTCGGCTGAGTCAGAGATTGGAGTGCGGATGCTCTCGTCCCGCACCCGCCGGTCCTCCGCCTGCTGCTTCTGGCTGCTGACGTAGAACTTCTTGACATCGTCGCTGGTGAAGCGGGCGCTGCGGATACGGGTGAACCCGTCCTCGCCGGCGTAGGAGAACTCGACCATGAACTGCGCCTTGACCTCGCCGTCGTCGGTGTAGTCGGGGAGCCGCACGATGTAGGACCCCGGGCCGAGCTCGGCGCCCAGCTCCTCGGAGCGCTTGGCAAGGTAGCCGTCGAAGGCGTCGGCCGCCTCCTTGCTGCTCATGTTCCTGGAGCCGTGCGTGAACACATGGTACAGACTGCGCTTGCGCTCCCCGCCGATGATGGCGTGGCTGCCCATGATGTCCAGGGCCTGCGAGTCCAGCAGCTGGGACACGGCCCGGGACGCCTTCACATCGTCGGGCGCCGGCCCACCGGCCCGCCGGGCGCTGCTGGCGGCCATGCTGGAGAACACCCCCAGAGCGTAGTCCTGGAGGCGGTCAGGCTTCCACGGCTTCCAGCTGTCGAAGTGGGCCTCGATGGTGCTGCGCACCGCGCCCTGGATTCCTGCGGCGTCCTTCGAGGCAGCCTGCATGGGGCGGATGTGCTTGGCCTGCACGAACGCTTCGGCCGGCTGGGCACCGGCGGCCAGGGAGGCCACGTACTGATCCAGGAAGGCGCGGTGCTCCTCGGAGGGAACATAGGCGGCCTTGGCCCGGTCGGTGGACAGGGCGGACCAGATGGCGGCGACGTGCTGGACGTTGTGGTTGTCCTCCTGCGAGGCCAGGGCCTTGTCGAAGAAGTCCCGGGCGGCCGTGATGACGACCCCCTCGTTGGCTTGCAGCAGCTCGGCCCGGCGCACGGGGTCCCCTTCCCGGGTCCACAGCATCAGGCCCGCCTGCTCCACGGCGCGGTGCGTGGTCACACCCACCGCCGTGTCGAGCTCGGCCCGGCCGGCTCCCAGCGCCGCCAGGGCGCGGGCCACGTCGGCCTCGTCCTTGGACTGCTGATCCCGGCCGGCGGCCTGGGCACGGAGGATGTTCCCCGTGATCTGGGCCACCTCGTTGCCGTCGATCAGCGGAACCTCGGTGACCCCGGTGATGGCGGCTGCCTTCTCGTTCAGGGCCACGAGGCGTTCCCGCAGTTTGGCCGGATTCTGCGCAGTGTCGTCCACGACCATGCGGTACTCCAGGGCCAGGCGCTCGTCCTCCAGCAGGGCCTTGTTCAGGGCGCGGTTCCCGGCCACGGCCAGGGCACGCTCCAGCTGTGAGCGGTTGTCGATCGGTAGCTGATCGAGTACCCCGTCGTCCCGCAGCATCTTGACGGCGTGGAAGTTCCCCTGCACGGCCGCGTTCTCAATGAAGCGCATGACATTGGCGTGGTAGCTGTCCACGGACTGGTCGGCGAAGGGGGTGAGCGCAGCCCGCAGGCGTTGCTTGTCCGCCTCGTAGTCTTCGGGCGTCACCGTGCCATCCAGGAAGCCCTTGGATCGCTCCTGGAAGCTGTTCGCTGCCGCAGCCCAGGCCTGGCCCTGCGCCTCCACGGCGCGGTTCTGCTGGTAGATGTAGTGCTCTTTGGCGTGGCGCTTGTACGCCGGGGCCATCTGCTCCACGATCTGGGTGGTCAGTATGCCGTCCACCACCGCGTCGCCTGTCATAAGCTCCTGCTGGAGCGCGGACAGGCGTTCGGTCAGGGCACTGGCCGGCTGCTGGGCCAGCTGCGGCATCTCCCGCTCCAGCTGGGCGCCGAGCTCTGCGATCTTGGCCTGGGCCGTGTACGCCCGGGCGCCCATCACAGCGGAGGTGGGGCCGAAAATCTGCGAGTACCAGGGCTGGGACTCAACGATGTCCTTGATGGCCTCGCCCTCCATGGCCCGCTGCACGCCGGCCATGTACTGCTTCTGGGTCTCCGCCTTGATGTGCGGGGTGATGATGTCCTGGCCGAGCTTGGTGATCGCGGCGTAGGTGTGCTCGTCGATCTCCTGACCAGCGTTGCTGGCAAGGTAGCCGAGCCGTCCGAGGGATGCTTGCGGTGCCCGGCCCCCGCTGCCTCCGCCACCGCCGACACTCACGCCGCCGCTGCCCCGTCCACCGGCGCCCGAGCCCTGCCCGCTGCCGCCTTGGAACGGGAGTACCGCCCGGCCGCCTGGGCGGTCCTCTAGGGAAAAGGTAGGTGTTGCCATGTCAGTTCAAGGAGATAGATGGGAGGGCGGTGCCACTCACGGTGCCGCCCTGGTAGGGCGAGGCCTGCGTGCTGCCGAAGTTCCAGTTGAAGGACGGCAGGGGTGTGCCTGTCACCACACCGCCCGAGTACGGCGTGGCCGTGGTGGCCGGCGTAGCGGATCGCTGGGCCAGGCCGCCCAGGATGGTGTTCCAGTTCTGCGTGTTGCTGAACAGGCCCGCCAGCAAGGCGTCCGTGGTGTTGGCGCCGACCTGGGTGATCGGGGCGGTGACGATGTCCTTGTACGGGGTGAGCTGGGCCGTGCCGGAGCGGTCAACCACCTGGTAGCTGGAGCCGACGGTGGTGGCGTCCGTGCCCAGCAGGGCCTCGGACATGATGCCTTGCATGGCCTTGGCCGCGTCGGACCCGGCCTGGGCCGTGATCCGCTCCTGCATCTGCTCCATGCGGGCACCCCGCAGGGACATGGCAGCGTTCAGTGCGTCAATGCCCGCGCCGGCCAGGCCGCTGGAGGCCAGGGATGCCGTCTGTCGGCCCCAGTCCTCGCCGGCCCGGATGCTCTGCTCCAGGTTCCGGTGCTGCACCGCGTCGAGCGTGCGAACGGCAGCCTCCACCTGGGACTCCAGACGTTCCTGGCCGTGGCGCAGGTTGGTCCGGGTCCGGATGGTGTTGAGGTGCGCCGCCAGCTGGCTGTTGGCCGCTGCGATCTGGTTCTGCGCCCGCTGGGCTTCGACCCTGGCTTGGGCCTCGGCTTGGGCGATCTTGGTGGCGCCCACAGCCAGGGCGTAGTTGGCGTTGTTCAGCCGGGTCCGAGCCTCGTACAGGCCCTGGTTGGCGGCGTTCATGATCCTCGCCACCTTACCGGAAGTCTTGGCAGCGGAGTAGCTCGAATAAGCCGACAAGGCCGAGCTGAGTAGGCTAGCCCCCATGCTGGGACCTCCTTAGTATTTGAACCAGTTGCCCTTCCAGGCGATGGAGTTGATGGTCAGCGGCCACCAGTTGATAGCCTCCAGCCTGATCTGCACGTCCTTGGTCTCCCGGCCCACCCAGACGGTGGTGCTGTACCGGATGCGGTGGTAGCCGTCCTCAAAGCCCGAGGACTGGATGTACCCGTCATGGTCCCGCCACCATGCCCGCAGGCCCGCCGTGCGGGTCGTGGTCACTTGGAGACTGGTCAGCGTGAGGCGCCCCTCCAGCACCGCCTTGCCTTCCCGGTCACGGACGAAGGGGTTGGTCAGGTCGATGTAGGCGGGGAAGGCCGTGCCAGTGTACAGGCTGTTGACCGGGTATCCAGGGTACTGGGCCACGTAGTCAAGAATCCAGCCCTGCACACCCGTCCAGCGCCCGCCGTCGATGGTCTCCGGGGGTGCGTCTCCGACCGTGTAATGCGGGTGCGGTACGTCTCCCCAGCGGCCCTCGTCGGTGCCGTCCGGTTCCTGGAAGCTGTTCACAGCGGAGGGCGCGGTGTAGACCACCGAGCGCACGTCGTCCAAGGCCAAGGGCGTCAGCATGCCGGTAGACTGAGCATCGGCGGCAGGCCGCATGCCGTCCAGGTAGGGCAGGCCCGTCGGATCGGGCCGCACGCTTACCCGGTGAGCCATCACCGAGATGGCCCGGTCTCCGTTCTCGTCGGTGCCCACGGCCATGGTGTACACGGCCAGGGCATCCCCGGTCCCAGCGTCGGCTATGCCGATGGGCATGCCGAGCGCTGTGCTCCACTCCCAGGCGCCCCAGGCCTCGAACAGCCTGGTCTCGTCGGGAGAGTCCAGGTACTGGTACAGGTAGAGACCCCAAGGGCGGGAACGAGGGAAGCCGTGCAGGGACTTCGCGTAGTACTCGGTGCGCACGAACACGGCGTTCGGGCTGGGCAGCGTGACGATCTCGGCCGGGTAGCCGTTGACGTAGTCCCGCAGCTGCTTGCTCACGTCGTCCACCACCGGGCTGTCCTGGAACGGCCCGCTGCGAATCTGCATGAGGCGACTCGCGCCGACCTGGGCGTCCTCCTTGAGGAGGTACACGTACTTGCCGAGGCCCGCCGGGGCCGCCCCGCCAGCTCCGACCATGCTGAACTGGACGCTCATGTTGGGCTTCGTGGCAGTGAAGTTCTCCCGCCCATTGATCGTGTAGACGAACTTGTCGCCTGTCAGGATCAGGTTGCGGTCGTACAGAGAGCCGTTTCGGATGGTGTCCGCCTCCGTCCCGCTGGCGGTGACCTCGGTGGGGTCGCTGTCGGGAACCGTCAGGGCCGTGGTGCGGTACCAGGTGAAGTAGTCGGACTGTGCGCTGAAGGTCACCACAGAGCCGCTGCCGATCAGCAGGCGGTCCTGGAACACCCCGAGGTAGCTGATGGGGCGGTCGAAGAAGGACGGAGCGGGGTTGCTGTCCAAGTCCCCGGAGGTGCTGGGCTCGTACTGCGGAACTTTTACGGAGATGCCGTTCTCGTCCAGCAGGAGCTGAAGCTGCTCCGGACTGCTCGCCCAGTAGAATTTGCCCTGGGCGTAGCGGCCGATCGAGAACACATCCAGCGGCGTCTGGAGCACACCGGCGGCCTCCCGCCACACGACCTCCTGGTACGTGTTGGTGCTCCCGTCTTGCTTGGCCTCGGCCTTCAGGTAGTAGGCGTCATCGTCGCCGTCCCGGGGCTTGACCCGGATGACCTTGCCGACCCGGTGAACGTCCGGCAGATCGTCGGTGTCGCGGGCCTCCCGCAGCACGCCCCGGATGTACTCCCCGTTTCCTCCGTCGTCCACCTCCAGCCAGGCCACGTTGCTGTTGACCAGGTGGCTACCCACCGTGGTCCAGCCAGGGAACCCGGCGTTGTTGAGGCGGTTCGCCAGCTCTTTGGCTATGGCGTCGGGCACGATGGCCCGGGCCGCAGCGTCAACGTGCTGGTTGACCTTCGTGTTGTAGTCGGCCTGCCGCTGGCTGATCTTCAGAGTGGCGTCCGGCCGGCTGGTGTTGATCCCGCTGAAGCTCAGGGACCCAGTGTACACCGAGGTGGGAGTGGTGTAGCTCACCGAAAAGTCCGCCCCGGTGTCGGCCCGCTTGGCCTTCACGGTGTAGGTCCGGGCGTAAGCCCCGCCCCGAATCCAGATGGACGCGGTGTTGGACCACGGCTGCCCGTCCACCTGGTCCACCGCCGAGTAGGTCGGGGTCCGGTCGTTGGCGGCCATCAACACGTAGCTGCCGACCGCCGTGATGGCGCTGATGCCGTGCTCGTCGTAGTAGCTGAGTGCGGTGTCCCCCGCCCGCCGGACCACGGGCACGAAGTCCCGGCTGCCGTACAGAGGCATCGGCCGCACCAGGAGCGTGTCCAGGTGGGCATCCGTGAACCCGCCACTGGGCGTAAGCGTCCGGGGACGGCTGGGGTACAGGATGTGGAAGTCCAACTCCCCGTCCCGGTAGGAGAACACGCGGTACCCAAGGCTGTCCTGGATCGCCTTCTCGGGGTCCTCCGTGAATGTGTACTGCTTGTAGTTCTCCAGGACCATGCCGTTGCGCCGCACGGCGCCCCGCACAGGGTCGAACACCATGTTCACGGCCTCGCCGTGCTGGCCCTCGATACGATCCGCCGGGGCCTGCTGCGACACGCCCCGAATCACGGACTGGTACGTTCCGTCTACCTTCACCGCCACACTCCATACCGATGGCCCCAGGCCCGGTTGAGGGCCAATCCGGCCGACCCGCTGTGATGCAGGTTGACGCGGGCATAGCGGATGTTGTCCGCGTTGGCTACTGTCTGCGCCTTCGCCAGGGACAGGGACAGCTTGCGCAGCTGAAGCTCGTCGGCATCGTAGTTGCTGGCGTAGGACAAGGCGGCCTCGTTGGCGGCGTAGTCCGTGAAGCTGTCCGGCATGTCATTCCAGTCAGCCTCCGTGGTGGGATACACCCAGCGAACATGGGCGTCCACCGCCTGGTTCATGACAGGGTTCCCTTGCTCGTCCACCAGCCACTGGCCCTTGGGGTAGTAGTTGAGGGAGCGTCGCACCGGGACGACCAGGTCGTAGGAGGACACATTGATGCGGCCGGCGTCGGGGCCGGTGGTCAGGGGCTCCAGCACACGCCGGGCGGTGTTGAACCACCACCCGCGCCGCTGAAGGCGCTTGCTCGTGACATCAATCTCGGCCAGGATGGTCTCGATCTGCGGATGCGAGCTGTTGATGGCCTGCACTCCGGTCTCACCAGTGGAGCGCAGTGCCAGGTTAACGGCTTCCAGTAGATTCATGGTACCTCCAAGGGCAATGAAAAAGCCCGCCCGGGCTCGTAAGCTGGGCGGGCGGGCTTTGGCGTGCCCCTAGATCAGGGGATCACGATGCGGCCGGCGTACTCGGCGCGGTTCACCGTGACACCGAAGGCCAGGTGCGCGTCCACGAACCAGGTCTTTTTCTCCTCGCTGTACCACACCGCCGAGGTCAGCGAGATGGTCTCGCCGGCCAGCAGGGCGTTCGGGGCGAAGGCCACGGCCACCAGCTTGGTGAAGTCACCGTCGTAGGCGTTGCCGTTGCGGGTGTTCGACAGCAAGTGGCCGGTGATGTTGCTGTTGGGCACGTTGTTGCTGGAGACCACGGGCACACCCAGGGCCTTGAGCATCTTCACGCCTTCGAGCTTGGTGCCCCGGCTGGTGATGTACTCACCGTTGACGATCTGGTCCGCATCCAGCAGGGCGTAGAACGCGGCCGGGCGCAGGGCGACGATGACATCGTCCGTGCCGGGGTCCACGTCCTTGTTCTCCATCTTGACGAACAGGTCGGAGATGGCGGCCAGCAGGGCAGCCGGGTCGTTCGCGTCAGCGGCGTTCGCCAGCGTGGTGGTGGAGCCACCAGCGTGGCCGGGCAGCGCACCGTAAGCCGAGCCCGCGCTGGCGGCGGCCTTGGCGGCCTGGATGAAGAAGGCCTCGTCGTAGAACTTGGCGATCTTCTTGCCGTGCTCGCGGCCGACTTCGCTCTTGAAGTCCCAGTTCTTCTGGAAGGTGTCCAGCAGCGGGATGTTGGTACGGGCCAGCACCAGCGTGTCGATGGTCAGGGCCACTCGGCTGGTCTGGTTCTCCGAGGTGCCGTCCGGGGTGTTGCCCGGGGTCACGACCTGGAGCGTGGACTCGCCGATGGCGTCGTTCACGATGGTCGTGGTACCGCGCACGGTGCGGACGTTCACGAAGGGAGCGGCCTTGGACTTGCGCTCGATGGTGCCTTCCACGATCCCGGTGAACTGCTCGATGGCGAGGGCGAGCTCGTCACCGGCGCCGAGTTGCTGGTTCGGGAAGGTGGGGGTAAAGGTGGGCAGTGCCATTCAGTAGTTCCTTCAGTTGCGGAAAGCGAGACGGCGGGCGGTCACGTCCGCGTACTCTTGGGTTTCTTGCAGACGGTTGCCGTACTTGGCTTCCAGGCGCCGAATCTCGGCGCGGTACTCGGCGGGGCTCAGGGCTCCACCAGTCGGGGCACTGGCCGCACCAGCGTTCGGGGAGGCGACCGCTTTCGGCGGCAGCTTGGACTTCCCGGACTGCTTGTACAGCTCTGCCAGTTGTCGGGCCATGGCCGCAGCCGGGAGCTCCCCGGCGCGGAAGGCGGCCTCGATCTGCTGCTTCTGCTCGGGAGTGGCCTCGGCCGCGACCCACGCATGCACAGCGTTCCAATTCTTCTCGCCACCGGCGGCCTCGTAGATGGCCTTGACGGTGGCATCTTCTTGCTGCTTGTGGCGAGCAGCCGCCTTCTCGTAGCTGGCCTTGGCCGCTGCGACGTAGCGCTCGTGGCCCTTGGCCTTGTCGCCCAGAGCCTTCAGAGCGGTCTCGATCGGGGCGAAGTCACCCTTCTCGGCTGCCTTGATGGCGGGGCTGTCCGGGCCAAAGCCCAAGCCACCCACGAAGTTCAGTGCCAGGTCGAGTGCAGGGTCCCCGGTGGGATTGTACTCGTAGACCGTGGTCTCGTCGGGAGCGTCAACTTTCGGTTGCGGCTCCTGGAACGAGGCTGGGTTCAGTGGCGCCTGGGGCTCGGGGACTTGCTGGTCCTGCGGTGCGGGCTGGTTGGCGGGCTGGTTGACGGGCGGCTGCTGCTGGTTGGTGTCACTCACTGGGCGTGGCTCCTGTTGGCGAGGGCCTTAGCGCCCTCCTTCGATGCGTCGAGTCGGGCTTGCTGCTCCATCGCGGCCTGCTGGGCAGCGGCCTGTTCCTCGGCGACTTGCTCCTCGGACTTGACGTACTTGGTGGGGTCCAGCCCCTCGCTGGCGGCGAGGACGCTGATGATGGGCGACAGCTTCAGCCGCGCCGACACGTCGGGCGGCAGGCTGCCTACCTGGGCGAGGCCGCTTAGGAAGCGCATGACGGCCTGGGCCTCCATGCTGCGGCTGAGGGCGGACAGGCCGGTGACCACGGTGGGTACCAGCTGGGTCCCGCGTATCTCGATGTCGATCTGCTCCAGCAGCCAGATGGCCACCGGGACTTGCAGGTCCACAGCGAGGCGGGAGTAGATACCGCCCAGACTCGTCTCCAGCTCCATGGCTTGGAGGCGAATCTCCTCGGCGGTGACGCGCTCGGCGTCCCGGGTCACTGCGCTCCCCATGAGGAACGCCTGGCCCAGCCGGCGGATCACCCGATCGACGCTGGCCGCTGTGTGCTGCACGGCTTCCGCGCTGCCCAGGGCTACGATGCTCAGGTCGTCCTTGCCTGCCGCGATCACGTCGCCGGTGGTGGAGTTCCGCACATCGTCGATGTCCCCGATGGTCTGCGGGTTGGCGAGCCAGCGGTAATCCGACGCCAGGATCGCGGCCTTGATCTCGGCCTCGCTCAGGGTGCTCAGGGTACTGAAGTCCCCCGAATACTCCTCGACCATCCCGGTACCGTAGTCCTGGTTGCTCGCCAGGTTCCACGTGAGGATGTGGATGGGCAAGGTGTCACCCTCGTAGACCTGCATGTAGTCCTCGGGGAGCTGATCATCGTCCACCCACTGTTCGAGGTACCACTTGTCCCGTACACGGCGGAACCAGCGGTAGTAGCACACGTAGCCCTCCTCGTTGTCGGGGGTGTAGGCCCGGCTCACCAAGGACTGCACCTCCATCTCCAGCTCGTTGTAGAGCAGGCGGCGGCGATGCAGAATCTCGGTCAGGCGGCCAGTGCGGCTGCGCTTGACCACGAAGTCCTTGACCCCGATCACGGAGGTCTCGGGCTCCGTCGTGTCCCAGGCCACGTTGCCGGTGATGACGAGGTGCCGGCCGATCTCGTTCAGGACCGGGCGCAGGGCGCGCTGGTCCATGATCCGCATGGCGTCCTGCTCCCCGGTGACCAGCAGAGTGCGCATGTCCTCCTCGGGGACGTTCATTGCGGCGAGCTGCGCCCGCATCTCCCGGCTGGGGTCCAGACGGAAGAACGGGGCGCCCGGTCGGAACAGGGTGAGGTTCAGCTTGTTGACCAGATGGTTCACAGCCTGCGCTCCAAAGCTGGTCCAGTCGTGCTGGATGCTGGAGGTGAACTGCGAAACATTGTCGGGCAAGCACACGGACGGGATCGTCACGGCAGCGTACTGCTCAAACCGATCCAGCATGCCCTTGCGCTTGTGCTCCAGCTGCGCCCACCGCTGGTGTGCGGTGAGGGACTTGGTCGTCACAGCCGGATGCTCCCCGCCCCGCCAGAAGCTCCTGTCCGGGTGTTGAAGCTGGCCCGGACGCGGCGCCGGCGGCCGACCGAGGACATCTCATCCCGGGTCGTGGCCTCGGCGTAACTGCCCATGCTCTCGCTGGCCTGCCGCTCCGTCTCTCGGACGGCTGCCGACGTGCGTTCCCGGTCGGCCGCCGACTGGGCAGACACGGCCGAGGCGGCGGTCTGCGCGGCGGCGGCTTGCCGAGCCTCGGCAGCCTGCTGCCTGGACATCGCCAGCTGCTCCGCCTGGATGCGTGCGTTCTCCTCGGCGATGGCCGTGTTGGCGTCGATCGCCTGCTGCTCCTGCTCCAGCTGCTGGGCCTGGAGCAGGGCGTTCTGCTTGGCAGCCTTCTTCTGTTGCTCCGCGCTATATACCGTGGAGCCTATCATTGCGGCGGCGACGGCTGAAAATCCCATAGGTACCTCACAAGGTTTGCAAGTAAGTGTGGTCCTGAGCCTTGAAGCGCTTGGCGAGAACCTTTTCCAGTTCTCGGCCGGGCTTGGTGCGCCAGACAAAGACCTGGGCGCCCTTCTGGCGGGCCAGCTCGGCCGATCGCAGAAGTAGCCTCCCAGTCAGGGGGCCGTTGCGGAGGTCGGGGCGTACCCACAGGACATCGGATTCTGCCACCACGAGGTCGCGGTAATGCAGATGCGGGTGCACGAAGATACCGTGGTACCCCACCAGCTGCCCACCCTTGCGGGCGATCAGCGGGAAGAAGGTGTCCGTGTCGTAGGCCGCCCGGTAGATTTCCCACCGGGGCGCCAGCTTCATGCGGACCTTGTCGGTCGCCAGCTCCTCGTAGTGCTCCTCCAGCAGGGGCTGGAGTTCCACCTTCAGGGCTGGGGTCCAATCCTCTACCGTAAAGCTGTAGCTCATGGTATCACCAACCTTCTACGGAGTTCCTGGAGGACTCGTTGCTCCCCGACCTGGATTGCTGCCTGGGTGGGGTTGTCGGTTCTTCCTACCAGGAGGAACAGTTTCTCGAACTCCTCGTATTCCTGCAAGGTAATACGGGACCGAAACACTTTCTGTTCCCCTGGCTGGGGTGGTTGCTTGTTCATGCGTGTAAGTGGTCCTCAGAAAAAGAAGTAGGTGCTGGCAAGGATGTCCGCAAGGTCCAGGTCACCAACTTCTGGAGGAGGTACTGGGTAACTTGTGGAAGCAGCTAGGTCAGCTAATAAGGTATTGTCCTTATATATACGAACAAACTCCTCCCGAATTATTTCTCGGAATCTTGGAGTATCTGCTGCATGTACCCCGAAGTCATCATGGATGGCCACCGGGGTCATTCCTTCTGCCTTGGCCCTGGCTACTACCCGGGCCATGTGGGAAGCATCCAGGCTGTGTACGAAGTTCGGAGCCACAGCGTTGGCCGTCTTGACCTTGTCGATCTTCCCGCTGGGCTTGACCAGCTGGATGCGGCTGTTCCCGAACACCACGGACTTGACCCGAACCTTCTGGAACTTCGGGTACTCGCTTATGACCCGCAACCCGGTGGGTGTGGTCCAGGCCACATCCTGTCCGGTGTCCACGGCGTGCTTGGCCCAGCCTTGCAGCCAGGCCATTACCTCCATGGCCTTGCCTACCGAGGCTCCCATCCCCGACCACACCACATGGCTCAACCAGTTGGCCGCGTCACCCCACTCCCCCGGCGGGATCGTGTCCAAGGTAGGCGTGCTCTCGTCCTCAATGTAATCAACGATGAAGGAACTGGCCGCGAACCTAGTCGATCCGTAGGGCAGCGTCATGACGGGCCGCTTGGTGATCTTGCGGGTGATGCCGTGAGCCAGCCAGCCATCCCGGTAGGGGTGCGGCGGCATGGCCTGGAGTTTCTCTGTCACACGACTGGCGACATCGGAGTAGATGTCCCGTGGCGCAGGGCCGGGGAGGAGGTTGACAGCTGCTCCGCCCACGGGGTCTCGCATGAGGGCGCTGAAGTGCTGCAAGCCGTTGCAGGTACCGTCCTGGCCGAGGGGGAGGTGGGACTCGAAGCCCTCGGGGTCCCTCCGCCAGGCGGCGTACTCGATGGCCCATGCCAGGAACTGCACGGGGCTGTCGGCATCTGCCCACTCGCTGTGCTGCTCGGGGTGCTCGCCCATCCTCCGGATGAACTCGTCATTGTCCTGCACCCACTTGATCTGCTCCTCCAAGGATACCTTGTCCAGTCCGTAGCGGTTGGCTCCGGCGCTCAGGAACCAGGGCTCGGCCTCCGGAGTGATCGGCTTGCCTACCCGCAGGCGCAGCAGACCCTTCTGGAGGTCGTCCCCCTGCGGTGACACGCCATTGGACCGGACGTACACCCGGCCCCGGAAGTCGGCGTAGTATGCGAACCACACGGTGGGATACGCCAGAAGCTCCTGCGCCTCCTGGAACACACGCTGCACCCGGAGGTGCTTGCTGGCCCGGACCTTCTTCTCCGTGTACCAGCGGTGCATCGTGGCTTTCCAGGCCCGCTTCTCCTCGTCGGTGAAGTCCTCCCGGTAGTCCGGCCGTGGGCCTGGGTCCGGGCTGACGATGTCGCCGAAGTCCCGGCGCTGACTGATGTACCGCACGGCCTGGAGTACCGGCGGGTTGATCGTCCACGCCACGCTTTGCAGCGTGTTCAGGGTGTCGATCACGGCCGTCGCCACGGGGCTCGGCCCCCGCCCCTGCACCGCATACGGGTGGATGCGCTGCAAGTCCTCCGTGTGGAACCCGCCCCCGGTGTTGGTGCGGGCATCCCACTTCAGCGGGGGCTCGATCAGCGGGGCGCTCACCTTGGGCAGCGCGGCGACCCTCTCGACCAGGGCCAGGCTGGCGCCCCGCAGCTCCTCCGCCAGGACCAGGTACCGCACGGTCATGGCCTTGCCCTTGTGGCTTTCGGTGCGGCTCCATGTCTCCAGGAACCTCGCGGCCACCAGCTGCTCCAGCACGTACTGCCCGACCTTGGGGGCCTCCCCGAACTCCCAGGTTGGGAACTCGTAGCCCTCGGACTTGAACTTGGTCTTGAACGCACGCAGCAGGTGCGCCTCATCCTTGGTCATGGCCCGGTCGTACTCCCGCAGGAGGCTGTTGAACAGGGGCGGGGATAGCTTCTTGAAGTGCTGCATCAGGTACTCGGCGTAGACGGCCTTGCCCGCTTGGGTGGCAGCGGCGTGCCACACCGGGGCGGGGGCGTCCAGGCCCCCCTTGCTCACAAGCACCCGTAGAACGGCCTGGATGGCCCGCAGAGCGGCCAAACGCGGGTCGATGGTACCCAGGTACTGGGCGTACTTCTTGAAGCCTCCAGCGCCCGCTTTTGCGAGGATGTCCCGCTCGATGGCACCGACCAGGTACTCGATGGCTTGTCGCACCAGGTAGTTCTGGTACGGCAGACTGTCGCTCTTGCCTTCCCGCTCCGCCTTCATGACGGTGGCGAGCACCTTCTCCCGGCCCTCGGCATACAGGCGGGTCTCGCGGTCACGTTGGTTGGCGTCGATCGTCACAGTTCGCAGCCCTCGTCTCTCCGGTGGTGGTATTGAACCAGTAACAGGCGCCTGTGTCAGGGCGCCGGAGCAGCACCCACATTGGTCGCTTCTTCCTCCCGCAGCTCCAGCTCCAGCTCGGCCAGCAGGTTCCAGATGACCTGCGCTTTGTGCAGGCCCCCGGTACCGCCGGGGCCGTCGTCCATCCGGCGGCCCTGCCACACTTCCAGCTGGTGCCGGAAGGCGGCGTCAGCGTACCGCTCCCGGCCGTGGGGCACACTGAGCCAGCCACTGGGCGTGTACTTGGCAGCGCCGAAGCTGCCGATCTTCACCACCTCGGCCAGGGCACGGGAGAAGTCCCCCAGCACCAGGGCCGGGCGGGGCTTGCCGGCATCCAGCTTGCTCCCGGGGGCGTTGGCTGGGATGCCGTTGGGATCGTACTCGGTGGTCATAGTGTCTGCACCAGTACCTTTCGTTCTTCCTTGGTCAGTAGGTTTGTCTTGCCTCGGCTCCAGGCCCCGCAGCCCGTGCACACGTACCGCTGGTATTTCCCGGCGTTGGTGTAATGGAAGCCCCGCTTCTCCAGGCTGTGTGCGCCCCCGCAGTGCGGGCATACTCCGCCTTCCACCCCCAGGTTCGGATGCTTGCTGTCCCATGGGCGCAGCTTGGCGTACACCTGCTCCAGGGTGATCACGTCCTGGGTGTTGTACTTCCGCATCTCCTTCCACGCCTTGGGGTTGCCCTTGCGAACCTCCACCCACAGCAGGTGCCCGGGGAAGTTGTGGTGCTCCTCCTTGTCCTCCACCCCCAGGAACTTGGCGAGGTACGCCAAACGGTTGGAGGTGAACTTGAACTTGGCCTTTGCCAGGCGCAGGGTGTCGATCTGCCGGTACGGGCTGGGCGGGGGCAGGCCCGCCTTCAGGAAGCGGGCGTTGATCTTCGGGATGTCGAAGCGCTTGCCGTTGTGGGCGATCACGATGTCGGCCTCGTCGAGCAGCGCCCACAGCTTGCGCAGGATGTCGCTGTCGTCCTCGATGTTGGCGGCTCTGGACTGGTCGGCGTAGAATACCTTCTTCCCGTCTGCCCACTTGGCGGCCCAGGACAGGATGTACCAGTCCTGCACCACCTGATTCAGGCCCACGTTGTTCTGCCACAGTGACCACACATCGGCGATCATCGGGGCAGTCTCGATGTCCAGGATGAGGATTTTCATGTGGTCCAGTTGCCGTGCGCTGCTTCGTACACATCAACGCGGACCGACTTGTCCGTCAGGCCAAAACCTTTCTGGTGTAGGTACAGCGAGATGCGGTGCGCAGAGCGCTTCTCCACGTATAGCTCCAGGCTTTCCGTGAAGATCAGATTCACGCCCTCGTGGCGGGCTGAGTAGAACGGGGCATCGTACTGCGCACCGTCCGCCAGGCTCCACCCGCCCAGCAGCAGGCTGCTTCGGAACGAGTCTTGGTCCTCGACCAGGATCAAGTAATCCGTGTCCGACCCCTGGCCGAGGACAGCCCGGGAACCGATGTACTCGATGTCGGTCAGACCATGGGGACCCAGGGCCGCCCGCAAAATCTCTCGGTATTTTTCGGGGTCAGCCGGCTGCTCGTTGTGCTCGCGCAAGACGCGCTCTTTTGTTGCGAAGTTCACGCTTCTGCTCCTCCGTACGGTAGGTGGGGTACAGGGGTGCCTGGCTGTAGTCCCGGGTGAGATAGGGCACGAGCCCCCGCGCCCACCGACCGATGCGCACCGGGTCGGTGAGGAAGTAGCGGGGGCCGTTGTTCTCCAGGTGACCGAGCATGGCATTGCACCCCCGGTGCAGCACGCCCCGAACCGCCCAGGTGCGGTGGTTGTGGTCCACCACCGCCGGGTTCTTGGCGGTGAAGGGCAGGCCGCACAGAGCGCACTCCGTTGCGGCGTCCCGCATCTCCCTGAGCTGTTTGAGGTTCAGCTTATTCAGGGTAGACCTCCTCGTACCACGGGAAGTCGTTCAGCTCGATCACTGCCTGATCCTCCTCTCCATCCTCGACAGGGCGGCCCATACCTCGGGGTCCTTTCGGGGAAGGACGACCGTGAAGTTGCCCACGGCGGCTTTGTTGTCGTTCCTCAGCCATAGTAGTGCTGCTTGCTCCACGAAACGGTCGGCCCAGGAGCCGCCGTAGTATGCCTTGTACAGGCCGGTCACCACCTCGTATGCCTCGCGGTCATCCTTGGTGTTCAGCAGACGGTCCCGGGCACAGCCTTCCCCGCAGGTCTTGAACTTGCCCGGCTCCTTGGCCGGCTGCTTCTCCAGCCCGGGGATGTTGTCGGCCGCGTCGCCCTGGAGCATCTGCATCCAGAACCACAGCGTCCCGTATATCTCCCCGTCGGGGCCTTCCTTACGGAAGGTCTGCGGGGTGGTCTCGACACGGTCAAGCGCCACCCAGGTGATGTGCCGGCCGGGGATCATGCGGAAGTCCTTGTCCCGGGAGAATATCACCGGCACCCGCCCCTGGCTCCACTCGTACCGGGCAGCGGCGGCGACTCCGTCATCCGCCTCCCGGTCCTCCCAGATGACCACCCGCCAGGTCGTGCCGGCCAGGGTCTTGCCCCGCTCCAGCCACTCCCGCATGGCCTCCCAGTTCTTGGGCTTGCGGCCGCTGTCTCGCTGGCCCTGGTACGGCTTGACCGTTGCGATCAAGAAGCGCTTGGCCTTGTCCGACAGGCCGTGGGTCAGGTGGATGACCACCTTGCCGGCCCCGCCCAGCCGGGCGGCGACCTCCACGGCCCCGATCAGATTCCTCTTGGCGTCGGCCAGGCTGGTGTCATCGTTGCCGGAGAAATAGTACGCGGCGTAGTCCCCGTCCACATGCAAGGTGGTCTCGGGGTCCACGGCCAGGACCTCGGGGCGCAGGTCGATACCGGCCCCGGCTTCCTTCGCTTGCTCCCAGTCCATCAGAGACCTGCCAGCGGGTCGTCGTCCTCGGCCTCGTCCGATTCCCAGGCTGGCGGCGGCGTGGCCTTCTTGCCCTTGGTCACGGCCGCCGTGGATTTCGAGGCCGTAGAGCGATTCTTTTTCGCCGGGCTACCTACCCCTTCCTCCTCCTCCGATCGGCCCGTGGCGGCCCGATTTGAGGCCTTGCTGGGGCTTTTGGCGGGGGCCTCGGCCTCGTCCTCCGCCTCGTCGGTGTCGGCGGCGGCGCGCTCACCCTTCGGTGCGGCCACCAGCTCATCCTCGCGGCCGGCCTTGGTCAGGATGTTGTAGATCGGGGAGCCGATGAAGTTGTCGGCCGCCTTGATGCGTTCCTGGAACTTGTTCTTACTGTCACCGTTGTCGTAGGTGCCGTCGATGAACAGGCTGTCCCAGTATTCCTCGGTGGCGTAGTCCCACACGAACACACGGGGCTCGCTGATCGGCTCGGCCACCTTGATGCGGCGCAGCTCGCCGGTCTCGGGGTCGGTGAAGGTGGTGCCCCGGATGGTGTACCCCGACTCATCCTTCAGCTCGGCCACCACCCCCTCGCTGCCGTCGCGGCGCTTGAATGTGCGGTGCTTGACCGTGCCCAGGAACGCCTCGCCCAGCAGGTGGGTGAAGTGCGTGGTCCCCGGGTACTCCTTCGCCATCTGGCGGAACAGCTTCCCGTACAGGGACTTCTCGTGGGTGCCAACGTTCAGCTCGATGCTGATGATGTACGGCACTTTGCGGCCGTCGTCCAGCACCTTGGGCTCGTGCTTCGGGCCGGACAGCTCGAACAGCAGGGTGGCCTTGGCCTTGGACTTGACCCCGTACTTGGGACTTTCCGTGGTGTGCACCCCCGTCTCGATGTAGCCGACGAGGCGCAGGCGGGCTGGCCCTTCGGCCGGCGGGACGTACTCTCCACCACCGCCCCCGGTCTTGTTCAGGTCCGGGCCGGTCTCGGCAAGCTCTTTTCCGAGGGTGTTCTTGATGTCCTTGAATGACAGTTTGCTCATGCGTGAAACCTCCTTAGCGAGGGTAGAGTGGTTTGCCCAGAGCGGGCACGGTGGCGTCGAAGATCAGGTGGATGCGATCCTCGTGGGGGTGCATGTTGATGGCCGTGTGCAGGGCCTTGTGGTTGAACCAGATGATGTCGCCTGCCCTGGAGGTGTACGTCTCGGCAAGGTTCTGCTCACTGCCAGGGTCGGGGTCCACATCCAGCGTAGCCTCCCCGTCGGCGTCGGCGATGACCAGGTGGAAGCGGCTGTAGTTGTCCGAGTACCGGCCCTCGTCGATGTGGGCGTTCACCCAGCCGCCCGGCGGCAGCTTGACGATCATGGCGTAGCCCAGGGCCGTGTAGTTCATGGCAATCAGGGCCGGCAGGATGGCATCCATGGCGGCTTGCATCAGGGCGTCCTTGGGTGCCCTCCAGTTCTGGGCTGCGATGCCCGTCTGGTACTCCGTCAGCAGCTTCGGACCGCGTAGGTAGATCGTCTCGGTGTCCTCGTGGGGAGAGCCGGGGAAGTCCTGGCGGAAGGTGTGCAGCTTCCAGAGCTCGGGGTACTGATCCAGGATCGACGTGATCCTCTCGACGTTGACCCCGGATTGGATGACTTTGATGTGGTTCATTGCAGGTAGCTCGGCGTGTAGCCGTCCATGAAGGTGGTGCGGAGCCAGGTGCGTACACGCTGGGCGCTTGCGTCGAAGTCCTCGGGGTCCTCGAACTTGGTTTCCTCGTACATGCTCGGCCCCCAGGTGGTCTCGCTGGGCACGGGCACGGGGATGGTGGTACCGAACCACCACTCCATGAGGTCGCTGGCGGCCAGCATGCAGGCGTGGATCAGCACACCCGCCTTGCGCTTGACATCCTTGTGGGCGTCAGCGTACAGGGCGTCGTGCACCGTGGACACCAGCAGTGCCTTGCCGTCGAAGTTGCGGTAGCGGTAGAAGGCGCGGACAGCCAGCCACATTGCGGCCTTCATCCACTCCCCGCCCAGGCCCTGCACCGGGTAGTTCTTCAGCTCGGTGGGCTTGAAGTTCTGCACGATGCCCCGCTTCACCGCGAAGTCGGGGGCCGGGTACTCCTGGAAGGTGTACACCTTGCCGTCGAAGGTACGGTACTTGCCCTCGCCCAGCTGGATTGTGGTGCGCAGCAGCGGGTGCTGCACGAACTTGGCGAGCGGCCGGCGGGATTGTCGCACCGCCTGCTCGACCTCGTCCCACCAGGCGGTGACCCCGGGGTACATCTCCTCGTCCGCCTTGATCCAGCTCTCGATCACCTCCACGGGCAGCTTCAGGAAGCGGGCGATCTTCGGAGCCCCGGCGCCGTACTGTCGCTGGAAGCTGAACACCTTGATGTTCTTCCGCTTGTTGACCCACTCCTTGACTTCCAGCTTCTTGATCTGCTCGACCAGCCAGTCGTAGTCCTTCTTCTCGGTCTGCGTCAGGCGCTTGATGTGCATGTCGAGACCGGCCCGCAGGTCAGCGATGAGCTGCTCGTCCCCGGACAGGATGGCCTGGCCGTACACCTCCAGGCTGGTGAAGTCGGAGGACATCATCACCCCGTCCTCGCCGTGGCGGCTGACGAACATCTGCTTCACCTCACTGGTATCCGAGCGGGGCAGGTTCCCGGTGTTGGGCTTGCTGTGTGCGAAGCGGCCGGTCACCGTGGACACCATGGACAGGTCCGTGTGGACCATACCGTTGTGCACCAGGGACAGCATGCCCTTGGACTTGACGACCTCCCCCTCGGCGTCGTGTTCCTCGACGATGTAGTAGGTCCCCAGGTCCTTGATGATGTCCGCCAGCTCGCTGAAGGTATCCAGGAACGGTATGCCCCGGCCGCCCAGCTCCTCGATCACCGTCTCACCCGTGCTGTACACCCCCTTCTCGGATGTCTCCCACTCCCGCTTGGGCTGGGTCATGCCGGGGAAGTGGTAGTCGAAGGTCTCCCACTTCAGCTTGGGCCGGGTGAGGTCGTTCACCTTGACCGTCTTGGTCTTGGGCTGGCCCTGCTGCTTGCCGCTGGCGTAGAACACGTAGGCACTCACCGGGATCACGGCGTGGTCGCCAGGAGCCTGTATTGTGGTGCTACCGTCGAGCAGAACGTACTGCTTCTCGTCCTTCTGGGCGTAGGCTGGCCGCCCCTCGGCGTCGATCTGGTGCACCCGCTCCTTGTAGGGAACGGGGCCGCCAAAGATGAGGGCACTCAGCTGCTTGCGGCTGCCCCAGTTGAACTCGAACGGCAGGTCGTCCGGCAGGTACTGGTGCAGCTTGGCCCGCAGCTCGTCGGCCTTGGCCCGTAGCTCGGCAGCCTTCTTGTACCCCAGCTCCACGTCCACGAACAGGCCGTTGCGCTCCATCTCGATGGTCGCCAGCAAGGCCCCGTTGTTCAGCTGGATGCTGCGCACCTGGCCCCGCTTCTTGGCCTTCTCCAGCTGTCCCCGGAAGATCAGGTCCGTGTTCTCCACGTCGCCCAGCTCCCGGCTATCGCCCTCGCCCCGGCCGGTCAGATAGTCCATCAGCAGACGCTGGGGAATATCCTCGGTGCCGATGCCCTGCGCCCACATGGCCTTGACCTCGTCCACCTTGAGGGTGCCTCCGTACCTGGGAGCCACCTCGTCCAGCGACAGCATGTGGCTCTCCTGGCGCTGGCCGTCCAGCAGGTACTCGGCCAGCTGGGTGTCCCACAGCTGCCCGCCGTCCGCCACCCATGCCATGTAGGCTTGGTAGTCCTCCTCGCCCCGGATCATGTACTGGATGTCGAACTTGATGTTGAAGCCGACCAGTATCTTGGGGCGCTCCAGCTCCAGCACAGACTTCAGCCAGCCGTGGCTGGCCTGGGTGTCCCGTCCGTAGTACAGGCCCACCACACCCCCGCCGTTCTTGCTGTACCCCACCGCCACCACCCAGTTCTCCGGGTGGAAGGGTGACGCCTTGCGCTTCGCCAGTTCCTTGGTGGTGGTCTCAATGTCGAAGGTGATGTACCCCGATAGAGCACTCATTCCGTAACCTCCTCCGGCTCCACGAGCCGGGCACGATCCGCGTCGAAGAACACCTGGGCCAGCGGGTTTCCGCTGGCGCCCTCACGCTTGATCTTGTTCTTGGTAGTCCCGATGAACCGAGTGGTCGGCATGCTCGGGTCGTAGCCGCCGGTGAGGATGAAGTCGCAGGCCCCTTGCTTGCCCGTCCGGCTGTCCTTCAGCCAGCTCTGCATCGGCCAGCGGTGACCGTCACCATCGGCACTGATCTGGCTGGTCGCCAGGCCGACGAAGTCCAGGCGCACGCCGGTCGCCCGTGCCCACTGGTACATGGCCTCCAGTAGCTGGTCTGTGCGCTCGCCGTGGTTGGTGGTGGCCCCGGCGAAGTGGATGTTGTCGATCATGTCGAACACCACCAGGCTGGGGTTCAGCTTGCGCAGTAACTCCTCGACTTCCCAGTGCGTGAAGCCGTGGATGTCCTTGACCAGGATGTTGTCCTCCCGGCCGCCGATGGCCTTGATGTACGCAGCCTGGGCCTTGCCTGGCCCGAGCTCCCGTATCTCGCTGGCGCTCATGCCCAGAGCGGACTGCCGGATGCGAGCCAGGATACGCCGGCCCGGCCCCTCGTTGTTCAGCCACACGATGGGGCGGTGCTCATCCGGGTACAGGGTGGGCAGCTGACCGGCGAAGTAGGTGACCTCGCTTGCCACCCAAGTGGTCTTGCCCCGGTCGGGTCGCATGGCGATGATGCCGAAGTCCCCGGGGCGCAGTGCCCGCATGTGCCGAGCCACCGCCCCGAGCCGCCACTGGAAGCCCACGTTGTTCTCGTCCTCGGAGATCATCTCGTTCCAGTCCAGCGTCACGTCCGGTGTCTTTACCCTCCGCTGGACTGAGTCCTCGAACGCTTCGACCGACTGGCGCAGCTCCTCTGCCAGCTCCACCTCCTCGCCATTGTTCCACCGCTCGATGAGGGAGAGGGACTTGTTGGCGAGGTCGGTGGCCAGCAGGTTGCGCAGGACCATCTCGTCGTAGCCGTCCGGGTTGTCCTTGTCGATCGGCCGGGTGGCTGTGGACCAGTAGGCTACGTCCTTGTCCTTCCACTTTGGGTACAGGGATCGAAGCCAGGGCCAGAACTCAGCGTATTCGATGCGATCCACCGAGGTGTTCTCGAAGTACTCCCCGAACCGCTTGATGAACTTGGCCGTGGTCTCGTTGACCGTCCCGGGCGGGATCATCCTGGCGTACCGCTCGTACTTATTCCGGTGCTTCAGCAGCCGCAGCACCGCCAGGTCCAGGCTGAAGTCCGCCATCACACCTCCTTGAGATATGAGCGCAGCTCCTCAGCGGTGTGCAGCTTGGGGTCGTGCTCCGACGTGATGTTCCGCACGCTCTCGGCGCCTAGAGTCAGCAGCTTCTTGCGCAGCTCCCGCGCCCCGCGTTGGCCCCACTCGTCTGGGTCCAGCCAGGTGATGATGTTGCGGGGGTGCCTACGCAGCACCTGCACCAGCGTGTCCCGGCTGGCCGAGGTGCCCAGCAGGGCTGCGGCGTTCACCCCGGTATCTCGGGACACACGGTACGCACTTAGCCAGTCCTCCGTCAGGACGATGGGCTCATCCTGGCTCGTCACCGGGGCGGCGGGGAAGTCGGCTGCCCCAGGGTTGCCCACTCCCCGAGGGAACAGGTACTTCTGCTGGCCGAGGCTGGTGTCCAGGGCGCGGGCGATCCAGTGCTTGCCACCACCCAGCATGTTCAGTGGGGTGACGACCCGGCGGGCCGCCGGCCACCACCCTATGCCGAGCGCCTGGATTTCGTTGTTGTCCACGTCCGCACGGTACAACCAGACACGGGCCTCGCTGGGCCAGTCCTGCGGGTGGATCATTAGGGGAGGGAGGCGCGAGTCGAGGAGAGCGGACTGCTCCGCCTCCCGCAGGGCGCGGGTTATCTCCAGGCGCTCGGCCAGGGAAAGGGTCGGTTGGTACACCTCGGCAGACTTCTCCCTGAAGTCGTACCGCAGGTAGCTCTGCCCGTTGAACGAGATGAGCACGCCATCTTCGACCCGTCGCTTCTCACCTGGGCGGAGGTCTTTCACGGCCTCCAGCCAGGCGGGTTCGCGTTGATGGTACACGGTCAATTCAAATCCTCCTTGCGCTCCTCGCCATGCGATAGCGCGGGTTGTCACCGTCAACGATGATCGTATGTGTGCCGCTGCGCCGACCCGTCGGGTAGATGCAGCGCACTACATGCCAGTCCTCACCCGCCAGTGATTCCTCGCTGCGGATGAGGACCTGGCCGCTCTCGTCGGCCGTGAATAGGTGCCTCGGGTTGCCAGTGCGGATCGCGGGGAACACCCGCAGAACTTGCCCGGTCAGCCTGTTGCGCAGGCAGTATACCGGGTGCTTGTTGCGGATGTTCAACAGTAGCGCCCGCACGTACCCGAGGTCCTCCGGCCGGTGCCGGGCGTCCCGGTCGGGCATCAGTCCTCCGGCGTCTCGTTGCCCGGCAGCACGTCGGCCGTCTTTTTGTCCCAGCGGATGCGCTGGAAGCTGGGCTCGCGCAGCTTGCCGTCCTTGGTCACGGCCAGGTACTCGACCTCCACGATCCGGCCGATCCAGTTCCCGTCCTGCTCGCGCTCGGAGTCAGTCAGGCCGGTGCCCACCTCGCAGGTCACCCCACCACCCAGGTCCAGGACCAGCGCCCCGACCTTGCCGGCGTGCTTGCCCTTGCCCGGGGTGGTGCCGATCACTCGGAAGTCCCCGGTCTTTCGGGGCTTGATCTTGAATATGCCACCATACCGACCATCGCCGGGAATGTGCGCGGACCACGGATTGCGGAGGATCAGGCCGTCGTATGCACTGGCTCGGCCGGTGAAGCTCCGGGCCAGGTCGTACAGGTCCTTCTCGCAGTGTATGTCCCCGATGTTCAGGTTGTTCACTTCCACCACCGGCCCCGAGGTGAACAGGTACTCCCTGCGCAGGGCATAGGGCTCCCCCTCATCGGGGACGAAGCTGTCGAACAGGCGCACACCCAGCGGCTGCGGCGACTTCTTCCTAGCCATCCCGTTGATGACTGCGTGCTGGGTGTGCGGAAGCCACAGCTCCCCGACGTAGCGGCGATCTTGCAGGGCGGTGGAGTACAGCGCATCCTTGATCGTATCGTCCACGGACGGCAGCAGCTCCCCGGTACGGGAAAAGCCCTGCCACCCGTGGCTTTTGTCGAATACGAACTGTACGTACACCCCGTCGTACTTCGGCTGCACGATTGGCAGGGCGGTTCTGGGCCGCCTGTCGAACCAATCCAGCAGGGAATCGTAGTTCGCCCGCCCGGCTGCCGTGGTATTGGCCGGCTCCACGGCCTTGTGTACCAGCACCTGGGTCATTCGACCACCTCCTCCAGGGCGGTGACGCCCTTGAGGTACTGGCCATACTGCTCGTACTGGTGCTGCCAGTAATCCCGCCAGGTATTGGCGAGGTCGTAGGTACTGGCGTAGACCGTCACACGCTGGCCGAACCAGTTGTGCACCGCGTAGACTACGCGGTGGCCTCGCTGGTGGCCCACCACCTGGTACTGCGCTCCCACCCGGTAATCTTCAGACTGGTCCCGCCCCTCCTTGCTCGGCGCAGGCGGCGGACGATAGGGCACCGGCCCCTGCATCAAGTCGGTGCCGTAGCACCCAGGTTTCAGTACCTGGTGCGGCTCTCCGAGTAGCACCCGGTTGCGGCTGTGCTCGTACTGGGTCCACTCGTTCTGGCCCGAGCATCCGGGGTGGATCATCGGGTTCAGCAGGGCGTCCACGCAGTCGTCGTGGCCCTCGCTAATCACTGAGTCCAGCAGAGTCTGGGCAGTGAACTCGCGGCCCTCGGGATCGACGATGGCCGTGAGCCCGGCCTTGATTGTGTTGATGCTGTTCATTGAAAACCTCCTATCGGGTAGGGCGTCAGCCGCCCACGGTTTGGTTCGCCGCACGCAGCAGGTCCGCTGCCGGGTCCGGCCCACGCTGGATGATGCTCGCGTCCTGGGCGCGGCTCTTGGTCTCCTCGCGACGCGCCTTCAGCAGGGCTGCACGGCGGCCACGCTCGGTGCCGTCGATCACCACGGTCTGGAAACTACGCAGGCCATACGCCAGAATTTCCACGTCCTCGCGGTACAGCTCCAAGTTGCGCAGCTCATCGGCCGCCAGGCTCAGGTAGTAGGCGGCCCGGTCCACTGGGCTGGCCGCATCCAGCCAGTCCGTCGGCGGGCTGGTTCCCACCAGGATGTCACTGTCAGACGCCATAGTCAGGTACCTCCACTGCAACGCAGGTGTTGTGAATAGCGCGGGCAAAGCGCTGGATGTCGATGGCACGTTCCCCGAGCTGGATTCGGTGCACAAGGTACTGTAGGCCCCGGAGTAGGGCGGTGATCTGCGCCGTGGGCAGGCCGGACTTCGCCACGCTGTGGTACAGGTCGTACAGGTCCTCGGCGGACTTCACCTGACCGTATGCCTGGTACAGTCGTGCCCCGTTCTGCGCGGCAGTGCTGCACACCTCGACGGCATAGGCCGAGGAACAGGAAGCCGCGAAGATAACCCACGCGGACAGAGTGGCTGCGAGGCGCTTACGCACGCTTGCCTCCCTGGGCGTGGCGGGCATTGAGCCGGGCGGCGGCCTCGTCGGCCTCCTTCTTGGTACGCCGGGCCTGGGCGGCGCCGTAGTACACCGTGTCGAAGATGTGGTAGGTGCCGTTGCGGAACTTGACAACAAAACGGTTCATGGAAGCCTCCTATAGGGTTGGATCAGGGTGTGGAATGGGTCAGGTTGAACTCCGTCAGGCGCTCCACCGGCTCGCCCACCTCGCGCAGCCAGCGCTCGACTTCGAGCTTGGCCTGCACGTTGGCCGTGTACGGATCATTCTCGACCACGTCGAATTCGTGTTGCTCGCCCGACTCGGTGCGGGCGAGGTAGAAGTACCGGCGACTCATCGGGTGGTGCGGGTGCTGATGAGACGGCCAGTAGGACCCGGGCGGATGTCAACGTCCAGTAACACGGCCTCCTCCCCGGCCTCGATCAGCTCCTCGGCGAACTCGTAGAAGCGAGTGATCACCGCCTCACCCTCGCCGGTGAAGTATACCGTCAGGACTTTCACCGTATCTGCGGCGATACTGCCGTCAGCGTGCAGGTACAGGCCGTCTGCGTCATGGCTGGTGACGCCGCCGGTCAGGCGGAGCATGTCCTGGGCGAAGGCGATGGTGATGGCCCCGGTGGTCGGGGTGATAGGGACCCATATGGTCGCCTTGTTCAGCGGGGTGATCTGGTTGATGCTCATGGTAATCCTCCGGAAGGCCCAGGAAGGCCCCAAATCGGGCCAGGAAGGCCACCAAACTGGCTGGGCAAGGCCAGGGTAGCCTGAAGATCGGAAAATCGCACAGCGGCCCGATTAAGGGCCTTCATGGCGATTGAATACCTTCGTGCTATTTTGCGGGCGTAGCCAGCACCTCGTCGAACTGGCTGAGATCGAGACTACAGCCAAGACCGAAGGCCAGGAAGCGCACAGCGTCGAGCGCTTCGTCGGGGCGCTCGAAGTCCGCCACCCATCGGTAGTCTCCCGGCTCGCCCAGGTATATGGAGTAGAACTCCACCTCGCCTCGATGCTGTGCGGGCTCGACGTGGCCATCGTTCTCGCGATTGGCGCGAAGCTGCACGAATTTTGGGAGTTGGGTTTTGGTTGTCATTGCCAGTTCTCCAGTTCGTTCTCGATGATGGACGCCAGAAGTTGCTTGGCGCGGGTGTCGTCGGGCAGTTCGTGCTCGGCGATGAGGTAGGTGGCAATGGCCTCACCAAAGGGCTCCGTCACGTCGTAATCCCAGACGCCGCCCCACTCGTCGGTGCCCGCGAAGCGCTCTTGCCAGAGCTGCTCGACCATGTCGGCGTACTCGGTTAGGCGCTCGACAGCTTCCATCTCGCTGCTCTCTGTGGCGCCCATCTCACCGAGGCTCTTGTCGCCGTTGTTGATGCGGTGTAGCTGATCGAAGAACCCCTTGACGAGGTAGGCGATAGTCAGGGGAGGGGTTTGGTGTTTGGTTTTCATGGCCGCCTCACATCGAGTACAGGATTTTCTGCCGCAGGGCGGGCAGGTCCTCCTGGGTGTAGACGTACTCGGTGCCGCCGGTACGCACCGTAGCGGTCTCGGCGCCGGCCTCCAGCTGCTTTCGGGCCGAGATCAGCTTCTCCACGGCGGGCGTGTAGGGTCGGGCGGTCTCGTCCCGGTAGACGTGCGGGCGGAGCGTTGTGGCATCCCCGTCCAGCTCCAGCTTCTCCCTGGACGCAGCGAGCTGAGCCAGCGGCAGGAACGTGTCGAGGAACTCCGCCGGCATGAAGCCGGGGATGTCGGGAATGTCCACGGGCACCGTCGCCAGATATGGCGCACGCTGGTCGCGGTCCGCCTTGGCCTTGGCCTCGGACGGATATGCGAACGGTCCAGCATGGAAGTTCATCGTGTCGGCTTTACCGACCCGGTAGTAGTACCCTTGCCGGTACAGATTGATCCATACTCGCATGTAATCCTCCTATAAGGGAATGAAAGGTTGGATGCCGGATTATGCGCACTTCGTCCATAGCGTACACGCTGGCGGCCCGTAGGCGGCCAGCGTACACGCTGGCGGCCCGTAGGCGGCCTGTGGCGGTAGGCGTCTCGCACACCCGGGCACTCTTTCAGCGCGGGTCCTTTCGTGGCTATTGCCCAGCATCCAGGTCTACCCACCGTAATGGGCAGAGCTGGATGCCCTGCCGGAGCAGGGCGGGTAGATCAGTGCGGGATCAGTGCAGATACTCGTGTACCAGTTCCTCGATCAGCGGAATCTGGTCCGTGTCGAACTCGCTATTCCACCCGTGGGTGTCGTACAGCGCCCGGGCCTCGGCGGAATTCATCCCGCGTCCCCACGAGTGAGCCGGGATGTTGAACGCCGGCATGATGCGCCGGGTGGTCAAGCCCTTGCTGTCCCATGTGTAGACGGTGCGGCCGATCTTCACGAGCACCACCAGATGGCAGCGAGACACGTACTTGCCCCACTCATGGATGGGCACATTCATGCGCCGGGGTTTGGCGGGCGGATCGTTCCAGGTGGTCGTGGTCACCTCGCACGGTACGCCGAGCTTCTCCAGCGCTTCGGCCACCAGAGCCGCGATGATGCAGCACCCGCCGTAGTTCGGCGCGTACACCTCGGCATTGATCGCTTCGCCCAGTGCCGTGAGTCGGGCCTTGAGCTTGGCACACTGATCCACTGTCATTTCGATTACCTCCATTGGTTGACAACAGGAGGATGCCCAGCACGCTAGGCATCGTTCTGGTGTCGGGCGTGTCAGCGATCGCCGTACTCGCTGTACTCCATCACGGCCATGCTGACGATGGCCACCCCGACCATGGACACGGCGATACCGGCCATGATCGCCAGTGCGACAAGGAACGTACTCATAAAGACCTCCAAGAAGGCCCCAAATCGGCCCATGGCGGGCTTTTCAGGGCAGGGTTAAGGGGTAGGTAGCCACCCACCCCGAAAATCGCTCTACGGGCCTATAATCGCTTCGGCCCATAGGACGCTATCCCAGACCCTCGCCGGCCGGCAAAGGCTAGGGGCAGCGTCCTGCCAGCACGCAATGCGCCTCGGTCCTGGTCGCCCAGAAGCGCAAAGGTGCCGGGAGTGTGTCGCCTACTCGGCGCGACCGAGCCGCCGACTTCGCCGGCATGGCGGATGTTACGTGTCTCCACGGACAGCACTCCAGCAAGCCCCGGCCCGCGAGGCTTGCGTGTAGGGTTGTCGCTTAGACCGACTGCACATCGGTGGCCGGCTTCGGCAGCAGATCGCCCAGCTTGCGCAAGGCATCGGCACCCTTGATCTTCGTGCCCTTACCTTGTAGGCGCTGGGCTTGCGCCATCAGGCCCTTGATGGCAGCGTACACGTCAAAGGACTCGGGCACCAGCTGGTCCGGCTTGAACTCGGTCCAGTGATCGCCCATGATCTCCTCGCCATACGCTTCGGCCTCCTCGGCCGTGACACGCGTGGCATTTTCCCAGCCGTGCGCTTCGGCCATCTCGGCCATGCGATCCTTGCTGAAACGGAACGGCTGGTCCTTCGCCTTTTCCTTGTCGGATTCAGCGACAACTGGCGCGTATTTCAGAATCCACGCTCCGATGGCGCTTCGACGGACACCTTTGCCCACGGCCAAGGCCAAGGCGTTCAGGTGGTTCGTGTTGCGGCCATGCACAGCTTGGAACACTGCGGATGCCAGCGTGAGCTGGATCGCATCGTTCAGCTTGTTGGCTGCCTTGTTGACGGCAACAATCGCGGCATCGAGCTTCGCGGCATCCGTGATGATCTTGGACATATCGTAATCCTCCAAATAGTGGGTTGGGTTGGAATACGCCTAAGGCGTATCAAAAGCCGGACGTATAGGCCCGCCATCATCGTGGGCATACATTTTTCGGAACACATCCGGCCATTGATAGACCCTAGAGTCTAGCCCGGCCGACACAGCCGGGTCTTACATTGAGCCCATCGGAACACCAGCCGGGCCGCAGTCGTCGGAACTGCCTAGGGCATGCCACTCCCCGATCGGACCCCTAGGACCATCGGATCAAAGCGCCATCATTTCGCGGATTACCGCAGGGCATTGATGCTCCGTGCGCACAAGGCGCACTTATCCCCAGCCTCCACGCTCACGGGCCGATATACGGTTATCCGCTTGCGCTTGGCATCTTTGGCCAAGACGGACAATCCGACATTTCTGCCGAACAGACTCCGCCCTATAGGCCGGAAAGAACTTGCTTAACCTAGGGGCGATGCCCTAGAGCATGGTTCGAACTGTATCACAGTTCGAGGCCCTTGTCAAGTGCCCGTGTGAACTTATCGTAACTGCGGCACGGTGGCTAGGCCATGTGGTTAACTGTACCGTAACCCGTGGCCCTTGTCAAGTAGTACCCGACTAAGCCGTGGGGTTATGGTTCAGATCAACCATGGGATGAACTGTAACCCATGCCGGATACCTTGTCAAGCAATAACCCTAAGATGTAGTAGGGTATAGTCTAGGATAGTCCTAGCATAGTTCCTTAGAACAGCCTTAGACGTGAAAAGGGATAAGCCTACCCGTATGCGTCCTAGAAACCATCCTAGAAACCATCCTAGAAGGCCTCCTATCCCACGCCCAGCCGTGCGCACATGCACGCGCGTGGCGTGGCGTGCGCACACATGCGCACACATGCGCACACATGCGC
>Ga0172382_10001806_pt1 | contig 37117 bp, 38 predicted proteins | sample Leawel138RmetaG_FD_122245 | JGI IMG/M metagenome (GOLD analysis project Ga0172382, IMG submission 122245) | Leachate microbial communities from a municipal landfill in Southern Ontario, Canada - Leachate well 138R metaG | ecosystem: Engineered > Solid waste > Landfill > Unclassified | place... | reverse complement strand
AATTGCCCATTCAAAGACTAAAAATTTAAAAGAAATAGCTAAGACAATGGATATCGTGATAAGTTGTGTTGGTAAACCTAAGTTTATTACTGCAGATATGATTAAGGAAGATGCAATTGTTATCGATGTAGGTATTAGTCGCTATCTTGGTGGAGTAATAGGGGATGTTGCATTTGATGAGGTAAGTCTAATTGCTGATGCAATTACTCCAGTTCCTGGTGGTGTTGGACCAATGACTATTGCAGCACTTTTAGAAAATGTTGTTGAATGCTATAAATTACAAAATGCAAAGGGTAAATAATGAAATTAATAGTTGGACTAGGAAATCCAGGGAAAAAATATAGTAAAACAAGACATAATGTTGGTTATATGTTTGTTGATGACGTGGTTGATAAGCTCAAAGGAAAGTTTAGTATTGATAAACAAAAAAAATGTGAGATTTTTCAAACTGTAATTGATGGGGAAAAAGTTATTTTTATCAAACCACTGACCTATATGAATTTAAGTGGGCAATCAGTTTATGAAGTATCTAAGTTTTATAAAATTGATGTAGAAGATATTTTAGTGGTATATGATGATCTAGATTTAGATGTTGGTCGTATTAAAATTAAGCCAACTGGATCTAGTGGTGGACATAACGGGATTAAATCAATTATTGAGAATATGGGAACAAGTGATATCAAAAGAGTAAGAATTGGTATTGCTAAAGCTTCCGATAGAGATGTAGTCGATTATGTTTTAGGAAACTTCTCTAAGAACGAAAAAAAAGATATTGATTTAGCTTTGCTTAAAGGGTATGATATTGTTATGGATTTTATCCACTACAGTTTTGATAGAGTAATGAATACATATAATTAGATTAATAAGGACTTGTAATTGATTTATAAGTCCGTTTTGATATGTTATGGAGGTAGAAATTGAATAATATAATCGACATCTTTAAAAAAGATAAAGTTGTTAATGAAATCAAGAATAAGTATAATACTAGTAATTATAGTCTTTTGATTACAAATACTACAATGAATCATAATTACCTTCTAACATATTTAGCATTTCTAGAAAGTAACAAGTTCATAGTGTTTGTAGCTAGTAATTTGTATAAAGCCACTTTGGCTTATGAGGCATTTTGTCAATTAGCCGGTAGTGAAAATGTCAATTTTTATGCTGTAGATGAGGTTGTTGCAACCGAAGTATTAGCAGTAAGTAGTGAATTTAAGTTTGAGAGATTATATACGTTAGATTCAATATTAAATAATAATAAAAAAATAATTGTTACTCACACTAGTGCTTTAACGCGACCATTAATAGATAAACAAATAATCATCAATAATATAATAAAAATTAGAGATAATGATATTATAGATATATCAATGATCGTTAAGGTTCTAATGCGAAGTGGATACAAAAAAGTCCCTTTAACAAGCTCAATTGGTGAGTTTTCTGTTAGAGGGGAGATTATTGATATATTTCCTGTAAATAGTGATATTCCGTTTAGAATTGATTTATTTGATGATGAGGTTGAATATATTAAAACTTTTGATATTTTAACTCAAAAAACAATTAATAAAGTCGATGAAATTGAAATCTTTCCAATTAATGAATTAATATATGATAGTGGTGAAGAGATAATCTCCAAGATTAAATCTGAGTGTAAAGAAAATATTCCTGATCATGTTTTAAATGATTTTGAGGATATTATTAATTATAATAATTTAGAAAGAGTTCACAAGTATATAAAATATTTTACTGATAAAACAGAAACTCTTTTAAGTTATTTAGACGATAAAATAGTATTTTATGAAGAAATAAAAAGAATTGAAGAAAATCATAAAAAAACAGTTTTGGAGATAACTAGTTATATAGAATCAAAGTTAAATCCAAAAGGTTTAAGGGTTACATACATTGGCGATTATAATGATATTTTTGATAATGCTATAAATAAAGTATTTCTAACGGAATTTAAACAAACAATTTCTGGTGTAATGTTTACCGAAATTATTAATTTAAATGGTTATATGGTTATTGATTATCAAAATGATGTAAGAAACTTAATCCAAGATTTAAAAGTCACGAAAAAAACTATTATTATAGCACCTAGTAATAACCAAGCATTAAATTTGCTTGAAGAAACACTAGAGAGCCATGAGATTGATTTTATCAAATGTAGCAACACTCAAGAAATCAAACAAGATAGAATTAATCTAATACTCACCTTTAATGCATTAAGTGTTGGTTTCATTGATGGGTTTGAAGTAATTAGTGATCACAACATCTATAAGAAATTTAAGATAAAAAGAGCTAAATATCGTAGTGCTTATCAAAACACTCAAAGAATCAATTCTAAAGATGATTTAAAACCTGGAGAATTTGTTGTACATTTTGATTATGGAATCGGGCAATACTTAGGTATTAAAACAATTGAACTTCAAGAAGTTAAAAATGACTATATAATGATTAAATTTGAGAATATTGAGTTATATATACCTGTAGAAAATATCAATTTAATAGAAAAGTATCAAGGTACTGAAGGGACGGTACCTAAACTAACAACAATTGGAACTAATGATTGGGAGAAAAAGAAAAAACGAGTTAGAGAAAAACTTGAAAGTATCGCAAAAGAGTTAATTGAAATCCAAGCAGTTAGACAAGAAAAAATGGGTTATAAATATAGTGCTGATGATTATATTCAAGAAGAATTTGAGAATGATTTTGAATATATGGAAACTGAGGATCAAGATAAGGCTATTAATGACATTAAAAAAGATATGGAAGCTGGTTTAATTGTTGATAGATTAGTTTGTGGTGATGTCGGATATGGAAAAACCGAGGTTGCTATGAGAATTGCACTTAAGACAGTTCTTAATGGTAAACAAGTTAGTTATTTAGCCCCTACTACTATATTAAGTCGTCAACATTATTATTCTTTTAAAGAAAGATTTGATAAATTTGGGATTAAAATAGAACTCTTAAATCGTTTTGTAAGTCCTAAAAAACAAGATGAAATAATACAAAAGCTTAAAAATCAAGAAATTGATATAGTTATTGGTACTCATCGATTATTGAATGAAGAAATTAAATATAAAAACCTAGGATTATTAATAGTCGATGAAGAGCAAAGATTTGGAGTTATTCATAAAGAAAAGATTAAAAAGTATAAGAATAATATTAATGTTCTAACTTTAACGGCAACCCCAATTCCAAGAACTCTGCAAATGGCAATCATGGGGGTTAGACAACTTAGTTTAATAGAGACTCCTCCACAAAATCGTTATCCTGTTCAAACATATGTAGTTGAAAGTAATGATATTGTAGTAAAAGAAGCAATTTATCGTGAGTTAGGTAGAGATGGACAAGTTTTCTATTTACATAACCGAATTTCTACATTAGAAAAAACATATAGAAAATTAAAAAGATTGGTTCCTGAAGCTAAAATACTTATTGCTCATGGTAGAATGGATAAGGATCAACTAGAAGAAGCTATACAATCTTTCATTGATAAAGAGTTTGATGTGCTACTTTGCACTACTATTATTGAAACGGGAATTGATATTCCTAATACAAATACTCTAATTGTAGATATGGCAGATAGGCTTGGTTTATCGCAGATGTATCAAATTAGAGGTAGGGTTGGTCGAAGTGATCGCGTTAGTTATGCTTACTTTATGTATGATGAGGATAAGGTTTTAACAAGCATGAGCACAAAAAGACTTAATGCTATTAAAGAGTTTACTACTCTTGGCAGTGGTTATAAGATTGCTTTAAGAGATTTGGCTATTCGTGGAGCTGGAGATATATTAGGTCAGGAACAATCGGGTTTTATTGATTCAGTTGGGCTTGAAATGTATATGAAAATGCTTAATGAAGCAGTAAATAAACTTCAAGGGATTAAGGAACAAGAAACAACACCTCAAAAATACAACATTGAAGTTTCTAAGCACATAAGTGATGATTATGTAACAGATGATGATATAAAAATATATATTCACAAGAAAATAACTTCAATAAAGAATTCTGAAGACAAAAGAATACTCATCGAGGAATTAGTTGATAGATTTGGTAAATTATCTAATGAAATATTTATTTATATTGATAAAGTTTATTTAGAGTCATTGTTGAACCAAGCGAGTATTGAAGAAATCAAAGAAACACCTACTAATGTTAAAATTGTTTTTTCTGCTGCAAGGAGCCAAACAATAGATGGTTCATACTTGTTTAAAAAAGCATATGAAATTAGTAAAGATTTTTCTTTTGAATATAAAGGTAAAAAGATTATTTTATATTTAACTAAAACCAAGAAAGAATGGATTAAAAAGGTAATAAAGCTTATTGAAAGTATCTTATAATTATTATTAGTTTCATTTCATAAATATATGTAAGTGTTTTATCTTAATAAAATATTGAAAATATATAATATTATGATATAATAATGTAAAGAGGAGAAAATATATGGAAAAGATAGCTATTATCTCGGATGTTAATGCAGGACTAGATTACTTGGGTTATGATGCACAAATACCGGTTTTACGTTCGATTATTAATTTTGGCGATGAGCATCTAATTGATGGTAAAGAAATAAGAGCGGAAGAGTTTTATGAGAGACTTAAAACAAGTCCAATTATTCCCTCAACATCAGCACCTACAGTTGGAGAGGCAATGGAATTAATTGAAAGTTTAATTGAAGAAGAATATACTGATGTAATTATGTATTCTATTTCTTATCAATTAAGTTCGATTGGTCAAATGGTTGAAACTTTAATTGATGAATACAAAGATCAGATTAATATTCATGTTGTTGACACTAAAAAAGCAGCGTACTTACAAGGATATATTGCTGTTAGAGCAAAAGAAATGGTTAATCTAGGTAAATCAGTAGCTGAAATTATTGATTATTCACATTATTTAGTTGAAAACTCTCATGCGTTTTTCGTTGTTGATAATTTAAGTTATTTAGTTAAAAATGGTAGAATTAGTGGAGCAGCAGGATTTTTAGGTGGCTTGCTTAAGATTAAACCAGTTTTAGAATTAACTAAAGAAGGTAAGATTGTAAGTTTTGAAAAGGTGAAAACACATAGAAGAGCCGTTGAAAGAGCATTAGAGCTAATTCTTGATGAAATTAAGGATGCTAAGAAATTAAAAATTTGTGTATTTCATACTGTAAGAGAAGATGATGCTAAAGCAATTGCTAAGCATTTAGAAGAAACAGTTACTATCGATAAAGAAATTGAAGTACATATGATAACACCGGCTGTAGGAGCTCATGTAGGTTTAGGTGTTTTAGGTATCGGGTATTTTATACTTGAAAAATAGGAAGGAGTTACTATGAAATCTAAGTTATTAAAAACTTGGTTTATTGTTGCTTTTAGTTTCGTTGGACTTGGTGTATTATATTATTTAGTTTTACTATTTGATATTGTACTAAATCCTTTAGAAACTTCTCAGGTTCTAAAAACCTTGAATTGGGTAGCAATAGGTTTATTCGTTGTTGCTTTAATTATGATTCTTCTTTCTACCCCACTTGCTAAATGGATTGACAAGAAAAACTCATCAAAAAAAGTTGTAACAGTAGATGAACAACAAGTACTAAATAAATATAAGTCAAAAAAGACAAAATAGGAGGATTATTAAATGTTAGTAAATATGACTAATATGCTTGAAAAAGCAAAACAAGGAAAATATGCCGTAGGACAATTCAATATCAACAATCTTGAATGGACTAAGACAATATTAGGAGTTGCTGAAGAAAAGAATTCGCCAGTAATTCTAGGAGTTAGTGAAGGTGCTGCTCGTTATATGGGTGGTTTTAATACTGTGGTTGGTATGGTTAAAGGATTAATGGAAGACATGAAAATTACAGTTGATGTTGCAATCCATTTAGATCATGGAACAACATTTGAAAGTTGTAAAAAAGCTATTGATGCTGGATTTACTTCAGTTATGATTGATGGTTCACATCATCCACTTGAAGAAAACATTGCTATTACTAAACAAGTTGTTGAATATGCTCACTCAAAAGGTGTTAGCGTTGAAGCAGAACTTGGAACAGTTGGCGGCCAAGAAGATGATATCATTGGTGATGGTATAAAATATGCTGATAAAGACGAATGCGTTAGATTAGTTAAAGAAACAAATATTGATTTCTTAGCTCCAGCTTTAGGTAGTGTACACGGGCCTTATAAAGGTGAGCCAGTTCTTGGGTTTAAAGAAATGGAAGAAATTAAGAATGCGACTAATAAACCATTAGTACTTCATGGTGGAACTGGTATTGATGATGAAAAAATCATGAGAGCTATTAGTTTAGGAACTGCTAAGATTAATGTTAATACTGAATGTCAATTAGAATTTACTAGAGTTTTACGTGAAACATTAGCAGCTAATACTGAAATTTATGATCCTCGTAAATATTTAGGCCCAGCATCTAAAGGAATTGCTGAAGCAGTTAAGAAAAAGATGGATGTTTTTGGTTCTGTAAATAAAGCAACTAAATAATATATATAAGTTACACATTACTGTGTGACTTTTTTTATCACTTTTCTTTTTTTATTGAGATATTAAGTTTATAATGCTATAATAATATAGGTGATTAAAATGGAAAAACAAAATTGTCCTTATTGTGGTAAGTTAATTTCTACAGATTTATGTGAATATTGTAATCAAAAAACAAGTGATTATTCTACAGAAAGCAAGAATATTTATGATTTTGAAGTTGCAGTTATAAATAATGATTACAATGAAATTAAGAAAATCGGTTCACAAATTTCTTCTAGGCTAACAGATTATTATATAAAAGTTGTTGATAACTTAGAAATTGATTATTCAATATATACTGATAGTGAGTTATTAACTATTGCAGATTATGAAAAAACCACGATTAATATTAAACCTTTTATTAAGAACAAGGATTTACTCGATGTCGATAGTAAATTTGATGTTGGATTAATTAATCAAGTTGAAATTAAATATGAAGAAAAAGTAGATTTAAGAAAAAAAGATGGAAAAACATATATTATTATAGGTATAATTAGTAGTATTATCATGATATTATTATCTTTACTTATTAATAAGGATTTAAGATCATACTTTCTTACTATCCTACTTATTATTCCTTCACTTATTTTCAGCAATGGAGTTTTAAAGTTTATAAAATATAGCAAAATAAAACAAGCAATATTGTCATTTTTATTTATTCTTATTATTAGTTATATTGGATTAATATATTTGAATACTGATTTTATCAAACATCTTGAAGATGTCGTCCTTAGTATATATTATATTCTAAAATACTATACAGAAAAGGGGGCAGTTTCATGAAAATACATGGTAGATATGAATTTGAAAAATTAATTCACAGAAGAAACCAGTTTAGGGATTTGTTTGCCAAAAGTGAAGAGGAAATCGAAACCAAATATGGTTTTGATATACTGAAATCATCAAGAAATGCTGAAAAATATAATATATTTTGCTATTTGCAAATTATTGCTTTGTTATTATACACATTACTTACTTATAAATATATTGATAATGTTTTAGTGATTGTTGGTCTAGTTGTATTAGTAGCTGTTGAAGTATTTTTAATCATAAAATTCATTAAATGGATGAAAATTGAGCAAAATTTCAGGAAATTATTTAATGATGAGAATAAGGGTAATTTAATAAACAAAGAAAAACTTGAAGAATACAACTATTTAGCTATTAAATGTGCTATTCTTATTATTTGTTATTCAGAGAATTTCTATACCTTAGAGAACTTGGATGAAAAACCAAAAAAAGATAAATTAATTGATTTATTTTATAAGTATTTAAGGGCAATTGACTCACAACATAACTACAAAGCGACAATTGATGATTATTTAAATTACTATTACATATGGGAAAGCAAGTATTTATGATTATTTTAAGAATATTGTGTATAATTTTACTTGGGTTATTTAATTATGGAAAATAATAAAAATACTGTTATTAACGACTTGGGTTTTAAAAAAGGGAAAGTGAGTTTATCCGGCAGAGAATATACACTGTATAAATTGTTTGCTCACCTTTCAACATTCAAGATATTTTCAAAAGAATCGATTGTTTTAAAAAGAGATATTAAAATTGATGTTTTAGATATTAAGAATATTTTTCTTGCCAACATCAATAGAACGACAAAATATGGGTTAATTTGGCCCTGTAATCTTTTTTTGGTGTTAACTTGTTTAATTAGTTGGGTTCTTGTTGTAATCCAATCTAATGGAGATTTGCTTAATTATGATGGAATTGAAAATATTTTTGTTTTTACTGCTTTTCTTGGGTTTTTCTTCTTCATATGTTTCATTATTTTATTAGTAAAGATTTGTAGAAAAGATAAGATTTATGTGACTCATGTCGGGCAAAAATTAAGACAAAAAAACATTACTCATAAGGAGTATTTAGAAATGATTGATATTTTTGATGGATACTTAAGAAAGAAGTTCATTTACTTTAAACCAATCTCCTCAGAGCGTTTAATAATCAGGGAATTAAATAGTGCAGATACCATGGATTATTATCAATTTGGTTCAAAAAGCGAGAATTTCACTTACATGAATACAAGTGTATTTAATAGTGTTAATGATGCAAAGGAAATGATTAATAAAACCATTGATGAATATCAAAACAATCAAATTTTTAAGCTTGCTATTGAATTAAAAGATGAAAAAAAGGTGATTGGTTATATTGGTTTATCTAAATATGACTTAAGCTTGTACTCATGTCAAATAGTATATGCAATTGATGCAAAGTATTGGGGAAAAGGGTATGTTTCTGAGGTTGTTGGTGTCTTTGTAGAGTATTTAAAAAGTATTGGTAAAAAATTGATTATTGCTGGTCATGTTGAAGAAAATATCGCCTCAGGTAAAGTATTACTTAAGAATGGATTTGTTAGAGATCCCAAAAGGGATACAACAATGATTATACACAAAGAGATAAAAAAAATAATAAATTATTCGATAGATGAAAGGGATTAGATCATGAAAAAAATTATTACATTATTAATGTTTGCAGTATTACTAGTTGGTTTGTCAGGATGTTCAGCTTCTAAATTAAAAGAAATTAACAAAGATGAAATCTTTAATCAAGAAGGAAAATATTTTGTATACTTTTACCAAGAGGATTGTGAAGATTGTAAAATCGCAAAACCAATTGTAGAAGCATATGTAAAACAAATCCAAACTGGAAATTATGAGAATAAAAATACTGTTTATGCAGTAAATTTAAGCAAAGAAGAAAATAAAGACATTTTAAGAGCATACAATCAAGTTATTCTAGGTTGGGGAGCGGGACAAGGTGATGGTACTTATTATGTTGATAATGTAACTGATGCTGATAATTTATATATTGGTGCAACATCTGCTTTGATTTCTGTAGGAGTAAATTCTAATGGAGATAAGTTTTCTAAATTTTTAATTAGTGGAAATGAAGGCATTGGAACTTATTTATCTAATTATTTACAAAAATAAGTCTTACATATGTAAGACTTTTTTCTAAGGGGGATCTATGAAAATATTATTTTCACCAGCAAAAACATTTAAAGAGGGAATTATAGACTCAAATATATTTTCTTTTAAAGATAAAACAATAAAAATTATAGATATTATTTCTAGTTGGGATAAAAAAGAGTTTATTAATAATTTTAAAATTTCAGATAAAATATATGATGAAGTGTATAATTACTATCACTTATTTACAGAAAACCCAGCTTATAAAGTATATTCTTTATATAATGGACAAAGTTTTATAAGTTTAGATTTTGAAAGTTTAAATGCAGAAGCTAGAGATTATATATTTGATAATGTTGTTATTCTAGATGCATTATATGGAATATTAAAATTTAATGATTCAATCAAAAAGTATCGATTAGATTATAATACCAAGAATATTAATCCTAAAGAATTATGGGTAGATGAGTTTAATAATGCTTTATCGAATGTAATAATTCTGAGTTTAGCATCTGAAGAGTTTACTTCTCTTATTAAAAGTAACAATTTATATAGATTATCATTTGTTGATATGATTAATGGAAAAAGAAGAAAAATTTCGGTAACAAATAAACAAATGAGGGGTAAACTTCTAAGATTAATTGCCCTTAATGGTATAGATTGCATTGATAAACTTCCTAATAATATTGATGGGTATCGAAAAATAATTAATGGAAAAGAAATAGAATACATTAAAGAGTAATTTAAAAGCCAAAGTTATAAATATTTATAACCTTGGCTTTTATTTATTTATTTTTAAGATATTCATCGATTGCAATACTTGCAGTTTTTCCAGCTCCCATTGCAAGAATAACAGTAGCAGCTCCGGTTACGATATCACCGCCAGCAAATATATTTGATATTGATGTTTGCTGTTTTTCATTTACAATAATTGTTCCATTTTTATTAACTTCTAAGTTTGTTAGATTCTTTTTTATAATTGGATTAGGATGATTACCTAATGCCATAATAACTGTGTCACATTGAATATTAAAATTACTATTTGCTATTGGTATAGGGTTATTTCTTCCAAATTCGTCAATAGTTGATAAATCCATTGTTATACATTCGATACCATTTACTTTATTATTATCGTCCTTATGTATTGCAATCGGATTTGATGCAAAGAAAAACTCAATACCTTCTTCTAAAGCATGATGAATTTCTTCAACTCTAGCCGGCATATCTTCCTTTTTTCTTCTATACACAACATACACATTTTCAGCACCAGATCTTTTTGCTGACCTTGCCGCATCCATTGCTACATTTCCTCCACCAATTACAACAACATTTTTGGAATTATACATTGGGGTTTGTGAAGTGTTTTGATAAGCTTTCATAAGGTTAATCCTTGTTAGGTATTCGTTAGCACTAAATACACCAATTAAGTTTTCACCAGGTATACCCATGAATTTCGGTAATCCAGCTCCGCTTGCAATATAGAATGCCTGAAAACCATCTTCTTCCAATTGTTTAATTGTTATAGTCTGACCAACTACATAATTGGTTTTAATTTTAACACCAATTTTGACTAATTTATCGACCTCATCTTGAACTAGCTTTTTTGGTAATCTAAATTCGGGTATTCCATATGCTAAAACACCACCAGTAATATGTAGAGCCTCAAAAATAGTAACATCATATCCCATTTTTTTAAGTTCATAGGCACAAGCAAGACCGCTTGGTCCAGAACCGATTATAGCAACTTTTTTTGCAATTTCTTCTTTCAGTTCAACCATTTTAAATGTTGAATTATCGCCCACAAATCTCTCTAGATTTCCAATAGCAACTGAAGTTGACTTTTTATTCAAAACGCAAAGGGCTTCACATTGAGATTCCTGTGGACATACCCTCCCACAAATAGATGGGAATAAGTTTGCTTCATTAATTGTTTGTAGAGCATTTTCTAAATTATTATCAAGAATTTCTTTAATAAATTTTGGAATATTTATATTTACTGGACATCCACTCACACATAAAGGCTTTTTGCATTGTAAACATCGACTTGCTTCATTCATCGCCTGCTCATAAGTATAGCCTAATGCGACCTCATCAAAATTTGTAATCCTAATTAACGGATCTTGACATTTCATATTCTCTCTATTCATGTTTGTCACCCTTGAATAGGTTACATGTTTCTTCATATTTATGTTTTTCAAAATCCAAATAGGACTTATTACGAGAAATAGCTAAATCGAAATCAACCAAATGTCCATCAAAATCAGGACCATCAACACATGCAAATTTCATTTTTCCATCAACGCTTACTCGACATCCCCCACACATACCAGTTCCATCAATCATTATCGGATTTAAACTTACAATAGTTGGAATATTGTATCTTTTTGTTACTTGACATACATATTTCATCATGATTAAGGGCCCAATAGCATAAACAATGTCATATTGATTCTTTTCTAACAAATCATTAAGAACATCAGTCACTAGTCCTTTTCTTTTATAAGATCCATCATCAGTAGTAATATATAGATTATTAGTATATTCTTTAAATAAATCTTCAAGAATAACGAAATCCTTATTTCTAAAACCAGTGATTGCAGTTACATTTATTTGGTTTTCATATAAGGCCTTTACAAGAGGAAAAGCAACTCCGCAACCAACCCCCCCACCGACAACAATGGCTTTTTTAATATTTTTTATATCTGTAGGATTTCCTAAAGGTCCAGCAACATCTAGAATATAATCATTCTCATTAAGTTGATCTAGAAGTTTAGTGCCTGAACCGACAATTTGATATAGAATCGATATGGAATTATTGGTTTTATCAAATATTGTAAAAGGTAAACGCTCATGATTCTCGCCTGTTCTTATTATTATGAATTGCCCCGCTGATGCATTCTTAGCAATATCAACAGCTTCAATTTCTATGATACGAATACTTTCATTTAAAACTGTTTTCTTAAGTATTTTATACATTTATACACCTCTCTTAATATTATTATAACATAAATATTGATAAAATAAAGCCTTAGTCAAAACATTAATCTTGTAATTATTAGAAAATAATGTAAAATATTATATATAACTAAGGAGATAGATTTTATGGAAAAAAGAATAGTAATTGGTGGTGGTTGTTTCTGGGGAGTTGAAGAATATTTCAAAAGACTAAAAGGAGTAACTAAGACAACTGTTGGCTATGCAAACGGAAATATGGAAAATCCAACATATCAAGATTTAATATCACATAAAGCAAATCATGTTGAAGCGTGTGAATTATACTATGATGATAGCATTATTAGTTTAAAAACCATTTTATCGCACATGTTTAGATTTATTGATCCATTTTCAATAAACAAGCAAGGTGGAGATATTGGAGTTCAATATCGCACTGGTGTGTATTATCAAGATGACGAAGATAAAACTATTGCTGAAGATTTTATGAATGAAATGAGTAAAAAGTACAATAGAAAAGTTGCTGTTGAAGTTCAAAAGGAAAAACATTATTATTTAGCAGAAGAATATCATCAAGATTACTTGCAAAAAAATCCAACAGGTTATTGTCATGTAAATATGAATTTAATTAAAGAAGACGAAAAAAAATAACAGAATAAATCTGTTATTTTTATTTTGTGGGCATAACAGTCATATTTAATGATTTAACATATATTAAGTTAACATTATTTATAATTTGTTGTAAATTATCAACATTATCAGCTGAAGTTGATATCGTTTCTAGTTTTTGACACCAAGAAACAAAATTATCTCCAATTGAAGTAACACTATCTGGAATTGTAAGATTAATTAGATTAGCACAATTATAGAATGCCCCTTCACCAATTGTTTCTGTATTGTTTAATATATTTATATCAACTAAACTACTCGAATTATAAAAAGCAGAATTACCTATAACTTTTGCCCCAATTGTAACTTTATGTAATGCCACATTGTTTTCAAAAGCAGATTTTTTAATTTCTATTACTGATGTAGGTATATTTACTTCTTCTAAATAAGAACATTCAAGAAAAGCATATTCTTCAATGTATAATATAGAATCAGGAATTACTACACTTATAATATTTGACATTTTGAAAGCTTCTTTACCGATTGTTGTAACTTTTTTACCATTATAATGACTAGGAATAATGACATTCTTAGCTTCACCAATGTAATCTACTACAGCATATTCCTCACCAATCAAATTAAATTCTAATCCAATAGTTGATTCCTCATAAATAGCATTTACAATTAAGTCTGATTTTACATTAATAAAATCTTGGTCCCATCCGACAAAACTATATCCACTACGAGATGGATTTTCAGGTTTGGGTGCAGTCTTATTATAATCAATAACTTCTTGTTTTAATATAGTATTATCGTAATCAACAAATTTAACAGTAAACTTCTTAATTTGCCATTGGGCAACTAGGGTGATGTCATCAGTAAATTTGGATACCATAGGATAAGAAATGCCTTCTGTGTCCTTCCATTCAATAAAGTTGTAGCCTTCACGAATTGGTGTGGGAAGAGTGATTTCATCATCCTTAAAAACATTTAAATCATTTAGATTGTTTCCACCATTAGATAGAAAGAATATTGTTACTTCGCTAGCAGCAATATTTTCTTTACATCCTGAAATTATAAATAGTAATACAATAATAATAAATTTAGTAATTTTCATTTGAGTACCTACCTTTTTATTATATTATATCATATAAAATAGTATGAATAAAGAAATTCTTTAGTCTCCAATAGCAAACATTATTGTGCACTGACAAGCCACTTCATTATTTACTTTAGCAGTAGCCTCACTAATTCCAATTTTTCCTTTTAATCTTGTTAGATTGGCTTCTAAAGTCAAAGTATCTCCAGGAATTACTTTTCTTTTGAATTTCGCTTCTTTTATACCAGCAAAATATACAATTTTTCCCTTATTTTCTTCACTTGATAAAATAGCAACAGCACCAACTTGTGCTAGAGCTTCAATAATTAAAACTCCAGGCATCACATGTTGTTGGGGGAAATGACCCAAAAAGAAATAATCATTAACTGTTACATTTTTAATTCCTTTTGCTCCTTTTCCAACTTCTAGGTAATCTATTCGATCTACTAATAGAAAGGGATAGCGATGAGGAATGATTTCTTGAATTTGATTACTGTTTAAAACCATGAATTATTCTCCTTGATATTTCTTAAAAACTAATACAGCATTTTGACCACCGAAACCTAAACTATTACTTATTGCATAATTAACATCACGTTTAATAGATTTATCTAATGTATAATTTAAATCACATTCTGGATCTCTTTCCTTCAAGTTGATAGTTGGTGGGATTGTATTTGTTTCTATAACTTTGGTAGTAATTATTGCTTCTATAGCCCCTATCGCTCCTAGTGCATGACCAGTCATTGATTTAGTAGCACTTATATTTAATTTATAAGCGTGATCTTTAAATACATTTTTAATTCCTAAAGTTTCAAGTTTATCATTGTATGGAGTAGATGTTCCATGAGGATTTATATAGTCAATGTCAGAAGGATTAATTTTAGCATCTTCTAAAGCAAGTTTAATACATTCAGTAATGCCAAATGCCGTCTCATCAGGAGCTGTGATATGAAACGCATCACAAGTTGATGCATAACCAACAATTTCTCCTAGTATATTAGCATTTCTAGAAAGAGCATGTTCTAATTCTTCAAGTATTAATACACCACTTCCCTCAGCAATTACAAAACCATTACGATTCTTATCAAAAGGTATTGAGGAATTGTTTGGTTCGTTATTAAAACTTAATGCTCTCATAGTAGTAAAACTACCAACACTTAATGCATTGATAGAAGATTCACTCCCCCCAGCAAATGCAATATCGATATAACCGTCTCTAATGTATCTAAAGGCTTCTCCGATTGCATTAGTCCCAGCTGAACATGCTGTAACAACAGGTATTGCTGGTCCTTTAGCATTAAATTTTATAGCAATATTACCTCCAATTAAGTTTATTATAGAATTTGTAATAAAGAAAGGAGATACTCGATCTGTTCCTTTTTCCATTGATTTTATTGCTTCATCATAAATTGTGTTTATTCCACCAATACCACTACCGATAAAGGTTCCAAATCTTAAAGGATCGAAATCTTTTAATCCACTTTGATTATATGCTTGGGTAGCGGCAACTAAGGCCAATGTTATAACTCGATCTAGCTTTCTATATTCAGATGGTTCCAAGTATAATTCAGGTTGTAAATTTTTAACTTCACCAGCTATCTTAACTTTATTATTACTAGCATCATACTGAGTAATAAAATCAATTCCACATTTACCATTTATCAATGATTCCCACATAGAAGAAACATCATTTCCAACTGAGGTTACAGCCCCCATTCCCGTTATTACGACTCGTCTTTTCATATAACCTCCTAATACATTACCATTCCACCGTCAACATTAATAGTTTGACCAGTTATATAATTAGACTTATCACTAGCAAGGAATAATACTAGATTAGCAACATCATCAGGGTCACCCAAACGATTTAGTGGAATATTATTTAACATTTGATTAACCAAGTTTTCATCTAAAACATCAGTCATTTTTGTTTTAATAAAACCTGGACATACGACATTACATGTAATATTTCTTTTTGCAAGTTCTCTTGCCATGGATTTGCTCATACCAATAATACCTGCTTTAGAAGCAGCATAGTTTGCTTGGCCAGCATTTCCAATTAATCCAACAATAGAAGAAATATTAATAATTTTCCCATATCTCTGTTTTGTCATATATTTAATCGCATGTTTAGATGTGTTAAATGTTCCTTTTAAATTTGTTGTAATTACTTGATCAAATTCTTCTTCACTCATTCTAAGTAATAAGTTATCTTTTGTGATTCCCGCATTATTAACTAAAATATCTATTCTAGAATATTTTTGGATAACGTAATCTATTAGTTTTAAAGAATCTTCATAAACTGATATATTTGCTTTAATCATATCGCAATTATGTCCTTCAGACTTAAGTTCATTAACTAAATCTAAAGCTGCTTTTTCACTTGAATTATAATTAACAATAACTGTTGCACCATTTTTGGCAAGCATTAAGGAAATAGATCTTCCAATACCCGTAGCTCCGCCAGTAACAACAGCAATTTTTCCTGATAAATTCATTTAATTCCTCCCTCACATGAGTTTTTGAAAATCTTTAAGATCTTCAATATTAATTAATTTTATATTATGATCATATTTCTTAAAAAAATTAGTGAGAACATTCCCGGGTCCAATTTCAATAATAATATCTAATGAGTAGTCACTTATTAGTTTTTGAATTATGTTATGGAAAAGAACCGGTTTAATTATTTGATCTCTCATCTTTTCTTTTAATGAAATTATATTTGCTTCACATGCATCAACATTTAGTAACACATTAGTTTGCAATGTTGAAATATCTATATTTGATAATAATTCATATACTTTATCACTAGAATTTTTCATAAATGGACTATGAAATGCGCCACTCACGTTTAAAGGGATAATTCTTTTAGCTCCCATTGATTTTAAAATACTTGTAATTTCATCTAATTTTTCTTTGAGCAGTGATATAATAATTTGATTTTCTGTATTATAATTTGCAACATATACTCCAGTTACCATATTACAAGCTGCAGTTACTTGATTATAACTTAATCCAATAACAGCTACCATCATTCCTGAGTGATGTAGTGAATCTTCATGCATACTTTTTGCTCTTAAATTGATAATTTTAAAAATGTCCTCAAAACTAAAAGTTTTACTAGTATATAAAGCTGCATACTCACCCAAACTAAATCCACTCAAGATTTCTGGATTAATATTATACTCTCGTTTTAAAACCTCATAAATTGAAATTTCAGTAATCAACATTGCCGGTTGTGTATAAATGGTTTGATTTAGATACTCATTTTCTGTAAAACAAATTTTTGTAATATCATATCCTAATATTAAACTTGCTTTATCATACATTTCTCTAACATATTCATACTTATTATATATGTTATATCCCATCATCGGATATTGACTTCCTTGTCCGGAAAAGATTAAACCATACTTCATAGCTTAAAATACACTTATACTATTTTTTAATTCATCTATATCATCAAATAAGTCATGAAGAATTTCTTTTACAGGTTTAATTTGTTTGATTATACCAGCAACTTGTCCCGCCATTAAAGATCCATGAACGGTGTCTCCTTCAACAACTGCACGTCTTAGGGAACCTAATGTCATTTTTTCTAATTCTTCTAAAGTAGCTCCTTCATCAGACATACGAACATATTCTTTTGCCATTTGATTTTTAAGAACTCTAACAGGAGCACCTGTTTTTCTTCCCGTAACAATAGTATCAGTATCTTTTGCTTCAACTATCTTGTTTTTGTAATTAATATGAATTGGACATTCTTCACATGCCAATATTATCGTACCAACTTGAACCCCTTTTGCACCTAGAACAAAACTTGCAAGAACTTGTCGTTTATCAGCAATTCCTCCAGCAGCAATAACGGGAATATCGATTGCATCAACAACTTGAGGAACAAGTGCCATCGTAGTTAATTCACCGATATGTCCTCCAGCTTCAGTTCCTTCAACAACAACTGCATCGGCACCATATCTAGCAACTCTTTTAGCAAGAGCTACACTTGGAACAACTGGAATAACAATTATACCAGCTTCTTTAAATTTTTCCATGTAAGGACCAGGGTTACCCGCACCAGTTGTAACTACTTTTACTTTTTCTTCAATAACAACATCAACAATCTGACTTGCGAAAGGGCTCATCAATAGAATATTAACCCCAAATGGTTTGTCTGTTAATTCTCTAGTCTTTCTAATTTCTTCTCGAACTCTCTCTCCATCCCATCCTCCAGAAGCAATAAGACCAAGTCCACCAGCATTAGATACTGCACTTGCTAATTGATGATTAGCAATATTAGCCATTCCTCCTTGAATTAATGGGTATTTAATATTTAATAAATCACAAATATTCTTCATACAAACTCCTTTATAATGTAAGTAAGCAAGCTCCCCATGTGAAGCCTCCCCCAAATCCAACTACAACAATTTTCTTATCTTCTAATTTTTCCGACTCAGCTAAATACTCATCAATTGCTATTATTACACTAGCTGCTGAAGTATTTCCATAATTTTCTATATTTATAAAGAATTTATTTAAATCAACATTCAAGTTCTTTGATGCAGTTTCAATAATTCTTTGATTGGCTTGATGCGGAATAATTTTTTCTACATCTTCCATATTAATTTCTAAATCAGAAAGTACTTTTAAAACAGCACTTGTGATTGCTTTAGTGGCAAAAGAATAAACCTTGCGACCATCCATTTTAATGTAATCATCACAAACTAAAGTATCTTCAAAATCACCAGTAGAAGCATTAAAGAAATAAGCAGGCTTCATCATATTGGTATTTTCTATAAGCATCGCTCCAGCTCCATCGCCAAATAAGACACAAGTATTTCTATCAGTAAAATCTGTGAATTTGGTAAGAGTTTCACTACCGATAATAAGTGCTCCTTTAAAAGTACTATTATTTAATAATTGAGCAGCAATATCAAGTGCATAAATAAAACCGGTACATGCTGCATTAATATCAAAACATGTGATAGCTTTGTGGTTTAATCCAAGTTTGGCTTGAACTAAACTTGCAACACTGGGTACACGTCTAACTGATGAACATGTAGCAACTATTATTAAATCAATATTGTTCACATCATAATTAACTTTATTTATAGCATCGACCGCACTTAGGTATGCCATATCATTAACTGATTCCTCTTCAACATACCTTCTGTTTTTTATTCCTGTTCTGGAAAATATCCATTCATCACTTGTTTCAACAATTTTTTCTAAATCTGTATTACTAACAACTTTTTTTGGTAAATATTTACCGGTTGATACAATTTTTATATTATTAATCTTCTTCATATTCTATTTGATCTAGATTATCAGTTTGATCCTCTAAGTCATTAACCTCCTCCATAGATAATCCTTCATAGAAGTTTGTCTCAATAATTTTATTTAAACTTTCTAATACTTCAGCTAAGTGGATAATTCTCTCTTCATCTAGTTCATATATTAATTTAGAAATTAATGTGAAGTAGAACTTACCATAGTGGCGAACTATTCTTAAACTTTTTCTTGTAAGATAAACAATTATTACTCTTCTATCTTGTTTATGTCTAGTTCTAATAACAAACCCCTTTTTCACTAGGCTGTTAATAGCAATTGATAATGTACCTTTTGTGACTCTAAGTTCATTAGCAATATCAGACATTGATTTAGTATTTGATGTCCCGATTATGTATAAAACCTTAACCTCATTAGGGGTGACATCAGTAATATCGAATTTTTTTAAATATTCACGTTCAAAAAACTGTAGTTTTGATTGAAATTCAAAAAATGATTCGCCAATTGTATTGATAAATTTATCAATTTTCCTCATAAATACCAATCTTTCGATATTTGTTATATCTGTTTAATATTAATTGCTCTTTCTTTACATTATTTAATAATGGAATTTTATCAATTAAAGCTTTTTTTAATAATTCAAATGAGAATGTTGGGTTATCTTGTAATCCTGTTTCTACTTCTTTAATTATAAAATCAACGATACCATATTCATATAGGTCTTGTGCTGTAAGTTTCATTATTGCTGCTGCATCCTTAGCTAGACTTGAATCTTTATACAAAATTGAAGCGAAGCCCTCAGGAGACAATATAGAATATATCGAATTTTCAAACATCCATATTTCATCACTTACTCCAATACCTAGTGCTCCACCACTACCACCTTCACCAAGAACTATTGAGATTATGGGAACATTAAGTGTGATCATTTCTTTAAGATTATTGCTAATAGCGTATCCTTGACCTCGCTCTTCAGCTCCTATTCCAGGGTATGCTCCAGGGGTATCGATAATGCAAATGATTGGTCGATTAAACTTATCAGCTTGTTTCATTGCTCTTAAAGCTTTACGATAACCTTCTGGGTGAGGCATTCCAAAGTTATGTAGTATTTTATCTTCAGTAGTTTCACCTTTTTCTTGAGCGATTACTGTTATAGGAGTATTATTTATGTACCCAATTCCACAGATTAAACTTTTGTCATCACGATATAACCTATCACCATGTGTTTCAATAAAACCATCTACTAAGTAGTCGATTAGTTTAACTGCGGTAGGTCTTTTAATATGTCTTGCCAGTAAAACTTTATTAAAAATTAAATCTTTATTCATTTGTTTTACCTCCATGTAATCTAAGTATATTAGATAATAGAGCTTTTAATTGACGTCTATTTGTAATAATATCAACAAAGCCTCTGTCTTTTTGAAACTCAGAGGTTTGAAAACCTTCAGGTAAATCTTGTTGAATTGTTTGCTTAATAACTCTTTGCCCTGCAAAGCCAATTAATGCCCCTTCCTCAGCAATTATTATATCCCCTAAAGAAGCAAAACTTGCACTAACACCTCCGGTTGTCGGATTAGTTAAGACACTTATATATAATAAGCCAGCCATATCATGATATTTTAGAGCTGCACTGGTTTTTGCCATTTGCATTAATGAAAAAATCCCTTCTTGCATTCTAGCACCACCAGATGCACTAAAAATAATTAGAGGTAATTTGTTTTCTGTAGAAAATTCAATAAGCCTTGTTACTTTTTCACCAACTACAGAACCCATTGAACCCATCAAAAAATAGCTATCCAAAACGCCTATTGCAACTTTAATTTCAGAAATTTCACCCGTTCCACAAACAAAGGCTTCAACTTCACTAGTTTGTGACTGATATTTTGAAATTTTATCAATGTATTCCGGAAAGTCAAGAGGATTAAGTGTTGCTAAATTCTCAAATAGTTCAGAGAAAGAATTATTATCAAGTGTAATAGCCAACCTCTTATTAGCGCTTATTCTAAAATGATGGTTACATTTTGGACAACAATCTAAAGTCTTATCTAAATCCTCTGAATATATAGGATTATTACATTTCTCACATTTAATAAAAAGACCACCTGGGATATCAGTTTTTTGATTTTCGAGATTTCTTTTCCTGAAGTCTTTTTTAAAAGTTTGAACTTTTGATTGTCTATCATCTATAAAATTATTCATTTCTACTCATCCTAACTATTTCTAAAAATTTGTTCATAAAGTTCGTATCATAACTACCACGGACAAAATCCGTATTATACATTATTAAATACTGAAGTTCAATATTGTTTTTTATACCATCTATCATAAACTCTTCTAATGCCATACGCATTTTTCTTATTGCTTCACGTCTTGTTGGAGCATATACTATAAGTTTACTTAGCATTGAATCATAAAATGGTGAAATAGTGTAATTAGGATAAATATGTGTATCTATTCTAACCCCCAAACCACCGGGAAATATTACATTTTTAATTAATCCTGGTGATGGTCTAAAACTATTATCAGGATCCTCAGCATTAATTCTACATTCAATAGAATGACCTATTAACTTAATAGATTCTTGAGTAAATGATAACTTATTATTATAAGCTATTTTAATTTGTTCTTTAATCAAATCAATTCCCGTAACCATCTCTGTTATTGGATGTTCTACTTGAATTCTTGTGTTTACCTCTATGAAATAATAATTATTATTCTTATCAACAATGAACTCAACAGTTCCTGCATTTTCGTAATTTGCAATTTTCGCAATTCTTACTGCAGCCTCTCCCAGTTCTTTTCTTAAATCTTCACTAACAAATGGTGATGGAGACTCTTCAATCATTTTTTGATTTCTTCTTTGAATAGAACAATCTCTTTCACCCAAGTGAACAATATTTCCAAATGAATCAGCCATAATTTGAATTTCTATATGTCTAGGATTTTCAATGTATTTTTCTATATATACTCTATCATCATTAAAATTCACTAATGCTTCTTGTTTTGTTTGATTAAAAAGATAACTTAATTCCTCGTCATTTTTAATAACACTAATACCTTTTCCGCCGCCACCACTACATGCTTTAATTAAAATAGGGTATCCAATTCTTTTGGTTACTTCTAAGGCATCAGAAACATCTTCTACTACACCATCTGAACCATCAACAATATTTACATTTGCTTGTTTAGCAATATCTCGAGCACATGCCTTGTTGCCTAGTAAAGAAATTGTTTTACTACTTGGACCAATGAATTTAATATTACATTTTTCGATAATACTAACAAACTTTTCATTTTCAGACAAGAATCCATAACCAGGATGTATAGCGTTAGCTCCAGTTGCGATTGCTGCAGAAATAATGTTATTTATGTTTAAATAACTATCACTACTTTTATCTTTTCCAATGCATATTGCTTCATCTGCTAGTTTAACATGTAAACTATTTTCATCAACTTTTGAATAAACACTAACAGTTGGAATTCCTAATTCTTTTGCAGCCCGAATTATCCTTACGGCAATTTCACCACGATTAGCTATTAAAATTTTGTTAGTCATTTTATTCAATTACCATAAGGACTTCATCAAATCCTACAGCGTCTCCATCTTTAACTTTAATTTCCTTAATCGTTCCATTAATTGGAGATGTAATTTCATTCATGATTTTCATAGCTTCAATTATGCATAAAGGTTGTTTTTCTTTTACAATATCTCCCACTTGTACAAATGGTTTTCCGTTAGGGCTGTTTGAAGCGTAGAACGTCCCTACAAGCGGACTTTTGAGTTCAAAATGATTATTTTCAATTTTGCTGTCGCCATTTGCTTTTAAATTCTCATCAACTTTATTTGTAGAAACGATATTAGTTGTGACTTCATTTAATTTGCTTAATTTAATTGAAAATTCATCAGTTGTTAATTCAAGTTTAGTCATATTAGACTTCTCGAAGTTTTTGATGATTGCTTGAATTTCTTTGTAATTCATTATACCCTCCTATTTTTTAAAAAATGACGATGATATCGTCATTAGTTTTTGCTTTCTAAAAATGTAACAATATCACGTACTGTATTTAGATTTGTAACAACGTCGTCTGGAATTTCAACATTAAATGTATCTTCTATTTCCATAATTAAATCAACAGCATCTAGTGAATCTGCTCCCAAATCCCTTTGTAAATGAGTATCAATAGTGATTTTTTCTCTATCTACATTTAAACCTTTTGAAATTAAGTCTTTTACTTGTTCTAACATTTTATCCTCCTAGTAGTTTATGTATCCAACACCGATGGCAGCAAGGCCAACATGAGCAACAACAGTTGCTGGTAATGTATACACTTCGATTTTAATATTTGGTAGTCTTTCTAAGATAAGGGCTTTTACTAACTCCATATCAGCAGTATTATTAGTATAAGATAAATGAATTACTCCAGTTTCAGTGCTTACTTCATTAACAACTTTATTAACAACTTCTTTAAGAGCTCTATTATATGTGCGCACATTTTGTAAAGCAGTTAATTTTCCGTCCCTAGAGAATTTAATTACTGGTTTAATTTTAAGCAAATTAGCAACAAAACCTTTTGCATTACTTAAACGTCCATTTTTAATTAAAGCAGTTAGGTTGTCTACAGTCACATAGTAACCCCATTGACCTTTCATTTCTTCAATTCTTTCTAAAACTTGATCAATTGATTTATCCTCTTTAATCATTTTAGCCGTTTCTAATACCATACCTGATAATACAGATACAGTCGTTAGTGTATCAACAATGACAATATTTATATCATCAATCATTGATTTAGCAAGATAAGCATTTTGATATGTTCCACTTAATTCTTTTGATATTGGCAAAACAAGTATATCAGTATAACCTAAATTTTTGATTTTTTTATAAGCCTCAAGTGATTCACCAATTGATGGTTGAGAAGTCTTAGGTACTTCAGGAGATTCTTTAATAGCTTTATAGAAAGCCTCATTTCCATTAGTTTCAAAATCAGTGTAGACAGCATCACCCAGAAAACAAGGTAAATTAATCATAAATACATTCTCGTAATTGTGTTTGATATTATAGATTGACGATGAACTATCCGTCAAAATTGCAATTTTTCTTTTCATTATTCTTTTCCTCTCATATTGATTTGAATTTCAAATGTTTTGAAGTTCAAACCATTTTAACATATAAAAAATCATATGTCAACAGATTTAAGAATTTTATGTTGGAAAAATGCTTTTTTTAATGTATAATTATTATAGGTGATTAAAATGTATGAATGTAATAAATGTGGATTTAAGACAATTGAAGAGAATAAAATTTGTCCACTTTGTGAAGGTGATGTGGAAAAATTGAATGCTGTTGATTCCATAATTCCTAATTATATGGATCCAGATATCATTTTAAACAATAATAAAGAAGTATCCTTTTCATATTATTGTTATAAATGTAAGAAGCATAGTCAAAAAAAAGTATGCCTGGATTGTAATATTATAGGTTATTTATCAATAAATTACAAGCAAAAACGTTATATTTTAAATAGAATCTCTAAACTTTCTGATGTATATACAGATTATGAAGTTAATGATATACTAGAAAACACTGATGATATAGAGAAAAACTATATATATCATAACTTAAGTGAACCATCTCGTTTTTTCTATAGAAAAGATAAATCTAAATCAAACACTAGTTACTTTTTTGCAATATTCTTATATTTACTTGGTTTTATTATTTCTACAAACGCCTATGATCAAGAAATGATAATTCCTTATTTTGCTAATACATTTTCAAACACATTGTTTGTTTTATTAATCTTTACAGGATTTTGGTATTCGAAGAATGCTTACGAATTTGAAGAAAAGAAAATTCCTGCAAAATTTGCCATAATCGGACTGGCTTGTTCATTCACTTATGTAATTATCTCACTGATACTTACTTTAAATTTCATAAATAGTTTCTTATTGGGGATTGCATTTATGGCTGCAAACATAGTTATAAACTATGTTTACTACAAAAAAGTGAGGAAATCCAAATGAAAAAGAACTTTTTATTAATAGCTATAGGAATATGGATATGTTTTATATTTTATAATTCTTTACAAAATGCTGATTCGTCCTCACAATCAAGTGGGTGGGCATTGAACTTGGTTTTGAATATCTTTTCTAAACTAAACATTAGTGTTGATCCGATAACCACACATTTGTTAATAAGAAAATTTGCGCATATATTTGAGTATTTTGTGTTAGCCATCCTGTTCACATTATATTTTAGTCTTTTAAATATGTCAGATATGTATAGATTAATCTATAGTATTTCACTACCAGGAATTGTTGCAATCATAGATGAAATAATACAATCTTATGTACCTGGGCGTGCCGGACTGATGAGTGATGTATTAATTGATATGATTGGAGTCGTTTTGGGAGTCGGTCTTGTAATATTAATAATTAGAATAAAAACCAAAAGACAACAAAAATCATAAAAAGGGCAAAAAGCCCTTTTTTATTTTGTGATATCCAGGAATAATTCAATATCTTTTTTGATAACTTCAAGAGAACTTCTCCAAAATTGAACATCTGTTATATCAATATTAATTTGTTTTGCAACATCAATTAAGCTAGCCTTACCAGTAGTTCTAAGTAATTGTCTTAGATCTTCAACAAAATCTTCTCCAATTTCTAAGTATTTAGCATATATACCTTTTGCAAACAACAAACCAAAGGCATATGGGAAGTTGTAGAAACTTCTTCCTGTTGAATAGTAATGACTTTTATTAATCCACATTCCTGGATTTAAAAAATCTTTATCTAATCCATCACCATAAGATTCAAGTTGAGCTTTAATCATTATTTGATTTAAGGTATCTTCATTTAAGAACTCATTTTTTGTACGAGCGAACACTTCAGATTCAAAAATAAATCTACTTAAGATATCTACAATAACTTGGGTTGAATCTTGAAGTTCTTGCTCAATCATGCCTAAGATTTCATTTTTATCCTTTGATTCTTTTAGAACTGCTTTTTTAACAATAGTCTCGCAAAGAATTGATGCAGTTTCAGCAATTGGCATCGGATAGTCAGCATTAAATATTCTTTCATTGTATACAATGAAATTATGATAAGCATGACCTAGCTCATGAGCTACTGTGGAGATATCACCTATTGAACCATCATAATTAGTCATAATTCTACTTTCTTTCAAAGGATAAATACGACTGCAAAATGCGCCTCCACGCTTTCCTTGTTTTGGTGTCCAGTCAACCCAATCCTCATCAAAAGCACGTTTTGCTAGACCGTACAAGTCATCTGAAAATGTTTTGAAGTTTTTAAGAACAAATTCCTTAGCTTCTTCAATTGAATATTTTTTATTACTTGATCCCATTGGGGCAAACAGATCATAGAAAGGTAGCCCGTTCTTATGACCAAGCAATTCACCTTTGCGATTTAGATATTTTCTAAACTCAGGTAAGTATTCTTTCATTGCTTGAATTAATGCATCCAAAACATCTTTATTAATTCGACTTAACCTAAGTGCTTCATCAAGTGGTGAGTCATACTTTCTTTTATTTGCCATAGTTATTACTTGCTTTTTGATACCGTTTAGTGAAAATGCAGTCGCTTTGTCAATTTTTTTGTAAGCATCAAGCTCAGCAAAATATGCTTCTTTTCTAGTTTCTTGATCATCGACATATGCAAGATTTCTAATTTGAGCTAGATTCTTAACTTCTCCTCTAAAATTAATCTCTACACTAGAAGTTAAGTCATTTTGTTGTTTTGAGAACAATGATCCACCTGATTGATTTAGTTCTGCTGCCATAACTTCTTCAACTTCGGATAATAGATGTATGCTATCTTCTTTAATTTCATTTAACATAAACTTGTATTCAGTAAGTAGTTCGCTTTGTTTAATTAAGTTTTCTAGATTTTCAATTCTAGCAACATATTTTCTAAACAAAGTTTCAGGTAATGCAAATTTAACAGCTTTTTGTTGGAGAACAACCATAGCATTATTAAATTCCATATTTCTTGAATCAACAGCCAAAGTTAAACTAACGAATGCAAATAATTTAGTAGCCAACATATTAATTTCTTCTTGGAAAATTAAACTATTTTCAAGATTTTTAATGACATTTTCATTACTAAAATTTGAATCTTCAGCAACTTTCTTAGCCTCTTTAACCAACATTTCTAAACTTTGATCAAGTAATTCTTGATCTTTGATAAATTTAGGATCATCTAATCCTAAATATAAATTTTTTAAACTCCAATTATTCATAAGAACCTCCATAGTGATATTATATCATTTTTTAATAAAAATAAAAATAATAAAGTTTTTTTTACAATTATATGTAATTTGTGGTAAAATAAATCAAAGGTGATAGAAGATGTATGATGTAATAATTATAGGTGCTGGTCACGCTGGAGTAGAAGCAGCGTTAGCATCAGCCCGATTAAATAAAAAAACACTGCTAATAGCAGGAAATTTAAATAAAATAGCAAGCATGCCTTGCAATCCTTCAATTGGAGGACCAGCAAAAGGGATTATTGTTCGAGAAATTGATGCTTTAGGTGGAGAAATGGCTAAGGCAATTGATAAAACTTTACTCCAACTTAAAATGCTTAATAGTTCAAAGGGGCCAGCAGTAAGAGCACTACGTGCTCAAGCAGATAAAACAACTTATCCAGAATATATGAAGAAAGTTGTTAATGAGACTAAAAATCTTGAAACAAAAGAAGTATTTATTGAAGAGTTGGTTGTTGAAGACAATAAAATAGTTGGAGTATTAACAGAAAGTAATGAAATAATAAAGTCTAAAACTGTGATTATTGCTAGTGGAACATATATGCGAAGCCATATTCTTGTTGGTAGCTCCTCAACAAAATCAGGACCAGAAAACCAAAAAACGACTAGTGGATTAAGCGAATCATTAAAGAAACTTGGGTTTAAATTAATTAGGCTAAAAACGGGTACTCCGCCTAGAATTAAGAAAGATTCAATTGATTATGATAAAACAACAATCCAATATGGTGATTCTCAAAAATGGCATTTTAGTGATGAAACAACTAAACCAATTGGCCTTGAAAATCAAGTTCCATGTTATTTAACATATACTACAGAAGAAACGCATAGAATTATAAATGAAAATCTACATTCCTCAGCAATGTATAGCGGAGTTGTAGAAGGGGTTGGCCCAAGATATTGTCCATCTATAGAAGATAAAATTGTAAGGTTTAGCAACAAGGAAAGACATCAAATATTTATTGAACCAGAAGGTTTGCAAATAGATGAAATGTACATTCAAGGACTTTCAACTAGTTTTCCTCATCATATCCAAGAATTATTGGTTCATTCAATACCAGGATTAGAAAATGCAATAATTACTAAATATGCATATGCCATTGAATATGATGCTATTGATCCAATGCAACTTAAATATTCTTTAGAGTCAAAGAACATTAGCGGTTTATTTTTTGCTGGGCAAGTTAATGGGACAAGTGGTTATGAAGAAGCAGCTTGTCAAGGCTTAATGGCTGGTATTAATGCTTCAAGAAAATTAGATAATTTAGAACCATTGATTTTAAGAAGGGACGAAGCTTATATTGGAGTTTTGGTTGATGATTTAATCACTAAAGGAGTTAAAGACCCATATAGATTATTAACTTCAAGAGCTGAGTTTAGACTATTATTAAGAAATGATAATTCAGAAGCAAGACTTCTTGAACATGGTTATCAAATAGGTTTGATTTCAGAAGTTAGATATAATAGATATTTAAAAAAGTTGCAATTAATAGATGAAATTATAGAAGAATTAAAAACCACATACATTAATCCTAAAAACACTATTAATAATTATTTAATAGATAATAACAGACAAATCATAAATAATAAAGTTAATTGTTTTGATTTTTTGAAAAGACCTGATGTCAATTTTGATGATGTTGAGGTGTTAACAGGATTAAAATATGATATAGATGACAATACTAAAGAAGAAATATTAATTGCTATTAAATATGAAGGATACATTAAAAAAGAATTTAAGAATGCAAAAAAGCTTCAAGTTCTTGAAACCAAGAAAATACCTGAAGATATTGATTATGATAAGATACCAAATATTGCATTAGAAGCAAAGGATAAGTTAAAAAAGGTTAAACCAGCGACTATCTCTCAAGCTACTAGAATAAGTGGGGTTAATCCAAGTGATATTTCTGTTTTGCTTGTGCATTTAGAAAGTAGAAAACGTAATGGATAAATTAGAAACATATTATGATTTTTTAGTTAGTGAAAATAAGAAGTATAATTTAACAGCAATTACTGATAAAGAAGAAGTATATATAAAGCATTTTGAAGATTCATTATCCGTTGATAGAATTATAGATTTAAATAATATCAATAGTATTTGTGATGTTGGAAGCGGAGCAGGCTTTCCTGGGGTTGTTATTAAAATCAAATACCCCCATCTAAAACTAACAATTATTGAACCAACTGCAAAAAGATGTAATTTCTTATCACAATTAGTTTTGAAATTAGGATTAAAAGATGTTATAATAATAAATGGTAGAGCAGAAGATATGAAAAACTTAAGATCAAGTTTTGACTTAGTAGTTGCTAGAGCTGTATCTTCTCTTCCGATTCTTCTTGAATTATGCATACCCCTTGTTAAGGTTAAAGGATATTTTGTTGCTTTAAAAGGTTCAAATTACAGTACTGAAGTAGAACAATCAAAGCGAGCTTTAAAGCTACTAGACTCATCAATTGATGAATGTTATGAATATGAGTTAAGCAATAACTATGGAACACATAGTCTAATTAAGATTTATAAAAAAATGGAAACGAATATAATATATCCTAGATTATATAAGGATATAAAGAGTAAACCTTTATAAAGGGGGGGGTAGTAACGTGGGTAGAATAATTGCAATAGCAAATCAAAAAGGTGGAGTTGGGAAGACAACAACTGCTATCAATTTAGGTGCTGCGCTATGTAATGAAAGTAAAAAAGTGCTGCTTATCGATTTAGATGAACAAGCAAATGCGACAATAGGATTAGGATTATCAAGAGAATTAGTTGATCATACTAGTTATGATTTACTTTCAACTGACCTAGACATTGATCAAACAATCTATGCATCTATTGATACAAACTTTCACATAATACCTGCGTCTAATAAATTAGCTAACATTGAAAAAGATTTAGTTAATGACAGTAAATGGAATCTTGTATTAGCTAAGAAACTATCTAAAATCAAGGATGATTATGATTATATACTATTAGATTGTCCTCCTTCAATTGGAATGGTTATTGATAATGCTTTGTTTGCAAGTGATTCTGTATTGATACCTGTTGAGTGTGAATATTTTGCATATGATGCATTGACACAAATGGTTAATAAAATAAACCAAATTCAAAAGAAAAAGAAAGCTACTAAAGGTAGTTTAAAAATTGAGGGAATACTTTTAACTAAATTAGATAATAGGAATTTATTTGGTTATAATATAATTGACAAAGTAAAAGAATTATTTCCTGTTAAGACTCTAAAAACTATTATAAGTAGGTCAAGTCATTTACAAGAAGCACCAATGCATGGGAAAAGTGTTTTAAAATTCGCTTATAATTCACGTGCAAGTAAAGAATATCGTGAATTAGCAAAAGAAATAATAAGTAATAACTAGGAGGTGATTAATATGTTTAATGATTTAGTACAATTTTTAAGAGATAATGTTGGAAACATAATTACTTCAATTGCATCAATTTTAATAATCTTACTAATTATTATAATAATTCGATTAATCACACTTAGATCAATTAAAAAAGCAAAAAATGAACGTGTTGCAAATTTAGCGGATGTTATAAACAGTATTGTAAAGTATATTTTAATTATTATACTCGCTTTAACACTACTTACTATTTGGGATTTTAACACCAAGGTTCTTTTAATAGCTATGGGAATTATTGTCTTAATTGTAGGTTTAGGTTCACTTGGATTAATTAATGATTTGTTATCTGGTATAACAATTGTTTTTGGGAACGCATATGATGTGGATGAAGTTATAGAAGTAGATGGATTTAAAGGTAAAGTGACGCAAATTGGTTTAAGATCAACTAGACTAGTTAATAGTAAAGGTGAAGAAAAATGTATTACCAATGGTAGTATTAAAAGCTTAATTAATTTTTCAAGAAACTTTTCGATGGCTGAGGTAACTTTCATAATCAACCATAGAGAAGATGTATCTAATATAATTGCAATACTAGAAGAAAAATTGCCACCAATTAAAGATTTATTTTCAGAAATTATTGAAGGTCCTAATGTTCTTGGATTAACTGATATAAATTCACAAGGAAGCACAATTAAGGTAGTTGCTAAGACATTACCAGAGCAACATTATCTTGTTGAAAGACATTTAATGAAGATGATAATAGATATATTAAAAGAAAATAATATAGACTTTGCTGTAAATAAAATGGAGATTATAAATGAACGCTAATTTATATGATGTTGGACAAATATTAGAACTAAAAAAAGTTCATCCATGTGGTTCAAAGAATTGGAAAGTATTAAAAACTGGTGTTGATTATAAGTTAGAATGTTGTGGATGTAAAAGAGTAGTATTAGTGCCTAGAATTGATTTAAAGAAAAAAGTCAAAAAAATAATTGAATAAAAGGTGAAATATGTTAGCAACTATAATTAATTTTTTAGCAATTATCATTGGTAGTGTGGTTGGCATTACTCTAAAAAAGTTTATTAAAGAAGACGTTACTAAAAGTGTTTTAAAAGCAATTGGTATTGTTGTCTTTATTATAAGTGTTTTAGGCGTAGTCAAACATACAGTCACTATTGATGAAAACATAATAAAAACCAATTATGAGTTGCTGTTAATAATTACCATTGCATTAGGAACATTTATTGGAGAATATCTAGATATAGATAAGTATGTTAATAGATTTGGTAAATATGTTGAAACAAAATTTAATAAGTCAAAAATATCTGAAGCCTTCATCGATTCAACATTAATATTTTGTGTTGGAGCAATGGCTATTGTCGGAAGTATTAGTGCTGGGTTAGGAGATTCTTCAATAATTTATATGAAGTCTGCACTTGATGGTGTCACTAGTATTATTTTAGCAAGCACTTTAGGTATTGGAGTATTATTTTCTGCTTTTGTTGTTTTGTTTTATCAAGGATTTTTAACTTTACTTAGTATATGGTTAGGAAATTTCTTGCCAATTGATTTTATTAATGGCTTTAGTGCTGTTGGTTATGTTTTAGTTGCCTGTCTTAGCTTAAACTTTATTACGGAAAAGAAAATTAAAGTAGCCAATATGATTCCGTCATTACTTCTTGTAATCATTTATTTCATAATATTTTAATCCACTACGGTGGATTTTTATTTTGACTTTATCTTGTTATTGTTTTGTGCTATAATAAAAAAAGAGGTTGTTATTATGAAATATTCTTTTAAGTCTTTAATGTTGCTATTAAAAAAATACCCATGGACGATATTAATAGAAATTATTAATATATTTTTGGGTATTATTTTAGTTATTATTCCAATTAGAATAGTTGGGCAGATTGTTACCATCTATGAAGATAATAAAGATATGACAGAAATGATTACTGCTGTTATTATATTTTCTATTGTTTTTATTGCTGTAAATGTAGCAACATTTATAACTAATTATTTTAGAACTTATATTGAAAGAAATTTTAAAGTACATTTATCAATTTTGTTTTATAAAAAACTAGATGAGATTGATTATGATTTTCATGAAAGTCCAAAGTTCTTAAATGATTACACAAGAGCACTTGAAAGTGGAACAACCAGAATATATGACAGCGCTAATGGACTAATAAGTATAGTCAAGTTAGTTTTTCAAAGTCTATCTATATTTGCGATAATATTTAGTATGCACTATTTGGCTGTTTTATATGCTGTTGGTGTTGGTTTAATCTATGCGTTACTTAGATTTAGAATTGGCGTTCTTGATTTTCAAGCATTATCAAAGCAAAGACCCTATTTTAGACAAAGAAATTATGTAAATAGAACTTTTTTTATTAAGGATTCAATGGCGGATTTAAAAACTAGTCAAATTGAAGATATTCTTTTGGAAAATAATGAAATTGCAAATGATGCAATTGTTGATATAATTGACAAAGTGATAGTGAAAAAAACATGGTTAAGTTATTTTGGTGATATTTTAATAACTTCTATTTATCCAGTAACTTTAGCTGTTTTAGCTTATGCAACTATAGATAATATATCATTAAGTGATTTTTCTTCACTGACAATAGCAGCAACAACTTTATCAACAATAGTAACAGGTTTTGTTACATCCATCGGTAGTTTACAAAACAGTGCTATTGAGTGTAAAATACCTTTTGAAGTGTTAAGTATGAAGTCTAAAATTGAAGGTGAAGAATTTAAACCTTTTGATGAAGAGTTTTCAACACTTGAGTTAAAAAATGTTTCATTTGCTTATGATGGAGTAAATAATGTTTTAAATAATATAAATATGTCAATTAAAAAAGGTGAGAAGATTGCTATTGTTGGAACAAACGGAGCAGGGAAAACAACTTTAGTTAAACTATTGCTTCGCTTATATGATGCAACAGAAGGAGATATACTAATTAACAATGAAAACTATAGGGAATTAAATGCAGTTAGTTTAAGGAAGCAAGTTGGTGCAGTTTTTCAAAATGTTGAAGTGTATGCAGCAACAATTGCTGAAAATATTATTTTTAGAAAGCCTTCAAGTGAAGAAGATTTTAAAATAATAGATCAAGCCCTAGAATTTAGCGGTTTAAAAGATTTTGTTATGAATTTAAAAGATGGTATAAACACTTTAGTTACTAGAGAGTTTAATGTTGATGGAGTTATTTTTAGTGGTGGTCAAAAGCAAAGAATTGCTATTGCAAGAGGTTATGCTCAAAATTATAATTTGCTTATTCTTGATGAGCCATCAAGTGCTTTAGATCCTTTAAGTGAAGCACAAATATATCATAATATGCTTGAAATTGGTAAAAATAAGACAATTGTGTTTATTTCTCACAGATTAACCACAACTGTAAATGCTGATAAAATTTTCTTATTTGAAAATGGTGAAATAATTGAGAGTGGTAATCATATAGAACTTATGACGCTTAATGGAATTTATAAGAAAATGTTTACTTCGCAAGCAAGTAAATATCTAGGTGGAAACTATGAAGATGTTTAAAAATAATTTATATGTTCTTAAATTTGTTTTTAAGTTTTGTCCTTTACTTGTTATATTTGCTATTTTAAACATTGCTTCATCTGTTCTTTTGGCAGTTTTAAAGGTTCAGCTTATAAAGGAAACAATTGAACTAGTTATGGCTGGCGAAGAGATTTCTATACTTTATAAATCAGTTGGTTTATATTTAGTTTTAGTGTTAGTCACTTCATTCTTTAAAATGTTTTATACAAATTATATTAACCCAAGATACCGAATAATCTTTATGAAAAAGATGCAACATTTTTTATTTTCAAAAGTAAAGAATGTTGATATGGAAATGTTTGATAATCCAGAGTTTTATGACAATTATTCACGTGCGCTTAGAGAAGGTACTTGGATGGGAATGACTGTTTTTAATAATATTGTTAGGTTTTTAACTTCTTTTCTTATAGTAATTGCTTTAGGTGTAATAATTGCTAGCGATTTTATTTTAATTTCTATTATTGTTTTATCTGCAATTGTTAATATTTTAGCAGTTAATGCAATCAATAAAAGTTGGTATATATGGAGTAAACAAACAGAATCTGAAAGAAGAATGTATAATTATGTTAATCGAACTTTTTATCGTCAAAGATTTGCGGGGGAGATTAAAACCACTAATATTTCTAATTTACTCACCACTAAATATTTAGAGAGTGCTGAAGTTATAAATAAAAAATACGCTAATACACATAAGAAAGTAGTGTGGTTACATGCTCTTCATAATTTGGTTAAAGGATTAATTGAGAGAGGTTTAGTATATATTTACTTAGCTTATCAATTATTTAAGGGGTATATTACGATATCTATATTTACCTCTTCTTTAAATGCAACTTTTCAATTTTCATCAAATTTTATAGATGCTATAAATATACTTACAACTTTAAAAGAAAACTCTTTATATATCGATGATTTTATTTGGTTAGTGAACTATAAAGGAAAATTAGAAGGCAGGAAGGGTTTGGAAATAGACAAGTTTGAGGAATTAAATATTGATAGTATTAATTTTAAATATGAAAACACTGATAATTTTAGTATTGAGGATTTATCATTAAGAATAAAAAAAGGTGAAAAAATTGCTCTTGTTGGATTAAATGGTAGTGGAAAAACAACACTAACGAAATTAATTCTTAATTTTTATTTACCAAGCGAAGGTTATTTATTTGTTGATGGTAATAAATATGATAGTATTGATCAAAAATCTTTAAGAAATAGATATTCTGTTGTTTTTCAAGATTTTCAAATTTATGCGTTATCTATTGGAGAAAACATTTTAATGCGTAAAATCCAATCAAATGAAGATGAACAAAAAGTTTGGGATGCTTTAGAAATGGTTGGTATGAAAGAAAAAATCTTAAAACTCGATGAAGGGATTTATACACAAGTAACTAGAGAGTTTAATCGAAATGGCGCTGTTTTTAGTGGTGGTGAGGTTCAGAGAATTGCAATTGCTAGAGTATTTGCAAGTGATGCTGATATGTATATATTAGATGAACCTACAAGCGCACTTGATCCATTTAGTGAAGAAAGAATTAATAAACTGATTATTCAAAATACTAAAAAAGCTATGATTATTATTGCTCATAGATTATCAACGGTGATAGATTGTGATGTTATATATTTAATGGATAAGGGCAAGATTATAGAAAAAGGCACACATGAAGAAATGATGAAAAAAAATGGTTTATATAGTAAAATGTTTAATACACAAAAAAACTTGTACGCAAAGTAAAAAAAGAAATATGAAAATATTTCTTTTTTTTTAAAATAATATATTGTAAGTAAACACAAAAAGTGATATAATTATATCATAGAAATGATATATAATTTTTGCTAGTATATCATGCGTTCGTTTCTAATTTAATATAAACACAAACAAGGAGAAAAGTTATGAAGAGACTCTTTTTTTCGTTGGCCATTTTGGCGATTTTTGGCGTTCTAGTCAGTTGTACTCCTAGTGCTACAATTGTTAATGTGGAAGTCGTTTCAGCTCCTGATGAAATAATAGTAGGAGATTTAGATTTATCTGAATTCCAAATTAAGATTTCATATAGTGATGACACTTTTAAGTATGCTAATTTAACAGTATCAATGTTTACTGCTGAGGAATTAGCAAAATTTGATGTAGAAGGTTTACAGGTAATTTCTTTTACCTATCAAGGCATTCCTGGCATAATTACAATAACTGTTAAGGATTTAAGTGCGACAATGTTTACAGTTGTTTTTAAGTCAGGAACTGAAATTTTAAAAACTGAGGAAGTTGCGGAAGGTGATGATGCAACAGCACCAGCTAATCCAACAAAAGTTGGTCATACTTTTAAAGAATGGGATAAAGCATTCACAAATGTAACAAGTAATTTAGAAGTAAATGCAGTGTTTGATATAAACACTTATACAGTTACATTTAAGAATGGAACAGAAATTATTACTACAGTTACTGTTAATCATGGAGCTAGTGCAACAGCACCAGCCAATCCAACAAAAGTTGGTCATACTTTT
>Ga0172382_10001804_pt1 | contig 37166 bp, 33 predicted proteins | sample Leawel138RmetaG_FD_122245 | JGI IMG/M metagenome (GOLD analysis project Ga0172382, IMG submission 122245) | Leachate microbial communities from a municipal landfill in Southern Ontario, Canada - Leachate well 138R metaG | ecosystem: Engineered > Solid waste > Landfill > Unclassified | place... | reverse complement strand
TGGTCATGGTGCTGCTCGGCATTCTTGGTGGTGTGCTGGCGCCGGTGATTGTGCAGTTGGTCGAGAATCATCAGTTCACGCGCCTGCAGGCCGACCTCACGGCACGCGGCAGGCTGGCGCTGGAACGGGTCGTGCGCGAAATCCGGCACGCGGTGCCCGGCACGGTGCGCGACACGGGCATCGAATTCCTGCGTGCGCAGCGGCGTTTTCCGACCGTGCCAACAGACGGTTTCCTATCATCGCTTCGCCACGCGCCGCGCTGTACGCACTCGTGCCGCCGGGTTTCACGGTCAATGCCGGCGAGCGGCTGGTGATTGGCAATACCGGGCCCGCCGGGCTGGGCCTTGCTTCCAGCAGGCTCACCGGCAGCATGGCGACCACTGCTGCGGCCGACGGCACCACCGCCGGACGCGTGTTGCGGTTCGACAGCCACGCCTTCGCCGCTTCCTATGCCGGGAATCGTTTCGCGATTGCAGATCAGGTGGTGAAGATCGGCCTCACCGGCGCATCGCTGCGCTGGAGCGCCAGCCCGATTGCTCCCAGCGGCAGCATCGCGGCCTACGACGGAAATGCGGATTGGGACGCGGGCAACCTGCTCCTCGATGGCGTGGGCAGTGCGCGTTTCACATACCGGCCGCGCACCACAGCCGATACGGGCGTGCTGCAGATCCAGCTGACGCTAACCGAAGCGGGTTCCTCAGTGGACCTTTACCAGGAAGTGCAGGTGAGGAACACGCCATGAGTCTGCCATCGTGGCCGTTGCGCGGCCTGCATCGTCAGGAAGGTGGATCTCTCGTTGCCGCCGTGTTCCTGATCACTGTGCTTGCGCTCATGGGCGTCTTCCTCTCACGCCTGCTCGTGACCACAACCACGGAAACCATCATCGAATGGTACTCAGCCCAGGCGCTGTATGCCGCCGAGAGTGGCGTCGATGACGCAGCCTATCAGCTGGTGCAGAACACGGCCACGCCACCGACACCCGGCACCACCGCGGCAACGGCCGAAGTCGCCAATGAAGCCGTGGATGCGACCTCGTGGTTCACCACCACTGTCACTGTGCTGACCGCCACGCCCACAAAGACCGTTTACGAGATCCGCAGTGCCGGCATCGCAGGCGGCACCAGCGCCAACCCAATGGCCCAGCGCACACTCGTCGTTCAATTCATGCCCTGAGTCAATCGACCGGCTTGACTGCGGTTGTCCGCTGGGCCCAGCGCAACTCATAGGGCGGCAACTGCCGCCGCAGTTCCACCTTGGGTGGCCGAGTCATGCGGCGCGTTGCTCCCTGTATGGACTCACTCGGCGCCATTTCCCGGGGGAGAGGAGATTCCTTTGTCGTATGGGCTGGATGCGCTGAGGCCGATCTCGCCGTTGTCCTCGCCACCCATTTCAAGCTCCTTGATTTTGCGTGTCAGCGTATTGCGTCCCCAGCCGAGCAGGCGCGCGGCCTCCTGGCGCATGCCGCCCGTCTGGTTGAGGGCGGCTTCGATCATGGTGCGTTCGAAGTCGGGGACGGCGGTATCGAGGATACCCACGTCGCCGCGTGCGAGGTGGCGTTCAGCCCAACGGCGCAGGGGCGTGACCCAATCCTCGTTGCCACTCACGACGGCTGCATCGTTACGCAGTTCGGGCGGGAGGTCTTCCACATGGATTTCCTGGCCCGGTGACATCACGGTGAGCCAGCGACAGGTGTTTTCCAACTGGCGCACGTTGCCGGGCCATTCGAGACCGGTGAGGAAGTCCTCGGTGTCCTTGTCCATGCGCTTGGGTTCCACCTTGAGCTCGTCGGCGGCACGTTTGAGGAAGTGGCGTACCAGGAGCGCGATATCCTCACGACGCTCGCGCAGCGGCGGCACGTGGATGCGGATGACGTTGAGGCGGTGGAACAGGTCTTCGCGAAAAAGGCCCTGCTTCACGCGCTGGTCCAGGTTCTGGTGGGTGGCCGCGATCACGCGCACATCCACCTTGATCGGCGCATGCCCACCGACGCGATAAAACGTGCCATCGGCCAGTACGCGCAGCAGCCGCGTCTGCAGTTCCGCGGGCATGTCGCCGATCTCGTCGAGGAACAGGGTGCCGCCATCGGCCTGCTCGAAGCGCCCTTGGCGCGTGTTCTGTGCGCCCGTGAACGACCCTCGTTCGTGCCCGAATAGCTCGGATTCCAGCAGTTCGCGCGGGATCGCCGCGGTGTTCAGGGCGATGAACGGCCTGCCGGCCCGTGGGCTGTGCCGATGCAGGGCACTGGCGACCAGTTCCTTGCCGGTGCCGGACTCGCCGTTGATCAGCACGGTGATGTTGGAGCGGGCGAGGCGGCCGATGGCGCGAAAGACTTCCTGCATGGAGGGCGCCTCACCGATGATCTCGGGCGCCTTGGCGAGGCCTTCGAAGTCCGCGGCAGGTGCCTGATCGCGACGATGTGTAACCGCGCGCCGGGCCAGTTCCACGGCCTCGTCAACGTCGAAGGGTTTGGGCAGGTACTCGAAGGCGCCGCCCTGATAGGCAGAGACGGCACTGTCCAGGTCCGAGTGCGCGGTCATGATGATCACCGGCAGTTCGGAGTAATGGGCCGTGATATCGGCAAGCAGGTCGAGACCATTCAGACCCGGCATGCGAATGTCCGTGATGATGGCGTCGGGCTGGTGACGGCCGAGCTCGCGTAGGGCGGGTGCGGCTTCTTCGAAGGCGCGCACCTCCATGTCGGCCTGCTTGAGGGCCTTTTCCAGCACCCAGCGAATGGAGCGATCATCGTCGATGACCCAGATTTCACTTCGCTTGTTCAATGGATCTACCTCGTAGCGATGCGCTGACAACCCCGCGAGAGGGGCAGCAGGACCGTGAACACCGTGCGTCCCGGTTGGCTTTCACATTCGATGAGCCCACCGTGGAGATTGATGAGTGATTGCGCGATAGGTAGTCCGAGCCCGGTACCGTCGGCACGACCGGTAACCATCGGCAGGAATACGTTCTCGATCATCTCCGGCGGCACGCCCGGACCGTCATCGATCACCTCGATGCGCGCCACAAGTTTGTGCCGGGTCTGGCCGATGGTGTACTGGCGCAGGGTGCGCGTGCGCAGGGTGATGGTGCCGTGATCACGCAAGGACTGGGCAGCGTTGCGCACCATGTTCAGCATGGCCTGGATGAGCTGGTCACGGTCGGCGATGAGCTCGGGAATGCTCGGATCGTAGTCGCAGACGATCCGGATGCCGGGCGGTGCCTCGGCGCGCACCAGTTGACGCACCCGTTCCATGATTTCGTGGATGTTCACGGGCGCCCGTTGCGGCAGGGCCTTGGGCCCGAGCATGCGATCCACCAGCGCCTGCAACCGATCGGCCTCGCTGATGATCACGGTGGTGTATTCCTTCAGTTCCACGTTTTCCAACTCCCGCTCCAGCAACTGCGCGGCGCCGCGCAGGCCACCCAGCGGGTTCTTGATCTCGTGGGCGAGACCTCGCACCAGGGTACGTGTCGCCGTACTCTGGGCGAGCAGTGTTTCTTCGCGTGAGATGCGCAACTGGCGATCGAGTTCGTTGATCTCCACCAGGAGCTCGGTGCCGGCCTTGGGGTCGCGCAGGGGAATGGCGGTGAAGTCCACGGTGATGCGGTGCCGCGGAATGAGATTGAGCGCCAGCTCGCGTTCGGTGAACGGGTGGCCGGAGGCCAGTGCCGCCCGCAGGGAGGCGACCAGACCGTCGTTATTGAAGAGATGATAGGCGGTGGTGCCCACCATGCGCCCCGCGCTCACGGCGAACAGCATCTCCCCGGCCGGATTGATGTAACGCAGATTGAGGCGGGCATCGAACAGCAGCACGGTGGTGTGCAGGTTCTCGATGATGCGCCGGATCAGGTCTGCGGGCGGCGGACTCGGCATCTTCATGGCTCCTGCTAAGCAAGTTCCAAACCAATCCGTGATAAAGGAGCGGTATCGGCCCTGCAGGTCGGCAGGCAAGGGCTCGGCGCACGGCATCGGCGAGGCGCGGGGGGAGTGCGGCGGCCCATCGCGCACCATTATAGTGCATGCACGGATTCACTGCCCCAGGATGGATCAGCGGAGCAACTGCGAGTGCTGGATCAAATGAAAGGTAACCGGCGGGGAGCGCAGCACCACGCGGCCGCTCGCGTCCTGCACCTCGGCAGACAATCGGTGGGTGCCACGAGGTGGGGTGGGGATGGTGAGGCTGGTGCTGGGGCCGGTAGCCACGGGCTGGCCGTCCAGGTACACGACCACCCGATCGCCGGGGCGCAGGGCGGGGGCAATGGCCACGCTGACGCCCACCCCGGCTGCGTCGAAGAACAGGGTCTGCTCCTCGGTGGGTTGGGTGATACGCAGGGACTGGTAGGTGGAGACCGGCGGCGGTGGTGCCCGGCCGGGTGGGGGTGTGAGGGGCGGCAGTGGCTGGGATTCGAAGGTCTGCAGGTCCGGCACCTCCATGGGAATGGAACCGGGGCGGGGCTCGTCGCTGAATTCGATGCTGCCGTCGGGCAGTACGCGCCGGTGGATGGTCTCGGCCGTGACCGGCAGGGTCGTGATGACCAGCAGCAACAGGAAGAGGCGTCGCATGACCTGAGCATAGCGAAACCGGTGAAAAGAAAAAACGCCCCCGGTGCCGCAGGACGGGTTCTCGACCGCACGGTGTACTGCCGTGCGGTACGAGGGGCCGAGCGGCTCGCCCTCGGGCGGCCGCTCGGCAGGGTTCCCGTTACAGGCTGTAGTACATGTCGAATTCGACTGGATGCGTGGTCATGCGGAAGCGGGTGACCTCACCCATCTTCAGCTTGAGATAGGCATCGATCATGTCGTTGGTGAACACGCCGCCCTTGGTGAGAAACTCGCGATCGTTGTCCAGGCACTCCAGGGCCTGATCGAGTGCATGGCACACGGTCGGGATGGCCTTGGCCTCTTCCGCGGGCAGGTCGTACAAGTCCTTGTCCATGGCATCGCCGGGATGGATCTTGTTCTGGATACCATCCAGGCCGGCCATCATCAGCGCGGCAAAGGCCAGGTAGGGATTGGCCATGGGATCCGGGAAACGCACCTCGATGCGGCGGCCCTTCGGGTTGGTTACGTACGGGATGCGGATGGAGGCCGAACGATTACGGGCGGAATAAGCCAGCATCACGGGCGCCTCGAAGCCGGGCACCAGGCGCTTGTAGCTGTTGGTGCCGGGATTGGTGAGGGCGTTCAGGGCGCGGGCGTGCTTGATGACACCGCCGATGTAGTACAGCGCGGTCTCGGACAGCCCGCCGTAACCGTTGCCGGCGAACAGGTTCTTGCCGTCTTTGGCGAGCGACATGTGCACATGCATGCCGGAGCCGTTATCACCCACGATGGGCTTGGGCATGAAGGTGGAGGTCTTGCCGTAGGCATGGGCCACGTTGTGCACCACGTACTTGAGCTTCATGACCTCGTCGGCCTTCTTCACCAGGGTGTTGAAGGACACGCCGATCTCGCATTGGCCCGCGGTGGCCACCTCGTGGTGATGGACTTCCACGTCCAGGCCGATCTCTTCCATGGCCAGGCACATGGCAGCGCGGATGTCATTGAGGCTGTCCACCGGCGGCACGGGGAAGTAACCACCCTTCACGCTGGGACGGTGGCCTATGTTGCCGTCGGGGTAGACGCGCTCGGAATTCCAGTCGGCCTCGGATGAATCGATCTTGACGAAGCTGCCGGACATATCGGCGCTCCAACGCACGTCATCGAAGATGAAGAACTCGGGCTCGGGGCCGAAGAACGCGGTATCGGCGATACCGGTGGACTTCAGGTATTCCTCGGCGCGCTTGGCGACGGAGCGCGGGTCGCGCTCATAGCCCTGCATGGTGGCGGGCTCGACGATGTCGCAGGTGACGTTGAGGGTGGGCTCGTCGGTGAACGGGTCCAGGTAGGCGGATGCGGGGTCCGGCATGAGGATCATGTCGGATTCATTGATGTGCTTCCAGCCCGAGATGGACGAACCATCGAACATGACGCCGTCGGCAAACGAGGCTTCATCCACCTTGCTGGATGGATAAGAGACGTGCTGCTCCTTGCCACGGGTGTCCGTGAAACGCATGTCCACGAACTTCACGCCCTTTTCCTTTATTGTCTTGAGAACGTTGTCGACCGACATCGAAGTGCCTCCGCAGAGAGTCAGATAAGGGCTGCCCCTTTGGGGCGACCGGATAAAAGCCTGCCTGACGGAATGCACCCAGCGTGCCATACCGTCCCGGCAACGAAAACGCGCAGAATCCCTGCCACGGGCCACCGTCGTGGGCCGGGCAATGCATCATTATGGTGCAGCATGGGGGCGGCACACACTTTTATGGTGCAGTCAGAAAAACGTGGTACGGACCTGCGCCACGGGGGCGAACCCCTCAGCGCTTGCCGCCAGTTCATCCGCCAGCCGCCGGGCCTCGTTCAGCCCCGCCACGCTGGCGAGCGGCAAAGCTATCTCGACGACCACACGGCCGTCCAGATAGTGCAGTGTTATTTGCGAGATATGTTGTGCGCCCGGGATCTGCGCCCAGCGCGGGCGCAGCCGGTCGAGGACTTCGCTGCGCGACGGCAGGCCGCGGGTGGGTGCGGTGGTCTCGTCGTCTTCCGGGTCCACGTGGACCAGCACGTCCTGCACCTCGCTCACGTCGCTCACAAGGCGGTCGTACACGGCCTGGCTGATGTAATGACCTTCCGATACGGAAAGGTGCGGATCCACCAGTACGTGCACGTCCACCAGGGCGCCACCCCCCATGCGGCGGGTGCGGAGGGTATGTACTGCACGCACACCGTCCACGGCCAGGATACGTCGGCGGATAGTCTGCACCTGTTCCGCATCCAGGCCGGTGTCGACCAGTTCACTGCCACCTTGCCAGGCCAGGTCCCAGCCGATCTTGGCAATCATCCACGCCACCACCAGGGCGGCCACGGCGTCGAGATAGGTGTAACCGAGCAGGGTGCCGCCGATGCCGATCACCGCCACGCCGGAGGCGATGGCATCGGAGCGGCTGTGCCACGCGTTGGCACGCAGCAGGGCTGAATTCAGCTGGCGCGCAAAACGCATGGTGTAGTGGAACACCCATTCCTTGGCGAAGATGGACAGGAAGGCGACGCCCAGCGCCAGATAGCCCGGCTGCAGCAGCGAGCCGGGTTGCATGAGCCGCGTCACCGCATCCCAGGCCACGCCGAGGCCGGTGGCGATCAGGGCGAGGCCGAGCCCGAGGGTGGCGAGGGTTTCGATGCGCGCATGGCCGTAGGGATGGTCTTCATCGGCCGCTCGGCTGCCGTGCTTGGCCGCGAACAGCACCAGGAAGTCACTGGCCAAGTCCGCGAGGGAGTGGAAGCCGTCCGCGATGAGGGCTTGCGACTGGCCGAGGAAACCGGCGACCAGTTTCACCACCGCCACCACGAAGTTCACAACCGCGCCCACGAGGGTTACATGGCGCACCTGCCCATAGCGTGCGTCATGCGGATCCAGTTCGGGTGCGTGATCGTGGCCGTGATCGTGATGCGCGCCGCCCATGGCGTACTACTCCCTGTTGCCGACCTGCAGAACGATGGTGACTTCGCCGCCTTCCACGCGTGTCTCGAGCACCGTGTGCCCGTTGATGCGGCACCAGGCAGGAATGTCGTTGAGCACGCCGCGATCGGTGGCCTTCACCTCGAGGAGGTCGCCGGGCGCGAGCGTGGCGACCTTGTCCTGGGTACGGATCACCGGCAGGGGGCAGAGCAGGCGGCGGGCGTCCAGTTGCTGCTTCACAGGTACCAGGCCTCGGGGATCTCGTGCGGCGGCAGCGGCGCCACCTCGATGATGCGCTCGGCGCCACCGTGATCGGCCACGGCGATCTTCACCTGATCCAGCGCACGGCCCTTGGAATAGCGCGCGGCGATGCGGGCGCCCAGCACCAGGTCGTCTTCGCCCGGGGTACCGTCCACCAGCACCAGGGGGCCAGGGCAGTCCACGGTGCGCAAGGCGAAGAACTGCTTGCGGTAACCCTGCATGAATTGGTTCTCGCCATCCTCTCGACCGATGATGAGCTTGAAGTGCGGCGCCGGCCGTACGTGCCGGCCCACCTTCAGCAGCAGGATGTCGTCCAGCTCGTAGCTGCGATCACCGCGCGCACGCCACAGGTCCACCAGCTTGCGGGAATACTGTTCGTCGGTGAGGAAGCAGCAGCCGCCGGAGGGCTGGGCGTAATCGCTCAGGCCGAACTTCGCGGCCAGTTCCATCTGCGGCTTGCGCGAGCGGCCGGAAAAACCATGGAGCCGCTCGCGATCCACCCAGCCCTCGCGTTCGGGCAGGGTGGGCGGCAGGTTGAGGGCGCACAGCGGGCGCAGCAGGCGGTCCTCGGCGCCGGACTCGTGGGCCACCACGGGCATGGTGTCCTTGCGCTGGGACATGGGCCGCTGGCCGATCACCTCGCCGGTGATGATGAAATCGAAGCCGTGGGCCTCCATCCACTGGTGGGCCTTGCGCACCATGAACACCTTGCAGTCCAGACAGGGGTTCATGTGGGCGCCGTAGCCGTGCTTCGGGTTCACCAGCACGTCCTTGTATTCCTCCACGATGTCCACGATATGGAGCTTCATGCCTAGCTGCTCGGCCACCCATAGGGCATTGTTACGCTTGGGCCTGTTCAGGTCCTTCTGGCGGATGGCATGGGTGTGCCCCTCGACGCAGAAGCCTGTGAAGAAATTGATGCCCTCGACATGGATCCCCTGTTCCTGGATCACCTTGGCGGCGAGCATGGAATCGAGACCGCCCGAGACGAGGGCGACGGCTTTGCGGGGCTGGGACATGGGTGGGCAGCGGATGAATCGAGGAACGCCAAGTTTACCGGAATTGGGGCGCGCTAAACACCGGCGCCTGTAAAGGAAAAGGGCACGCTGGTTATAATGTGCGGCTATTGGACTCAACCAGCCGCCTAAGGGTTTCACCTTGACCACGAATGCCGCGACGCACGACGTGAGCACCTTCCAAGGGCTCATCCTCGCGCTACAGAACTACTGGGCCCGCCAGGGCTGCGTGGTGATGCAGCCCCTCGATCTGGAAGTGGGCGCCGGTACCTTCCATCCGGCCACCTTCCTGCGCTCCATTGGTCCGGAGCCGTGGAATGCCGCCTACGTGCAGCCCTCGCGCCGCCCCACCGACGGGCGCTACGGCGAGAACCCCAACCGCCTGCAGCATTATTACCAGTTCCAGGTGGTGATGAAGCCGTCGCCGCTGAACATCCAGGAGCTCTACCTGGACTCCCTGCGCATGCTGGGCTTCGACCCGCTCACCCACGACATCCGCTTCGTGGAGGACAACTGGGAATCGCCCACGCTGGGTGCCTGGGGTCTGGGCTGGGAGGTATGGCTGAACGGCATGGAGGTCACCCAGTTCACCTATTTCCAGCAGGTGGGCGGCCTGGACTGCAAGCCGGTGACCGGTGAGATCACCTACGGCCTGGAACGCCTGGCCATGTATCTGCAGGGCGTACAGAGCGTGTTCGATCTCACCTGGGCCAACGGACCCAACGGCAAGGTGACCTACGGCGACGTCTATCACCAGAACGAGGTGGAGATGTCGGCGTACAACTTCGAACACGCCGAGGTCGACAACCTGTTCCGCCAGTTCGATCACTACGAAAAAGAGAGCAGCCGTTTCATCGAACTGGGCCTGCCGCTGCCGGCCTACGAAATGGTGCTCAAGGCCTCTCACACCTTCAATCTGCTCGACGCCCGCAAGGCCATCTCCGTGACTGAACGCCAGCGCTTCATCCTCCGCGTGCGCACCCTGTCGCGCGCCGTGGCGCAAGCCTATTACGACCGCCGCGCCGCCCTCGGCTTCCCCATGCTGAAGAACACGGAGGCCGCCCGATGATGCCGCGCGATCTGTTGATTGAAATCGGCACCGAGGAACTGCCGCCGAAGGCATTGACCACGCTATCGGGCGCCTTCCGCCGCGGCGTCGAGGAGGGCCTTGGCAAGGCCGGGCTGAGTTTCCAGTCCATCCAGGAGTTCGCCAGCCCGCGGCGCCTCGCCGTGCTGGTGAAGGCGCTACCGATCGGGCAGGGCGACAAGACCGTGGAACGCCGCGGCCCTGCGCTCACCGCTGCCTTCGACGAGGAAGGCGTGCCCACCAAGGCGGCACAGGGCTTTGCCGCCTCCTGTGGCGTCACCGTGGATCAACTGGAACGGGTGGAGACCGACAAGGGCGCCTGGCTGGTACACCGCAGCGTACAGCCGGGGCGCAAGACCGCCGAGGTCATTCCGGAGGTCGTGCAGGCCGCGCTGGATCGCCTGCCCATCCCCAAGCGCATGCGCTGGGGCGATCTCGACGCCGAGTTCGTGCGTCCCGTGCACTGGGTCGTGATGCTGTTCGGTGACGAGGTCATCGACTGCGAGATCCTGAGCGTGCGTTCGGGACGCGAAACCCGTGGCCACCGCTTCCATCATCCGGCGCCGCTGTATCTCGGCGAACCCGAGGCGTATGAGGCGTTGCTGTTGTCGGAAGGCCGCGTCATAGCCGATTTCGCCAAGCGCCGCGAGGCGGTGCGTGCACAGGTGCTGGAGGCGGCGGTGCAGTTGGGCGGCAATGCCGTCATCGACGAGGCGCTGCTGGACGAAGTGACGGCGCTGGTGGAGTGGCCCGTGGCCATCGTCGGCGATTTCGAAGAACGCTTCCTGGAGGTACCCGCCGAGGCGCTGGTGTCGTCCATGAAGGGTCACCAGAAGTACTTCCATGTGGTGGACGGCGACGGCCAGCTCATGCCGCATTTCATCGCCATCGCCAACATCGACAGCCGCGAACCGGATCACGTGCGCGCCGGCAACGAGCGCGTGATCCGTCCGCGCCTGTCCGACGCCAGCTTCTTCTGGCATCAGGACCGCAAGCAGCCCCTCGATGCCCGCATTGCGTCGCTCAAGGCCGTGGTGTTCCAGCAGAAGCTCGGCACCCTGTATGCAAAGAGCGAGCGCGTGGCCGCCCTGGCCGGGGTCATCGCTCGGCAGATCGGCGCAGAGCCGGCCAGGGCGGAACGGGCGGCGCGCCTCGCCAAGTGTGATCTCATGACCGCCATGGTGGGTGAGTTCCCGGAGCTGCAGGGCATCATGGGTCGTTACTACGCACTGCACGACGGCGAACCCGCCGATGTGGCGGCCGCGCTGGATGAACAATACATGCCGCGCCAGGCCGGCGATGCGCTGCCGTCCACCGGCACGGGCCAGGCCCTCGCCATTGCCGATCGCCTCGATACCCTGGCGGGCATTTTCGGCATCGGCCAACTGCCCACCGGTGACAAGGACCCCTTCGGCCTGCGCCGCGCCGCCCTCGGCGTGCTGCGCACCTGCATCGAGAAGGGCCTCGATCTGGACCTGCGCGCGCTGTTGCAGCAGGCGGTCGAGCGCCTGCAGGCGGACGGCGTCCAGGTGGCGGAGGCCACCGCCGAGCAGGTGTTCGAGTTCATGATGGAACGCCTGCGTGCCTACTATCAGGAGGTAAGCGTCGCGACAGACACCTTCGAAGCGGTGCTCGCGCGGCAGCCGACGCGCCCGCTGGACTTCCACGCACGCATTCACGCGGTCTCCGCCTTCCGGCGTCTGCCCGAGGCGGAGAGTCTGGCGGCAGCCAACAAGCGCATCCACAACATCCTGCGCAAGGCGGAGGTCGCTGTGCCGGAAGAGGTGCAGGCCGCGCTATTCGTGGAGCCGGCGGAGCGTGCGCTCGGGGAACAGCTCGCCGCGCTCGAGGGCGAGGTGCGCACACTCCTGGAGGCACGCCGCTACGAAGAGGCGCTGTGCCGTCTCGCCGGCCTGCGCGAGGCGGTAGACGGCTTCTTCGATGCCGTCATGGTCATGGCGGACGATGCGAAGCTGCGCGACAACCGTCTGGCCCTGCTCAAGCGCCTGGGCGATCTGTTCCTCGAAGTCGCCGACATCTCGCGGTTGCAGGGCCGAGCATGAAGCTGGTCATCCTGGACCGCGACGGTGTCATCAACGAGGACTCCGACGAGTACATCAAGTCGGTGGACGAATTCCGCTTCATTCCGGGCAGCCTGGAGGCCATCGCACGCCTCAACCAGGCCGGCTACCGGGTGGCGGTGGCCACCAACCAGTCCGGGCTCGCGCGGGGCTATTTCGATCTGGACACCCTCAACAGCATGCACGGCAAGCTGCGCCGTGCCCTCGCCGCGGTGGGCGGGCACATCGAAATGATTGCGTTCTGCCCACACGGACCCGACGACCAGTGTGCCTGCCGCAAACCTTTGCCCGGACTGCTGCGCGAGATCGGTGAACGCCTGGGTCAGGACCTGGCGGGGGTCCCCTGCGTCGGGGATTCATTGCGGGACATCGAAGCCGCGCGCTGCGTGGGTGCGAGGCCTATTCTGGTCCGGACCGGCAAGGGTGAACGGACACTGGCGAAGACTGATGCGCTGCAAGGCGTGCCTGTGTACCGCGACTTGAGCGAGGCCGTGGACACGCTGTTGATGGTGGCCTGATGTACGCGCTGCGATCACTGATCTTCTATGCGGGCATGTGGCTTGTCACGGTGGCCGTGGTGCTGCCCGTGCCTCTGGTTTTGCCGCTCGCCCCCAGGGTGCGCTACCGCTATCTGGCCTTGTGGGGCCGCTGCGTCTTGTGGTGGCTGCGCGTGACCTGCGGCATCAGTTACTGCGTGGAAGGACGCGAGCATATCCCGGCGACCCCGTCCGTGGTGCTCGCCAAGCACCAGAGCACCTGGGAGACCATCGCCTTCCAGTCCATCTTTCCGACCCAGACCTGGGTGTTGAAGAAGGAGTTGTTGCGGGTGCCCTTCTTCGGCTGGGGACTCGCCGCGGCGTGGCCCATAGCCATCGATCGCAAGGCCGGCCGTGAAGCCCTCAGGCAAGTAGTGGAGCAGGGGATGGAGCGCCTGCGTGGTGGATTCTGGGTCATTGTGTTCCCGGAGGGTACGCGCATGGCCCCGGGTACCCGCGGCCGTTATGCCACGGGGGGTGCTGCACTGGCCCGCCAAGCCGGCGTAGCTGCACTGCCGGTGGCGCACAACGCGGGTGAACACTGGCGGCGCAACAGCTTCATCAAGATCCCCGGCGAAATCCAGGTGCGCATCGGCCCGGCCATCGAGACCACCGACAAGAGTGCCGCGGTCATCACAAGGGAGGCCGAGACCTGGATCGAAGAAGCCATGACCACCCTGGGCGGGACTCCCCAAGACCATAAGTGACGCATGATATACTTGACTTCTTTACGCGGCCCGCATGGCCGACGTTAACAAGAATTAGTCTGGAATTGGACCGGACATAACCGTCTTCATTGAAACCACAGGACCACATGCCATGCAGAACAACCGCGTTTCCCTGACGCAGTTCATCATCGAGGAGCAGCGCCGCGTCAAGGGCGCCACGGGTGACTTCACCTCGCTGCTCAATGACATCGTCACCGCGTGCAAGCAGATCTCCGGCCTGGTGAACAAGGGCGCCCTGGTGGGCGTGCTGGGCAGCGCCGGCTCCGAAAACGTGCAGGGCGAGACCCAGAAGAAGCTGGACATCATCTCCAACGAGATCTTCCTGCAAACCAACGAGTGGGCGGGCCATCTGGCCGCCATGGCCTCCGAGGAGATGGATGATATCTACCAGATCCCCGGGCGCTACCCGCGTGGTAAGTACTTGCTCACCTTCGACCCACTGGACGGCTCGTCGAATATCGACGTGAACGTGTCGGTGGGCACCATCTTCTCCATCCTGCGCTGCCCGAGCAATGGCGAGAACCCCACCGCCGAAGTCTTCCTGCAGCCCGGTACCGAGCAGGTGTGCGCCGGCTACGCCATTTACGGACCTTCCACCATGATGGTGCTCACCACCGGTCATGGCGTGAACGGTTTCACCCTGGACCAGAGTATTGGTGAGTTTGTACTTACTCACCCGAACATCCAGATCCCGGCAGACACCAACGAATTCGCCATCAACGCCTCCAACATGCGTTTCTGGGAAAAGCCGGTGAAGCGTTACGTGGACGAGTGCCTGGCAGGCAAGACCGGCGACCGGGACAAGGACTTCAACATGCGCTGGGTGGCCTCCATGGTGGCCGAGGTGCACCGCATCCTCACCCGCGGCGGCGTGTTCATGTACCCGCTGGACAGCAAGATGAAGGACAAGGGTGGCAAGCTGCGCCTCATGTACGAGGCCAATCCCATGTCGTTCATCATCGAGCAGGCGGGTGGTGCCAGCAGCACGGGCCGGAAACGCATCATGGACATCCAGCCCACTGGGCTGCACCAGCGCGTGCCGGTGATCCTGGGCTCGCGTAACGAGGTGGAGCGCATCGTTTCCTACCACGTGGAGGGATAGGGACAGAGCGTGACGCGGGGACCGCTGAGAAGCGGAGCACGCGCAGAAGGTCAGAGAGGGGAAGGCCGAGGCCTTCCCCTTTTTTTTGAGCTACACAGGAGAAAGAGGGAACCGTGGGAGGGGGCACTCACACGTGGTTTCTTCCCGCCCGCAAGCCGTTGTAAGGCACCGTACCGGCTACTTCCGTGCCCCACCTGGAATGCCTGGAGAATCTGGCACAGAAGCTACGGAGCGAGCACGCCCCGTAGGTCACGTGTTCCATTCACGCTCCGCGTCCTCCGCATTGCCCTCAGTCGGGCCGATGGCCTCCGGGGTTGGTCATCACACGTCCAGGTTGGCCACCTGCAGGGCGTTCTGTTCGATGAATTCGCGGCGGGGCTCCACGGCGTCGCCCATGAGGGTGGAGAAGATGGCGTCGGCAGCGACGGCGTCCTCGATCTTCACCTGCAACAGGCGGCGCGTGTCCTGGTTCATGGTGGTTTCCCAGAGCTGCTCCGGATTCATCTCACCCAGGCCCTTGTAGCGTTGGATATGCTGGCCGCGCTTGGCTTCGTCCAGCATCCACTCCAGGGCCTGCTTGAAGCTTCCAACCTCCTGGCGGCGTTCGCCACGCCGGATATAGGCGTCGGAGGCGAGCAAGCCGTTCAGCTGGTCGTGCAGATTGCGAATGGCCTCGTACTCGGGTGAGGCGAAAAAATCCACCTGATAGGTGAATTCGGAAGCCACACCATGACGCCATTCGGTGATGACGGCACCCTCGACACTGCCACCCGGCGCCGTATCCAGGCGGTACTGATAGCGGCGCTCGGCGCCGGCATCGGCATTCAGCAGGGCGGTGAGGTCCTTGAACCAGGCATCTGCCGCGTCGTGGCGCACGAAATCCTCCAGCGACAGCCCGGGCAGCGCGATCATCTTTTCGAGCACATGGGCGTTGAAACGGCGCCCCAGGCGACTGACAGTAGCCATGACGCCCTGATAGCGCCTCGCGAGCTGCTCCAGGGCAACCCCGGACAGGGGTGGGGCGCCGCTGGTGACGAACAGCTCCGTGCCGTCCAAGGCCTGCTGCAGCAGGTTTGCATTGAGCTCCACGTCATCCTTCACGTAGCGCTCCTGCTTACCGCGCTTCACCTTGTAGAGCGGCGGCTGGGCGATATACACGTGGCCGCGCTCGATGATCTCCGGCATCTGTCGGTAGAAGAAGGTGAGCAGCAGGGTGCGAATGTGGGAGCCGTCCACGTCCGCGTCGGTCATGATGATGATGCGGTGGTAACGTAGCTTGTCAGGATTGAATTCTTCCCGGCCTATGCCGCAGCCCAACGCCGTGATGAGCGTGCCCACCTCGGCGGAGGAGAGCATCTTGTCGAAGCGGGCCTTTTCCACGTTCAGGATCTTGCCCTTGAGGGGCAGGATGGCCTGGGTGCGGCGGTCGCGACCCTGCTTGGCGGAGCCGCCGGCAGAATCACCCTCCACCAGGAAGAGTTCTGAATGGGCCGGATCGCGCTCCTGGCAATCGGCCAGCTTGCCGGGCAAGCCCGCGATATCGAGTGCACCCTTGCGACGGGTCATTTCACGGGCCTTGCGGGCCGCCTCGCGAGCACGCGCAGCCTCCACGACCTTGCCGGCGATGACCTTGGCATCAGACGGGTTCTCGAGCAGGAACTCCTCCAGCTTTTCGACGGTGGTGGCCTCGACTGCCGGCTTTACCTCGGAGGAGACCAGCTTGTCCTTGGTCTGGGAGGAGAACTTCGGATCGGGCACCTTCACCGACAGTACGGCGGTCAGTCCTTCTCGGGCGTCGTCACCCGTGGTGGCTATCTTGGCCTTCTTGGCCAGCCCCTCCGCCTCGATATAGTTATTGATGGTACGCGTCAGCGCGGCGCGGAAGCCTGCCAGATGGGTGCCACCATCGCGCTGAGGGATGTTATTGGTGAAGCAATAGACGTTTTCCTGATAGGCGTCACTCCATTGCATGGCCACTTCGACGGTGATGCCGTCGCGTTCGCTCAGGAAATGGAACACGTTGGAGTGGAGCGGGTTCTTGTTGCGGTTCAGGTGCTCCACGAAGGCCTTGATGCCGCCCTGGTACTCGAACACGTCTTCCTTGTTGTCGGTACGCTCGTCCAATAGGTGGATGCGCACGCCTGAATTGAGGAACGACAGTTCACGTAAGCGCTTGGCCAGGATGTCGTAGCTGTATTCGGTCTGGGTGAAGATGGCCGTGGAGGGCTTGAAGCGGACCTCGGTACCCGTGCCCGTGGTTTCACCAATCACCTTGAGAGGGTAGGCAGGGTCACCGTTGTGGTAATCCTGCTCGTGAAGCTTGCCGTCCCGGCGGATGAGCAGCTTGAGGTGTTCGGAAAGTGCGTTGACGACGGACACGCCCACGCCGTGCAGGCCACCGGATACCTTATAAGAGTTCTGGTCGAACTTACCGCCCGCGTGCAACACGGTCATGATGACCTCGGCGGCGGAGCGGCCTTCGTCGGCGTGGATGTCCACCGGTATGCCGCGGCCGTTGTCGCGCACCGTGACGGAACCGTCGGCGTGGATGATCACGTCGATCTGGGTGCAATAGCCGGCCAAGGCCTCATCGATGGCATTATCCACCACCTCGAAGACCATGTGATGGAGCCCGGTGCCGTCGTCCGTGTCGCCGATGTACATGCCCGGGCGCTTGCGAACGGCATCGAGGCCCTTCAGCACCTTGATCTGGGTTGAGTCGTAGCGTTTTTCGTCCGTCATACCTGGCTCCGTTTAGAAGCGAGCATTATATCACCGTGACGAAGCGGCCTTGTTCCACGTGGAACAATCGGGTGTCCGCGCGCGGCGAAGGGGTGAGGGCACGATCCGTCGTCGTTACAAAAACCTGTGCCTCCAGCGCGTACAGCGCGTCCAAAAGCACACTGCGATTGCGCTCATCCAATTCCGACGGGAGGTCATCCAGCAGCACCACCGGCCGTGCACCCAGCGTCTCGCGTAGCAATTTCAACTGCGCAAGCCACAGGCCACAGACGAGGAGCTTCACTTGGCCACGTGAAAGGCAGTCAGTCGCCAGGCGCTCATCGACCCTGAGCTTGAGCTCTGCGCGGTGGGGACCGCTATGGGTGTAGCCGTCCCGGCGGTCCCGCTCATGGTCACGGGCAATGGCCTCGCCCAGCCCGCGGTCGCGAAGCCAGCCGGCCTCATAATCCAGGGCCACCGCACCCGGCAGACCTGCGAGGAGGGGAGAGCCCGTCAGCTGCTCGCGCAGTCTTTGCACCAGGCTGCGGCGTGCGCCATCGATGCGTTCTCCCATCTCAATCAAAGAAGGCACCCAAGCCTCCGCTTCCCTGTGGCCCTGGCTGAGGGCCGCATTGCGCTGGCGCAAGGCCCGCTGGTAATGCCGCCAGGCCTCCAGGAAAGAATGTTCCACGTGGAACAATCCCCAATCGAGAAACCCTCGGCGCACCTTGGGTCCGCCCTCCACCAGGGCATGGCTGTCGGGCGTAATCACCGCCACGGGTATGCCTTGGGCGAGCGCAGCCCGGGTATCCAGCTTCTCCCCATTTCGCCGGAACTCCGTATCACCCGTGGTAGCGCAGCGCACCCCGATCCTTTGGGCTTCCTCACCGGCGCCGTGCATCACGAATACCGTGGTGTCACTGGCGCCCTGGCGGATGTAGATCTGACGCTGATGGGTCAGGAAGGAGCGACCCACACCGGCTAGGTGGATCGCCTCGAGGAGACTGGTCTTGCCGCTACCGTTGGGACCTTCGATGAGGTTGAGCCGCGGACCGGGATCGAGCGAGACCGAGGCCAGGTTTCTGAAATCCCTGACCTCCAGCCGAGTTATGGCCATACTTCAGAGCCGCATGGGCATGATGACGTAGCGTGTGGAGGTTTCTTCGGCGCCATGCAACAGACAACTGCTGTTGGCGTCCGTCAGTCCCAATTTGACCGTTTCTTCCCGCACCGCGTTCAATGCATCGAGCACGTAACTGACGTTGAAGCCGATTTCGAAGGCCTCACCACGGTAATCCACTTCGATCTCTTCTTCGGCCTCTTCCTGCTCCGGGTTACTGACCAGAGCGCGTAGCCGCCCCTCGCTCAGTTCGACCCGCACGCCGCGGTATTTTTCGTTCGAAAGGATGGCTGCCCGCGTCAGGGCCTGGCGCAGCAACTCCCGATCGGCGATCACTTCCCGGCTGCTTTGGCGTGGAATGACCCGCTCATACTCGGGGAAACGGCCATCGATGAGCTTGGAGGTCATCACCATTCCGTCGAAGCTTACCCGGATGTGATTGCCGTTCATGCGTACCTCCACCGGCTCATCCTTGTCGCCGAGGAGCCGCCCCAACTCGCCCACCCCTTTGCGCGGGATGATCACCTGGTGCTTCACAGATACGCCCACATCCGCATTGATCTGGCTGAACGCCAGGCGGTGCCCATCAGTGGCCACGGCGCGCACCACCTCGCGATCGACTTCGAGCAGCATGCCGTTCAAGTAATAACGCACGTCCTGGTTGGCCATGCAGAACTGGGTACGCTCGATGAGTTCCTTGAGCTGGGCCTGGGGCAGGCTGAAATCAAAGCCGTCCGTCACGCCATCGGTGGCCGGGAAATCATTGGCTGGCAGGGTCGCCAGGCTGAACCGACTGCGGCCGGATCGCAGCACGGCCTTGCCGTCATCCACTTTGAGCTCGATGTCTGCCCCTTCCGGCAAAGTACGGCAGATGTCGATGAGCTTGCGTGCAGGGACCGTTATCTCGCCTGCCTCACCGTCCGTGATACGTGCCGCCGTGGTGAGTTCCACTTCGAGGTCGGTACCGGTCATCGTAAGGGTGTCGCCGCTCACCTGAAGAAGCACATTCGACAGGATGGGCAGTGTCTGTCGGCGCTCGACCACGCCTCCCGCGACCTGCAGCGGTTTGAGGAAGGTTTCCCTGTTGACTCGGAACTTCATCGGGCTTGCCTCGTTACTTTATTAAAAGTGTTTTTGATCTTTTCTGGTAGTGACTATTGAGTCAGCCCCCACCTGTGGATATGTGCTTTATCTTATTGATTTAACGCTCTTTTACTTGGAGACCAACCCCCTGTGGAAGCTTGGCTTATCCTGTGGACAAGTTGTGCACCGGATCCCTTCCGAAATTTATCCACAGCTTATACCCGCTCATGTACTCAGGGTTCTCAACAGGTTTGCAAAGTCCTCCGCCACCCGTGAGTCGGTCTCCTTGAGCTCTCGCACCTTGCGGCAGGCATGCAGTACCGTGGTGTGGTCGCGTCCTCCGAAGGCATCGCCGATCTCGGGCAGGCTGTGGTTGGTCAGTTCTTTCGCCAAGGCCATGGCGACCTGACGTGGCCGAGCTACCGAGCGCGTGCGCCGTTTGGAGAGCAGGTCTGTGACGCGGATCTTATAGTACTCCGCCACCGTCTTCTGGATGTTATCCACACTCACCAGTTTGTCTTGCAAGGCAAGCAGATCGCTCAGCGCCTCCTTGGCGAAATCCACCGTGATCGGCCGTGCCGTGAAGTGTGCGTTGGCGATGACTCGACGGAGCGCACCCTCGAGTTCGCGGATATTGGAACGGATGCGCTTGGCGATGAGAAAAGCCACGTCCTCGGGCAGGGCGATGCGAGCCTGTTCGGCCTTCTGCATCAGGATGGCGACCCGGGTCTCGAAGTCCGGCGGCTCTATGGCCACCGTAAGCCCCCACCCGAAGCGGGATTTGAGCCGCTCCTCCAGACCGTTGACCTCCTTGGGATAGCGGTCGCAGGTGAGGATCACCTGTTGCTGACCCTCCAGCAGCGCGTTGAAGGTATGGAAGAATTCTTCCTGCGAGCGCTCCTTGCCGGCGAAGAACTGGATATCGTCGATGAGCAGGGCATCCACCGAACGGTAGAAGCGCTTGAACTCATTGATGGCGTTGTGCTGCAAGGCTTTCACCATATCCGCAACGAAGCGCTCCGAATGCAGGTAGACCACATTCGCGCCGGGCTTGCGGCTCTGGATCAGGTTGCCCACCGCGTGCATGAGATGTGTCTTGCCGAGCCCGACGCCCCCGTACAGGAACAACGGGTTGTAGGCGCCACCGGGGTTCTCGCCCACCTGCATCGAGGCGGCGCGGGCCAGTTGGTTGGACTTGCCTTCCACGAAGTTGCTGAACAGGAATGTGGGGTTGAGGCTGCTGCGGCGGGCAGGGGCCTGCACGCTTGTGGCCCCGCGCGTCTCGTCGACCCGCTGCGCCGGGCCAACCTCCAGCCGCGGCACGGCCGGGGAGGTGGTGGGCGTGGCACGGCGGCTGCCCACGGCAAACGCCAGGGCCATGGCCTGGCCATCCTCGAACTGGCTCAACAATTCCTTGATGCGGACTGCGTACTTGTCCTTCACCCACTCCAGCACGAACTTGTTCGGTGCGAGCAGCCGTAGTACCGTCCCATCCTGTTCCGCCTGCAGGGGTCGAATCCACGTATTGAAGTGCTGGGCGGGGAGGTCCTGCTCCAGCCATTCAAGACATTTTTTCCACACCGCAGACGTCACCGACGATCACCTGTTTCGCAGCTTCTACAAGCCGCGCAGTCTATCCCGCGGCTCAAAAGTTATCCACAGTTTGCGCACACGTTGCATCGCTATGGCGTTAAGCCCCTGAAAGCGCTGATTTTGCGTTGACAGCCGCCGGGTCCGCGGTTATCTTTGCCGACCTTTCGCGGGCCGCTGGCCTGCGGCCCACTTATTTACTTCGGGTGTCAGACATGAAGCGCACTTTCCAACCCAGCAAGATCAAGCGTGCCCGTACCCACGGTTTCCGTGCCCGCATGGCCACCAAGGGCGGCCGTATGGTACTGAAGTCCCGTCGTGCCAAGGGTCGCGCACGGTTGGCGGTGTAACACCGGCCAGCTCCGGCATGGTGTCCGATCCGGCGAACGCGTGCTTTGCGCGTACTCACCGGATCACCCAGACCGCCGATTTTCGACGCGTCTTCGCCACCGGCTGCCGGAGCGCCGCCGGCCCCCTGGTCCTGATCTCCATACCTAATGGCTTGGCCCACGCGCGGCTGGGGCTGGCGGTATCCAAGCGGCACGTCCGTCGCGCTATCGACAGGAACAGAATCAAGCGTCTCACCCGCGAGATGTTTCGTACTCACGCTGCCGCTGCCGCGGGACGCGACGTGGTCTTGTTGATCCGCAGCAACATGAACGGTTGGGACAACGCCCGTTTCCGTGCCGCACTGATCGCCTTGTGGGGGCAACACCTCCGAAAATGCGCCGCCTCGTCATCGCTCTGATTGGCGCCTATCGCTACCTGTTGAGCCCGTATCTGGGCTCGAACTGCCGTTTTACTCCCTCGTGCTCCGCATACACACAGGAAGCCGTGGCCCGCTATGGTATCCTTCGCGGCGGCTGGATGGGCCTGCGTCGGCTCTCCCGCTGCCACCCCTGGCACCCGGGCGGTCATGACCCGGTTCCCGAGCAGAAAGACTGATCCGATGGATTTTCAGCGCATCATCCTTTTCTTCGCCCTTTCGTTCACGCTGCTACTGCTGTGGCAGGCCTGGCAGGACGATTACGGCCCGCAACCGACCCCGGCACCCACCGTCCAGGCCCCCGGCGAAGACCTACCCGCCCCGAGCCCTGACGCCAGCGTGCCCGCCGGCGCCCCCATGCGCCCCGGACTCGAGTCCGGCCAGCGCGTGCGCGTGGTCACTGACGTCTTCAACGCCGAGATCGACACCTACGGCGGCGACCTGCGCCGTGTGGACCTGCTCGATTTCCCCGTCGCCGTGGAGGAGCCGGAAAATCCGGTGACCCTGCTGAACGACCAGCGCGAGATGTTCGTGGCGCAGTCCGGCCTGGTGACTGCCGCCGGTGCCAGCGGCGTACCGGCACCAACCCACCACACCACCTACGAGGTCGTGGCCTCCGAGTACCGGTTGGCGCCCGGCCAGGACACCCTGGAGGTGCCGTTGCGCTGGACCTCACCTGAGGGCCTCACGGTGGAGAAGGTCTATACCTTCCAGCGCGGCTCTTATGAAGTCGCCGTGACACAGCGCGTGACCAACAACAGCGGCAGCGACTGGGCCGCCCACGCCTACTATCAGTGGTTGCGCTCCCGTCCCACGGATACCAGCCGTTTCATGTACACCTACACGGGCGGCGTAATCTCCGGCGCCGAAACGAAGTACGAGAAGATCGACTTCGACGACATGGATGACGCCAACCTGTCCCGCGACCTCACCGGCGGTTGGGCAGCCATGATCCAGCATTATTTCCTGGGCGCGTGGATCCCGGCTCAGGACGCAGTGCACCAGTTCTACACACGTGCCCCCGGTGACAGCCGCTACATCCTCGGCTTGATTACGCCCGCCCAATCCATCGCCGCCGGCGCCACCGCCGAATTCAGCTCGCGCCTGTACGTCGGCCCGAAGACCCAGGACACCCTGTCCGAGGTGGCGCCCAACCTGGAACTCACCGTCGACTACGGCATCCTGACCATCATTGCCAAGCCGCTGTACTGGCTGCTGGAGAAGATCCACGGCCTGGTGGGCAACTGGGGCTGGTCCATCGTTATCCTCACCATCCTCATCAAGCTGGCCTTCTACAAGCTGTCCGAGACCAGCTACAAGTCCATGGCCCATATGCGCAAGGTGCAGCCGCGCCTGGTGGCCCTCAAGGAGCGTTACGGCGACGACCGTCAGAAGCTCAACGAGGCCATGATGAAGATGTACCGGGAGGAGAAGATCAACCCGCTGGGCGGCTGTTTGCCCATCCTGGTGCAAATTCCCGTGTTCATCTCACTCTATTGGGTGTTGCTGGAGAGCGTCGAGCTGCGCCAGGCCGACTGGATTCTCTGGATCAATGACCTGTCCAGCAAGGATCCTTATTTCGTCCTGCCCATTCTCATGGGTGCCACCATGCTGATTCAGCACCGCCTGAATCCCACGCCCATGGACCCGACCCAGGCCAAGGTAATGCTGGTGCTGCCCATCGTGTTCACCTTCTTCTTCGCCTTCTTCCCGGCGGGCCTGGTGCTCTACTGGGTGGTGAACAACACCTTGTCCATCCTGCAACAGTGGTACATCACGCGTTGGGTGGTGAAGGCCTGAGCCTGACCGACACTGCCGACACCATTGCGGCCATCGCCACCCCGCCCGGACGCGGCGGGGTGGGGATCGTCCGGGTGTCCGGACCTGCGGCCCGCGCCGTCGCCGAACGCCTGCTGGGGCGTTGCCCCACACCGCGCCAGGCGAGCTACGGGCCCTTTCACGATGCCGACGGACGCCTGCTCGACCAGGGCATCGCCCTGTTTTTCCCCAATCCCCATTCATTCACCGGCGAAGACATCCTGGAGCTGCAGGGCCACGGCGGCCCGGTCGTGCTCGACCTGCTGCTGGCCGCCTGTTTCGCCGCCGGGGCACGTGCCGCACGTCCCGGCGAGTTCTCAGAGCGCGCGTTCCTTAACGGCAAGCTGGACCTGGCCCAGGCCGAGGCCGTAGCCGACCTTATTGAAGCGGGTTCGCGGGATGCCGCCGAGCTGGCGCTGCGCTCTCTCCAGGGCGAATTTTCCGCCCGCATTCATGCCCTGGTGACGACCCTCACCGAGCTGCGCACTTACGTGGAAGCCGCCATTGATTTCAGCGATGAGGAGATCGATTTCCTCAGCGAGGGCGGCGTGGTCGAGCGGGTGGATCAGCTGGCTGCGGCGCTCGCCCGGGTCCGCGAGGCGGCGCACCAGGGCACGGTCATGCGCGAAGGCATCACGGTCGTCATCGCCGGCCGACCCAATGCAGGCAAATCCAGCCTCTTGAATGCCTTGGCAGGCCGCGAAGCCGCTATTGTCACCGATGTGCCCGGGACCACGCGTGATGTATTGCGCGAGCATATCGCCATCGATGGCGTACCCCTGCACGTGGTGGACACCGCCGGGCTGCGCGAGAGCGAGGATCGCGTGGAGCGTGAGGGCATTCGCCGCGCCTGGGGTGAACTGGAACGGGCCGACCGCATTCTGCTGGTGGTGGACGACAGCGCCGAAGTCGCCGCCGAAGAGCGGGCGATCCTCGCTCGGCTGCCACACATCCCCGTCACCGTGGTGCGCAACAAGATCGATCTGAGCGGCCGGCCGCCCGGCGTGAGTGACGGGCCCGAAGGCTCGGAAGTGCGCGTATCGGCCCATACCGGCACCGGTTTGGACCTCCTGCGTCATCACCTGAAACAGGCAGTGGGTTGGCGTAACAGCACCGAAGGCCTGTTCATGGCTCGCCGCCGTCATCTGGATGCCCTGGATCGGGCAGCCGAACACCTCACACGCGGCGCTGAGGTCTTGCGCATTTCAAACGCTGGTGAACTGCTGGCCGAGGAATTGCGCCTGGCGCAGCGCACCCTGGGCGAAATCACCGGCGAGGTCACCAGCGACGACCTGCTTGGACGCATTTTCTCCAGCTTCTGTATCGGCAAGTAGCCGCGCGGTTTCGCGGTTGCCGGGGAGCTTCGTTCGCCCACAAACATTCGCCGCGGCCACTTGGAGCGGATCCGGCCACCTGCTTCCCATGGTCGACGTTATGGCGTCGTTATACTTCACGTTCTCGGGCTAGTAGGGTTTTTCCTTATCTTGTGTTCCGCTACATCAGATTATCTTGTTTATCGGCGTTTGCTTGCTAGCTTTCAACAAAGCTAACAACGATCGACCGACCCTACCTACAAGAACGCGCACCCCATTCGTCCGCGCGGGCATCAAACAGCTTCGAGGTGTTTTCGTTTCTCCGTACCTTGAGAAAGGAGTCTCTCATGCCTCGCAACACAAGACCTGCCATCCTCGTGACCACAGGACTGTTTGTCCTCATCAGTGGTGGTCTGTCCGCCCAACCACTCTCCGATGCCGAACAACTCGGCAAGGCGATCTTCTTCGATCAGCACCTCTCGGTGAACGGCAATCAGTCGTGTGCCAGTTGTCATCAGGCGGAAAGTGGCTGGACCGGACCCGACTCGGATATCAACGCGCACGGTTCCGTTTACGAGGCGTCCATCGCCGGCCGGTTCGGCAACCGCAAACCGCCCAGCTCGGCCTATGCGACACAAAGTCCGATCCTTCACTTCGAGATGGACAAGAAAGCCGCGCTGTTTGTCGGCGGCAATTTCTGGGACGGTCGCGCCACCGGCGAAAAGCTGGGAAATCCTGCTGCGGATCAGGCGCAAGGGCCTTTCCTGAACCCCGTCGAGCAGGCGCTGCCGGACAGTGCCTGCGTGGTGTATCGTGTGTGTTCCGCGAGCACGTATCCCGTCGGGTTTGAACAGGTGTGGGGTGCCGGCTCGTGCGATATTGCATGGCCTGCGGACATCGAAGCCGCCTGCAGCGATCCGGAAGGTGTGGTCGCACTGCTTCCGGATGAACGCGCCAAAGTTGATACGGCTTATGATCAGATCGCCTTGTCCATTGCCGCCTATGAGGGCTCCGACGAGGTCAATGCATTCTCGTCGAAGTTCGATTTCTATCTCGTGGGTGCGGCGGAGCTCACTCATCAGGAGCGACAGGGAATGCAGCTGTTCCGCGGCAAGGCCAAGTGCGCCAACTGCCATACCATGACCCGTAACCGCAACCGCAGCGGTCAGCCGTCGCTGTTCACCGATTTCACTTATGACAATCTTGGTATACCGCGCAATCCTGAAAATCCGTGGTACACCATGCCCGCCGAATTCAATCCCGACGGTGACCGTTGGCTCGATAAAGGCTTGGGTGCGTTCTTGAATACCCGGCTCGATTATCAACAGTTCGCCGCGGAGAATTACGGAAAGCACAAGGTGCCGACCTTGCGTAATGTCGACAAACGCCCCTGGCCCGGTTTCATCAAGGCGTACGGGCACAACGGATACTTCAAGACATTAAAAGGTATCGTGCACTTTTATAACACCCGCGACGCAAAGCCCCGTTGCCTCGACCCGAACACGTCGGAGGCGGATGCCCTGGCTCAGGATTGCTGGCCGGCGCCGGAAATCGCGGTGAACGTGAATACCCGTGAAATGGGTAATCTGCACCTCACCGACGAACAGGAGGATGCGATTGTCGCCTTCCTGAAAACGCTCACGGACGGTTACACGCCGGAGATGCCGTGACCGGCACGGTGCGCTTCGCGACGGTGTTCATCCGTTTCGGCCAACGGCCGTACGCCCGGCTGACTCCGCCGGGTGGCCCGGTCAGGCGCTGCACGCGCCTGACCGGCGCCAACTCTCCCATGCAAATGTGGGCGCTCAGACCCGGAATGCCCGCACTTGGCGCCGGAACGCATTGACGTCACTGCGCGAAGGCGGTGGTCCGTAACGCAGCGCCGTGTAACGGCTCGCCAGTTCACCGAACCGCGCGCCCAACGCCGGATCGGTCACTTGCACCCGCATCGCGAAGGCCTGTGCCCCCTCGCTCGGGCCCTTCACCACGCCCCGGCGGGCCAGTCGCGCCAGGATTCGGTCGAACCCACGCACCACCGGGTCCTGGGCCCGCCGCCGACGCCACGCGAGATGGGCCGCCGCGCCCATCAGCACCAGCAGTCCACCGGCACCGAGTAATGCCACCAGGCCGTGCCAGCCAGCCCACGCCAGACCCAATCGCTCTAACAGCCCGCGCTGCTTGTCAGCCCCGTAGCCCAGCACCCATTGATTCCAGCCGTGGTTGGTGGCGTCCACCAGCTGACGGGCACTTCGCAATGCGCGCCCCAGCCATGACACCTCGAGACGGGTCCGTGCGCCGTCCTCCGCCCGCGTGCGATTGGCCCCCGCGGCCACCCGCTCGGGAGGGATCACCGTGGTCGGGTCCACGCGCAGCCAGCCCTGTCCTTCGACGAAAACTTCGGCCCAGGCATGGGCATCGGACTGCCGCACCACCAGGTGGCCTCCGATGGGATTGAGTTGGCCCCCGTAATAACCCGTGACCACCCGCGCCGGCACACCGGCCGCGCGCATCAGTACCACGAAGGCCGCGGCATAGTGCTCGCAAAAGCCCGTTCGGCTGTCGAACAGGAATTCGTCCACCGCATCACCCCGCAACAGAGGCGGCTCGTGGGAATAGAAGAACGGCTGTTCCCGGAAATGGCGCAGTGCGCGTTGCACCTTATGGAGTTCGCCGCTTTCCTCCGCCGCCCAGTCGGCGGCCAGGGCACGGGCGAGGGGATGGCCGGCCTCGGGCAGTGCAAGCGCGAGGTCCCGTTGTCGGGGATCGAGATTGGTGACACGGGCATGAGGGTACGAACGCGCCTGGTAGCGCAGCATCTGGCTCACCGGGCGCGTCGCCAGCATCTGAAGGTCAGGGGTGAGCACCGCGCGTTCCGATATTTCGCCGGGTACATCAAGCATGAACAACCAGTGGCGCTCATGCGGCTGCAGAATCACGCTGTAATCCACCGGCGCACCCAGCACTTCCAGCCTGGGCGCCGCGAGCTGCCGATCCTCGTGGGGGGAGAGCGCGGTCCAGCGCCGCCCGTCCGTGTGCCACAGCACGGGGCCGCGCCAGTAAAGCTGGTCCCGCCCGGGCGGATCGCCGGCGAACTCCACCCGGAACGCAACATCGTTGGACTCGGAGAGCCGGTTCATGTCGCCGATGCTCATGGACTCAGACAGCCCGGTACGGGCGCCGCTGTTCTGGATTGCGATGCCCCACAGCGAGCCCGAAACGCGCGGGAACAGGATGAACAGGATGACCATGAGCGGCACGGCCTGCACCAGGAGGTCGGTGGAGCGTCGCAGGTATTGCCCGGATAGCCTGGCGTCGGCGCCGGGGTGGTTGAGCACCACCAGGGCCGCGGTGAGCACCACCACCGCAAGGAAGAGATACACGCCGCTGGCGATGGACTGGCTGAACAGAAAGCCCGTGGCTACCAGGAAATAGGCCAGCAGGATCACCACCGTGGCATCGCGCAGACCGCGCATCTCCACCAGCTTCAGGCTCAGCATCACCGCCAGCAGCGCCACGCCGGCATCAGGCCCGAGCAGCGTCCCGTAGGAGGCCAGGACCGCACCCATGCCCGCCAGGGCTAACACCATGCGCAGCCAGGGACCGGGCAGGGCCCAGCCGCGCAGATCGCGCAGCACGCGCCAACCCATGGCACTCACGCAGAGCAGGCCCAGCCAGGGCGGCAGGCGCAGCAGGTGGGGTGCGACCACGAAGGCGAGCCCGCCCACCAACCACAGCCAGGCCAGCCGGGTGACCTCAGGCGTCGGCGCCTTCATCAACCCCTCCGAAGAAAGTGAGTGCTTCCAGACAACGTTGCTGATGGGCGGCACCCGCGCCCGTCGGAATACTGCCGCCCGGCAGGGCAAGGCCGTAACGCAGCCCGGCCTGTTCTGCGTCCAGCACCCAGCGGCACAGTCGCGACAACCGGGCCTCACTGGAAAGGCCGGTCAGGCCGGCGTAGTCGAACAGGAGTTCGCCGCCGCCGCCCCCGGCATACTGCTTGCTGAGCAGGCCCTGCTCGCGCGCGAGGGCCTTCCAGTGCACCTGGCGCAGGGAGTCGCCCGGCTGGTAGGCCCGCAGGCTCGCAAAATCGTCCACACCCTGGCTGCCCGCGCCGCTGTCGCCCCTTCCACCGCTGGGTGCGGGCAGGGGGGCATCGGGTTCCGGGCGCGGATACACCAGGCAGTGCTGGCGCAGGTGAACCTGACTCCAGGCGCGCAGCAGGCCCAGGGGGAAGCGGGTGCTGATGGTCAGTCGCCCCAACGGGCGCCGCCCGCGCCGTTCCGTCGGCAGGCGTACATCCACCCAGGCGGTGCAGTGCGGGGGGACATCCACCACGATGGCTTCGCCGCCGGCGGGGATGAACTCCAGGGCGAAGCGGTCCTGGGCATCGGCGTTGGTCACGCCGATGGGAAATACCGCGGTGTCCCCGGCGAACACCGGGCAGCAGTGACCGGCTCGCACACCCAGGCCGCCGAGATTGCGGTAGGTGTGCAGGATCGAAACGATGCCCACGCTGGCGAGCAGGAAGGTGAGCGCGTAGGCGAGGCTGTTCTCGTAATTGATGGCGCCGATCAGCATGGCCAGCAGCACCAGGGCGAACAGCCACCCACTGCGCGTGGGCAGGATATAGACCTTGCGACGGGTGAGGGTCTGCGCTGCCTGGGGAGACGGGTGGCGGCGTCGCGCCCAGGCCTCTCGCACACGCTGCACCAGGGCCGCCATCATGGTGCGCTCAGGGGATGGCGACTTCGTCGAAGTGCCGCACGCCATCGCCCGTACCCCCGGCCGTGACCAGGCGATGGCCTACTACATGCGGCAACACTTCGCGCACGTCCTCGGGGATCACGTAGTCGCGACCCTCCAGCAGGGCCCAGGCGCGGGCGCTCTGTACCAGTGCCAGCCCGGCGCGCGGCGACAGTCCGGACTTGAAATAGGGCGCGCTGCGGCTGAAGCGCAGCAGGGCCTGTACGTAATCGAGCAGCGCCGGGGAGACGTGCACGGCATCCACCTGCACCTGGGCCGCAACGAGCTCGTCGGGGTTCATGCGGGGCTGCATGGTGGCAAGCAGGCGGCGCCGATCGCTGCCGGCAAGCAGTTCCCGTTCCGCCGCAGGACCGGGGAAGCCCAGGCTGATGCGCATGAGGAAGCGGTCCAACTGCGATTCCGGCAAGGGGAAGGTGCCCACCTGATGGGTGGGATTCTGGGTGGCGATGACGAAGAACGGCTCCGGCAGGGTGCGTGTCTCGCCCTCCACCGTGACCTGGTGCTCCTCCATGGCCTCGAGCAGGGCGCTCTGGGTCTTGGGGGTGGCGCGGTTCACCTCGTCCGCCAGTATTACCTGCGCGAACACCGGGCCGGGCACGAACTTGAAGCTGCCCTTTTCGCGGTCGTAGACCGACACACCGATCACATCGCCCGGCAGCAGGTCACTGGTGAATTGAATGCGGTTGAAGCGCAGGCCGAGACTCACCGCGAGTGTGTGCGCCAGCGTGGTCTTGCCCACGCCCGGCAGGTCCTCGATGAGGAGATGACCCCGCGCCAGCAGGCAGGTGAGCGCCAGGCGGATGGGGTGTGGCTTACCGAGTATCACTTCGCCGCAACATGCAGCGACCTCGTCGAGTTTTTTCTTCATGCAGGGAGTGGTCCGTGGCGCACGGCAGGTAAGCATAACAAGGCCCGGCGCAGCCAGCCCGAACACCTGCTAAGTTTGCGCAGTAGAGCGCGTACGAGGGTGGCTGCCATGAACCCGGATACCTTCACCTTCGCAAATGCCCGTGACGCCGCCGATCAACTGCTTCGCGCAGTGGGACTGGACGCCTACCTGTTCCAGGTGGAGCCGGACGGCAGCGACTGGCACCTGAAGGTGGAATGCGCCACCGAGGACGGCTGGCAATCACTGGAAATGGATGTGGACGAGGCGGAGTTGCTCGCGAGTTGCACCGACCCGGCAGCTTTTGAACGCCTCGAGGATCGACTGCGGGCGCGCCTGAGGGCGTGTCGGCGTGCCGACTGAATCTGGAGAGAGGATCCGTGAGGCCCGGCAATCACGGACAGTGGGATCCGCAGACCTGTCTTCACACACTATGAGCACTGTCGCCCTGCGTTGACGACGGAAGGGTGTCAGTCTTCCTCGCGCCAGCCTTCGTATTCGTCTTCGGGTCCAAGGTCCTCGATCTCTTCCAGACCCTCGTCCTCGCTCGTACGCTTGGGTATGCCGCTAAGGCGCGGGCGCTCCAGTTCGCTGAGCGGTGCTTCCCAGTCGTCCTCTTCCATGTCGGTTTCGGTGTAATCGAGCGTCTCCTCGTCGAAATCGTCCACAGGGCCGCTCCAGTCCTCGGGCGCCTCGGTGAGTTCGATGTCCATGTCGTACCAGGTGTCGACATCCAACGCTTCAAGGTCGCCGTCGAAGTGCTGGATTTCCACAGTGCCCTCGTCCTCATCCACCGCGACCACCTCGAAGCGATAGCCCTTGTCCAGGTGGCGGTACCAGTTCCCTACGATCGGGTCAGCATCGGTTGCCATGACGAATTTCCGCCTTAGACGAGCTTGATCGGATCTTAGAGAACTTGAAGGTGGGCGCCAATGCGCAGCACCTGGAATACGCGCCTTGCCTATGTTTGGTGCCCATGCCCCCGGCGGCGTAAAATATGCGCCCCCTTTCGCCACACTGCCATGAACTACCAGGATCACTTCGACGTCATCGTCATCGGCGGCGGCCACGCCGGCACCGAGGCCGCGCTCGCCAGTGCGCGCATGGGTGTGCGCACGCTGCTGCTGACGCACAACATTGAGACCCTTGGGCAGATGAGTTGCAATCCGGCCATCGGCGGTATCGGCAAGGGACACCTGGTAAAGGAAGTGGACGCCCTGGGCGGGGCCATGGCCCACGCGGCCGACTGCGCCGGCATCCAGTTCCGCATCCTCAACGCCAGCAAGGGCCCGGCAGTGCGTGCCACCCGTGCCCAGGCCGACCGTGCCTTGTACCGGCGCGCCATCCGCGTGCTGCTGGAAAACCAGCCCAACCTGACCCTTTTCCAACAGGCAGTGGAAGACCTCATTGTGGAAGGCACCCGTGTCACGGGCGTGGTGACCCAGGCCGGGTTGCGCTTCGCGGCCCCCAGCGTGGTGCTCACCACGGGCACCTTCCTCGCCGGCCGTATCCATATCGGTGAGGCCAACTACGAAGGGGGCCGCGCCGGCGACCCTCCGGCCAACGCCCTGGCCCGTCGCCTGCGCGAACTCATGCCGCGCGTGGCGCGCCTCAAGACCGGCACGCCGCCGCGCCTGGATGCGCGCAGCATCGATTTCAGCGTCATGCAGGCCCAGCCCGGCGACGACCCGGCGCCGGTGTTCTCATTTCTGGGCAGCGCGCAGGAACACCCCCGCCAGGTGAGCTGTTACATCACCCACACCAACGCGGCCACCCACGACATCATCCGCGGCGGCCTCGACCGTTCACCCATGTATGCCGGGCGCATCGAAGGCATCGGCCCGCGCTACTGCCCGTCCATCGAAGACAAGGTGGTGCGTTTCGCCGATCGTGACACCCACCAGATCTTCCTGGAACCGGAAGGCCTGGAGACCAACGAGATCTACCCCAACGGCATTTCCACCAGCCTGCCCTTCGACGTCCAGTACGCCCTGGTGCGCTCCATCCGAGGCCTGGAAAAGGCCCACATCGTGCGCCCCGGCTACGCCATCGAATACGACTTCTTCGACCCCCGCGACCTCAAACCGAGCCTGGAGACCCGTGCCCTGGAAGGCCTGTTCTTTGCCGGCCAGATCAACGGCACCACCGGCTACGAGGAGGCCGCGGCCCAGGGCCTGCTGGCCGGCATCAACGCTGCCCGCCGTGTGTCCGGGCGCGAGGCCTGGTGGCCGCGGCGCGACCAAGCCTATCTGGGCGTGCTGGTGGATGACCTCATCACCTGCGGCACCAGCGAGCCCTACCGTATGTTCACCAGCCGCGCCGAATACCGTTTGCTGCTGCGCGAGGACAACGCCGACCTGCGCCTGACGCCCATCGGCCGCGAGCTGGGCGTGGTGGACGACGCGCGCTGGGCCCGCTTCGAGCACAAGCGCGAGGCCATCGTGCGCGAGCAGCAGCGCCTGCGTGCAACCTGGGCGCGCCCGGGCCAGCCGCTCGGCGAGGCCGCCGGCACCTTGCTCGGCCAACCCCTGGCACGCGAATACCGTCTGTCCGAGCTGCTTGCACGCCCCGAGCTCAGCTACGCGGCGCTCACGGCACTGCCCGGCGCGGGCCCCGCTGCGGAGGACCCGCAGGTGGCCGAACAGGTGGAGATCCAGGCCCGCTATGCCGGCTACATCGAGCGCCAGGAGACGGAGATTGCGCGCCAGCGCCGCCACGAAGAGCTGCCGCTCCCGGCCGATCTGGACTACGCGGAAGTGCTGGGCCTGTCGTCCGAGGTGCGCGAGAAGCTCGCCCGTCACCGCCCGCTGAGCCTGGGCCAGGCCGGCCGCATCCCGGGCGTGACGCCCGCAGCCATTTCCCTGTTGCTGGTGCACCTGAAAAAGACGGAGCGGCGCAGCGCATGAGCGACGATCGCACACGCCTGGTCGCCGGCGCGCTTGCACTGGGCCTGGAGCTGGATGCAGCCGCCGTGGAGCGGCTGCTGGCCTATCGTGACCTGCTGGCGAAGTGGAACCGCGCCTACAACCTCACTGCGGTGCGCGACCCGGCGGAGATGATCGAGAAGCACCTGCTCGACAGCCTTTCCGTGGCCGCGTACGTCCACGGTGATCGCATCTGCGACGTGGGCACCGGCGGCGGCCTGCCGGGTATTCCGCTGGCCATCGTCCATCCCGGACGTCGTTTCACCCTGCTCGACAGCAACGGCAAGAAGACGCGTTTCCTGGTGCAAGCCGTGGCGGAACTGCAACTGCAAAACGTGACCGTGGTCCACGCCCGCGCCGAACAGCACCGGCCGGCGGTGCCGTGCACCACCGTCGTCACTCGCGCGTTCGCCACGCTAGCTGATATGCTCGCCGCCTCCGGGCACCTGCTCGCCCCCGACGGTGTGTTTCTCGCCATGAAGGGCGTATACCCGCAGGAGGAACTGGCGGCGGTGCCGCCGACGTTTCACGTGCAAGACGTCCTGGAACTGCACGTACCCGGACTGGAAGGCACCCGCCACCTGGTGCGCATCGCGCCTGCGGGTCAAGAGGGGTGAATGCCATGGGCAAGGTCATTGCGGTAACCAATCAGAAGGGCGGCGTCGGCAAGACGACCACCTGCATCAATCTCGGCGCCTCCCTGGCCGCCACCAAGTCGCGCGTGCTGGTGGTGGACATGGACCCGCAGGCCAACGCCACCGCCGGCAGTGGAATCGATCGCAGTGCCCTGGAGCGCTCCAGCTATGACCTGTTGCTCGGCCACGCCGACGCGTCCGAGGTGATCGTGCACGCCGATAAGGCCGGCTACGACATGGTCCCCACCACCTCCGACCTCACCGCGGCCGAGGTGGAGATGTTGCAGTTGCCTCAGCGTGAACGCCGTTTGCGCGAGGCCCTGCATCCGGTGCGCGCCGATTACGACTTCATCCTCATCGATTGCCCGCCGTCCCTGAACATGCTCACCGTGAATGCGCTGGTGGCGGCGGATTCGGTGCTCATCCCCATGCAGTGCGAGTACTACGCCCTGGAGGGCCTGAGCGCGCTGCTCGACACCATCAACCAGATCCGTAGTTCGGTAAATCCGCGCCTGGAACTGGAAGGTCTGTTGCGCACCATGTTCGACCCGCGCAACAACCTGGCCAACGACGTGTCCGCGCAGCTGCTCAACCACTTCGGCGACAAGGTGTACCGCACCATCGTGCCGCGCAACGTGCGTCTCGCCGAGGCGCCCAGTCACGGCCTGCCCGTCATCACCTACGACCGCACCTCGCGCGGCGCCATCAGCTATCTCGCCCTGGCCGGCGAGATCCTGCGGCGTAGTGACGAACGTGCGGCCGTGGCCGTCTGAGGAACATCATGGCTGCAGCAAAGAAACGTGGTCTCGGTCGCGGACTCGATGCCTTGCTCGGTCCCGGCGCTGGGGTCTCCCCCGCTCTGAGCGACGAGGGCGACCTGCGCAACCTGCCGGTGGACGTCATCCAGCGTGGGCGTTACCAGCCGCGCGTGGACATGCACCCGGAAAGCCTGGAAGACCTGGCGGCCTCGATCCGTGCCCAGGGTGTGGTCCAGCCCATCGTGGTGCGTCCCATCGCCGCCGGGCGCTACGAGATCATCGCCGGTGAGCGCCGCTGGCGCGCCACCCAGATGGCCGGGCTGCACGAGATCCCCGCGGTGGTGCGCGACGTGCCCGACCATGCCGCCATGGCCATGGCCCTCATCGAGAACATCCAGCGCGAGGCCCTCAACCCCATGGAAGAGGCCCACGCCCTGCACCGGCTCATCGAGGAATTCCAGATGACCCACCAGGCCGTGTCCGACGCCGTGGGCCGCTCGCGTGCCGCCGTGTCCAACCTGCTGCGCCTGCTCAGCCTCAACGAGGACGTGAAGCGCCTGCTGGAAAACGGCGACCTGGAAATGGGCCACGCCCGCGCCCTGCTGGGCCTGGAGGGCGGGTTACAGGATCAGGCAGCGCGCACGGTGGTGGCCAAGGGCCTGTCGGTGCGTGAGACCGAACGCCTGGTGCGCCAGCTTCAGGCCGGCCCCAAACCCGCGGCCACGCCGAAGGTCGACCCGGACGTGCGCCGCCTGGAACAGGACCTCTCCGAGCGCCTCGGCGCCAAGGTGGCCATCCAGGACAGCAAGGGCAAAGGCAAGCTGGTGATCCACTACAACAGCCTGGACGAGCTGGACGGCATTTTGAATCACATCAGGAACGAATAAGTAAACCCAATATTGATAGAAGCAAAAGAGGTTGGGTTAATAAGCAGAAAGCAGCAGGTAGATCCGCGCTTTTGTGGTGGACTGCCGAAATCCAAAATTGTTGGATACCACACTCAAGGAGGAGGATATGACAAGGGCGCAAAAAACTTTCCCCAGGACGTCAAATGTGTGCAGGCGCTGCTAAATGTATACCTGCGCACAACAAAATCGCCCTTCCTGATCATTGATGGTGTCAATTCACCTTCCCTCGAAGCCGCAATTAAACGGTTCCAAACTGAACACATGAAGCTGGCGAGAACGGCGGATGGCCGAGTCGATTCAGCTGGCAAAACTTTCAGGCTGCTGAAATCAGTGTTGTCTAGCGTGTTCGTGGCGGAAGCGATTACGGCGCCGAACTATGGTGTCGTCACGTGGGCTTCAGAAGGTCAGGAAGGTGGTCGTTACCACAGTCGGAAATTGCACGTTCCCTCTCCTTTGTCAGGTTTAACCCTTGGGCGTGGATATGATTGCTACCGAAAAAGCCCCTCGAAGATCAAGAGCGATCTCATGCTATGCGGTCTAGGAGCTCGTGAGGCGGAACTACTCGGTAGGGCATCTGGACTCTCTGGTACTGCTGCGGCCTAATTTATAATTAATAATGATTTGTTGGACTTCCAGATTTCTCCCTCTCAACAGAAAGCGCTATTCAAGGTGAGCTACGATGAGCAAGCCACAGAAGCACGCCGAATATGCGAGAAACCGGATGTGAAGGAGTTGTACGGCGAGACCGATTGGGGAAAGCTCCATCACGCAATTCGAGAGATAACAATCGATTTGAAGTTTCGTGGTGATTACACGAGATCCTCGCGTAAGTTTATACAAACGTGTATTGCTGGAAACGATCTCGTTGCGTTTACGCGTCAACTAAAGGACCTCAGCAAGTGGCCTCACGTTCCCCCTAATCGCTTCGAGCGGCGCGCTGCGTTTCTTGACAACGCCAAATGATCGTTGAGGGCCCGTACGTGAAACATTCAATATTTTCTTGGGTAGTCCTTCTTATCGGCTGTATCGCGATTTCCTTTCAATCCAATGCGGCCGAACTACCACCTTCTATCAACAACGTAGAAACGAAGCGGGTTGGCGACCACCTCATTCGGCTGATCCGCTACAACATGGAACTTGAGCCAATAATTGAGATCGAGGTACTCACGACGCCCAGCGTGAGAGTCGTCAATAAGATGACGATCAGGGGTATTGACGCCGATGGAGAGCACTTGGATTTCGGTGATTCCGACGGCACGTTTGTCGAGGCGGCGCAGATCGTAAGAGACGGGGTAGATTTCGCGGTCGAATATTTTTACTCTCGAGGCGGATCCAGTATCTTCGAATGCCATGTGCCGGTGAACGGTGGGCAGATTGGTATGCCAAAGTGCGTCAGCCAGTAGCGTGTTAATGGGGGTCGCGCATTAGCCGGCCCGGAGTCAAGGGCGAATCTGCTAGAACCTGCTGGTTTTTTTGCCAGCAGGTTTTTTGTAACTACTCGCCCCCCTTTTGCCGTGGCGGCGATCAATTCTGTTTATCCGTTGATCGAGCCATGATCAAATGTGCGCCATATTCT
>Ga0172382_10001803_pt1 | contig 37170 bp, 37 predicted proteins | sample Leawel138RmetaG_FD_122245 | JGI IMG/M metagenome (GOLD analysis project Ga0172382, IMG submission 122245) | Leachate microbial communities from a municipal landfill in Southern Ontario, Canada - Leachate well 138R metaG | ecosystem: Engineered > Solid waste > Landfill > Unclassified | place... | reverse complement strand
TGCTGTGGTATAATACGGAGAAGCCCCATCGGGGCTTGCCGGACAAGCAGCCTCCACTGCGCTATCTGCTTGCTTCTGCCGGCTTGGAATTACAACAGTCCAATATGTTATGGACCTCTACAACAGCTTGACAGGAGATAGGCCTCTACATATAATAATTAAGTTATGAAAAGCACATGAGGAGGGATCATCGATGCCGACGTACGGCTACCGATGCAGCGAATGCGGTCATGAATTTGAGATTTTTCAGAAGATGACCGATGAACCATTAAAGACATGCGAAATCTGTTCCGGGCCGATTCAGCGCAAGTTTTTTCCTGTAGGCGTAGTTTTTAAGGGATCAGGTTTTTATGTTACAGATAACCGTAAAAGAGAAGAAAAAGGCTCTTTGGAAGCTGCTTGTCCGGCCGGAGGCTCCGGCCCTGCGTGTGATGGTTGCTGTAAAGCTAAAAACGGGAACCAGTAGTTATTGCCGGCTGCAATGACTACTGGACCTTCATCTCTGCCAATCGTGGATGAAGGTTTTTTTATATTCGGCGGCTATTTGGGTTATGGGAGGGAATTGTGAACGATATAAATGAACATCGAAACGAAGAGTATTTGCCGAATGAAAGCCAGTCCGTATCAGGAGATGTACCGGCAGTGAAGATCTGGGAGCAGGTCAATCAATTGGCTGAGTTGCTGGCCGAGAGCGATCTGTCCGAGATCGAACTCAAACAGGATGACAGGATCATACATCTTGTTCGGCGCAGAGCGACGGCCTATCCGGGAATGATGAATTATCCACCTGTAGAGGAAAAGCCGGCAATATATCCGGCTACTGGTGAAAAGGTTGAGCCTACCGGGCATATGGAAGAGAATTTATTGCAGATTACCGCTCCCATGACTGGTGTTTTCTACTCCGCTCCATCGCCTGAAGAGCCTCCATTTATCAGGCCTGGAGATATAGTCAATCCAGGCGATACGGTCTGTTTGTTGGAGGCCATGAAGATATTTAATGAGTTGACGGCCGATGTTCGGGGCAGGGTAGTGCAGGTAATCGTCAACAATGGGGAATTGGTAAAGAATGGGCAGCCGCTGATCTTGCTTGAGCCTGTATAATAGCAATAAATGTGATTTTATGTTTTGAACTCGAGATAGGAGAGGCTTCTATGGAAATGTTTTTATCGCAACGGGCCGTAAACTTAAGTCCATCACCGACTATGATTATAGATGCTAAGGCTAAACAGATGAAAGCCGACGGCATAGATATTATTGGTTTTGGTGCCGGCGAACCCGATTTTGATACGCCTCAACATATTAAATACGCGGGAATTAAAGCCATAGAGGAAGGCTTTACCAAATATACGCCTGCTGCCGGAACTCTGGATTTACGAAAGAGTATCTGCAAGAAGCTGCAGAAAGATGATGACCTGGAGTATGAACCATCACAGATAGTGGTATCCAACGGGGCCAAGCATTCTCTCTATAATGCTATGCAGGTTCTGATCAATGATGGCGACGAGGTTATTGTTCCTGCTCCTTACTGGGTCAGTTACAGCGAACAGATAAAGCTATGTGGCGGTGTACCGGTAATAGTGAATACGGATGCTTTACAGGAGTTTAAAATATCGCCGAAACAACTTAACGCTGCAATAAGCTCCAGGACCAAAGCCGTGATTATAAACAGTCCTGCGAACCCGACGGGGGCAGTCTATAATTCTTTGGAGCTTGAGGCTCTGGCTGAGGTTATAGTGCGGCGTGATATACTCTGCATTTCTGATGAAATTTATGAGAAGCTCATTTATGAAGGGGAACATATCAGCATCGCCTCTTTAGGCACAGCGATCAAACGCTTGACTATTGTTATTAACGGTTTGTCCAAAAGCTACAGCATGACAGGTTGGCGTATAGGCTATGCTGCTGCCGAAACTGAAATAGCCGTTGCCATGGCTGATTTACAGAGCCAGACGACATCGAATCCCTCCTCTATTTCGCAGATGGCCGGCCTGGCGGCTTTGGCTGAAGAGCCCAGTGCTAGAATGATAGAGAGTTTCCGATGCAGAAGAGATTATATAGTGGATGCATTGAATTCTATTGAAGGGATAGAATGCCTTAAGCCGGCCGGTGCCTTTTATGTCTTTCCGAATGTATCCGAGTTATTTGGAAGAGGCTATGGCGATAGAACGATAAAATCTTCTTCGGATCTGGCTGAGTATTTATTGGAGAATGCCGGCGTGGCGGTTGTGCCGGGCTCAGCTTTCGGAGACGATAATGGCATCAGGCTCTCCTATGCAACCTCCATGAATAATATCGAGGAAGGATTAAGACGGATAGCTGAGGCAATTAAGCGGCTTAGGGTTTAGGGATTTAGCTGTTTAGGAGAACGAGAGAACGTAAAGGCGAAATAATCTGCCCGAACAGCTAATTACAGGAGGATTATAGATATGCCGAAGATTTATTTTATTGATGTAACCAACAGGGATGGTGTTCAGACATCTCGTCTGGGACTGGCCAAGTTGCAAAAGACAGTGTTGAATATGTATCTTAACGATATGGGAATATTTCAGAGTGAGTTTGGATTTCCTACCACCAATCATGAGACCAATTATATAAATGCCAATCTGGAATTGGTTCGTAAAGGCGTGTTAGTGCCAATCAGGCTGGAAGGCTGGGTACGGGCTATAGTACCGGATGTAGAAGAAGCGTTTCGTCGTACGGATATAGAGCATCTCAATCTCTCTATCTCCACCTCGGAGCAGATGACTGTAGGCAAGTTCCAGGGGCGCATGACCAGGCAGGATATTATAGATAAAATGGTTGCTGCGGTTCAGGTCGCTCGGGCCAAAGGGGCTAAGAGTATCGGCGTCAATGCGGAAGATGCTTCCCGTACAGATGACGAATTTCTGATCCGGTTTGCCCTGGCCGCTCGTGAGGCCGGAGCGGATCGTATCCGCTACTGCGACACGTTGGGGTGCGATTCTCCTTTCAGCATTTACGATAAGATAAAGCTTCTGGCGCAGGAGGTGCAGATACCTATCGAATTGCATTGCCATAATGATCTGGGCATGGGAGTGGCCTGCTCTGTTGCCGGAGCCATGGGAGCTATTGATGCCGGAGTGGATGCTTATATCAATACTACGGTCAACGGTATGGGAGAGAGGGCTGGTAACGCAGATCTGGTAGCTGTCATTGTGGCCCTGAAATACGGTAACTATTGCAAGGATAAATACGAGATGGATTCCCGAATAGATCTCTCACATGCCTGGAAGATCGCTAAATATGCTTCCTATGCTTTTGGAGTGCCAATTTCAATAAATCAGGTAGCTGTAGGAGCTAACGCCTTTGCCCATGAATCGGGTATTCATGCTGATGGTGCATTGAAGGACCGACGTAACTACGAGCTCTTTGATTTTGAGGAATTAGGACGGGGAGAACCGGAGATAATAGAGACCGGCCGTATGATCACCGTGGGTGAATATGGCGGCATTAAGGGTTTCCGTAATGTCTATGAGAAGCTGGAGATAGAATTCCGGAATGATGAAGAAGCTGCTAATATTCTGGAGTTGGCTCGCTATGCCAATGTCCATACACAGAAGCCGCTGACGGACTCGGAATTGCGCTTCATTGCCAAATATCCTGAAATAGCCAGGAAAGTGATGACGGTTACGCCATAGAGAAGCAGTTTTAATAGAGTATAAATAATGCTTATATTGAGATATAATATTGTGTGAGCGCATTAGGAGGGAGGGTTCGGCTTGTTTAGACGAAGGATTTCTTCTTTTCTGTTACTGTATCTGTTGATTATGTGTTTTGCCGGTTGCGGCAAGCCGCCGGAACCTCCTACCGCCGAGAGATTATTCGACGCTGTCAAACATACCGGCAGATCGAGGGTCGCTAGATTATTGCGTGCTGATAAAGAGCTGGTTTATGCTAGAAACAGGGAGGGAGAAACACCGCTCCATTTTGCAGCTGCCAATGGTGATAGAAAGATCGTTGCCATGCTGATAGAGGCAGGCGCCAATGTTAATGCACAGACTAAAGACGGATGGACTCCTCTGCATATGGCTGCGCAGGTAGGACATAAGCATATTTGTGAAATGCTTATAGATAAGGGAGCATATGCCAAAGCCTATAACAATTATGGCGAGACGCCGCTTTACTGGGCCGCCTGCCTGGGGCGGAAAGAAACAGTAATGCTTTTGCTAAGTAGAGGCGCAGATATAAATTGTAAGAGTAAGAGTGGCGAAACTCCGCTTCATGCTGCAGCCAGATTCGGTTACAAAGAAACCGTGGAATTTCTTCTGCACAAGGGTGCCGATGTGAACGCCAGAAATATTCTTGGGGAAACACCTTTGCGTGCAGCGGAAGATAAAAAGCTGAATGAGATAGTGGCTATTCTTAAGAAGCATTGATGCTTTCTATAACTAATTTGATTTTCTTTTTGACAACGTTTAAATATCCTAAACTTAAATATCCGATTACGACCTTGAGTAATTAAAGGATTCTGTCGTAATACATAGAATATGTACAATATGACATCTATGACATATGAGGGAGAGTATGAAAAGCATTAAGCCGATTAAGCGGGTAAGCCTTACTTCGCAAGTAATTGAACGGATAAAGGAGTATATCCGAGATAATGATTTGCAGCCGGGAGATATGCTGCCTCCTGAGGCAGAGCTGTCAAATATGATGCAAGTTGGCAGGCGGGTTGCCAGGGAGGCGCTGAAATCACTTGAAACTATCGGTGTGATAGAGTTAAAGGTTGGCAAGGGAATTCTTATCTCGGAATTTGATTATAATAACCTTACTAAACATCTGTTCTTTTCTCTCTCCCGGAATGATGAAAACCTGAAAGACCTTGTAGAAGCGCGGCTTGCGCTGGAACTGGCTGCCATGCATGTATTAATTAATAAAGCTGGGAAAAAAGATATCGAACGCCTTGAAAGAGCTACCGCTATGCTGGCGGATGCTACGTCTTCGGAAGAGCATATAAAAGCAGACCTGGCATTTCATGAGGACCTGATAAAGATTACCGGCAATAATTTTCTGATAGAATTCAGCTACGTGTTAAAACAGTTCTTTATTCTTACAACTCGTGAAATCAAATTAGACCTTGATAGCCATAAAAAGGCCGCGGCCTCTCATAGGACAATAATAGAGGCTCTGAAGAATAAGAACAGGGATGCTTTGATAAGATCAGTTCGGGAGCATCTGGAAATTTATAAAGATCGCATTTGCATCTGAAAGGAAAGAGATAATTGCAGCCGGAGAAGTTCATGCTGGGAGTTAATTACTGGCCCGGCAAATACGGTGTAAATATGTGGGAGAGCTGGGACGAGGACGTCATAGCTAAAGACTTTAAAGGAATTAAGGATTTAGGTTGTGATATAGTTAGATGCTTTTTAAAATGGGATGCTTTTCAACCGATAAAGGAGCATACAAGAGGAAACAAGTGTATAGAGATCACTATGCGTAACAATGAATGCATTACTCCGGTTGAATGCCCGGAAATGATCGATGCCTGCATGGTAGAACGTTTTGATAGGCTTCTACTCATTGCCAGGGAGAATGGCCTTAAATTGATCATAGCTCTCATGGTTGGCTGGATGAGTGGTGTGCTTCTTGACACTACGTGGAGAAAGAATCGCAATATCTGGACGGACTCCTTTATGCTTAAGTGGCAGCTTGCATTTTGCCGGTATTTTGCCCGCAGATACAGCAGCAATGAGGAGATAAAGTACTGGGAACTGGGCAATGAACATAATTGTTTTATGCCATGCCCTGAACGTGATGCAGCATGGACATGGCTTAACATGGTAACAAGCGAACTACGGCTATACGATAAAAATCATGAAATCGCTTCAGGAATGCATAGTTTGCGAGCGATCAAAACGGATAATGCCAAGTGGCTGATTCCTGATAACGGCAAGTTTTTTGATCTATTAACGGTACATACATATCCCATATTTACTCCTGGATGCAATATGGACAGGAAGACGGATATGCGTGCAAGTATGCACTCATCAGTTGAAACTCTTTATTATGAAGGCCTTGGCAAAAAACCTGTATTATGTGAGGAAACCGGGAATCTGGGTGATAGCTTCCTATCCGAAAAAGAGACGGCTAGATTTCTTCGCCTTAAGTTGTATAGTCTTGCAGCCAATAATAGCCGAGGCTGTTTATGGTGGTGTTACAGCGATTTTGATTGCCTGGATATGATACCTTATAGATGGGTACAGATGGAAAGTGACAGGTTGGGCCTAGTGGATATAGACGGCAATAAAAAGCCTGTGGCGGAAGAGTTCGGCAGATTTAAAAGAGATATGGCTGCTATAGGAGGGCATCTGCCGGAAACGAAGAAGAAGGCTGCGATAATCGTGATGGACGAAAGCATTAATGATAACTGGATGCTTTATTTCAATACTGCCATTCTCTGTAAGCAGGCAGGGTTGGAAATAGATTTTATATATGCATATGATAAGTTTGATGAATACAAGCTGCTGTTATGTCCATCTGTAGAAGGAACCAGCAATTACCGTCTTAATAACTGGTTTCGCATAATCGAGCATGTCAAGAAAGGTAATTACTTATATGTTTCGTATAACGGTGGGGCTCTTACAAGGTTTGAACAGATTTTCGGTGCTGAAGTAATTGAGCGTCGTGCATTTGAGCATAATTACTATCCGTTATCGCCTGTTGAGAGTGCAAAGGATTTAAAGGATACGAGCATTTCGTACGATTATTCCCCGGAATTTATGGTGGATTTATCAATAACCTCTGGAAAAGTCCTTCTACAAAGAGCTGACGGCAGTCCGTCGTTTATAGAACACTCTCTGGGACAGGGGAAAACGTTCTTTTTCTCTGAACCGGCGGAGTACGCTTTATCTCGTAAGCCATACGCCTTTGATGGAGACGAGACATACAGGATATATGAGTTCATAAAGCGAGAAGCGGGTATCGGTAATGATATTGAGATTTCCGGCGCTGCCAATGTAGAGAAAACCTTTCATCCCTTGTCTGAATCCTCAGGATATCTCATTTTAGTGAATTACTCCGGGGAGGATTGCCTGTTATCCGTGAATACTGTCGGAACCATAGATAGCATAGAACCGGTCGGCAATGCAAGCGATATAAAGATCTTTGAGGAGGATGGCATAAAAAAGCTGATGATGCCGGCCAAAGATGCAGGCATCTTTAAAGTATCCTTTTGACGCTCTTTCAGAGATAAATTTATGGATTATTCGGCTATGAAATATGAAAACGTTGTTACTGGAAAAGAAGGAATATTTTAATCGTTGTCGAATTAAGACAATATGACATATTTGCAGTGTAAATTCTATACGTGATTAAGGATGTTAAAGGGGATATTTGAATGAAATTACCACGATTATTTTTATTTGCGATTGTCACCATAATAGCTTTATTGTGCACAACGTGGTTTATAAGTAACTCTTACGCAATAAAAAATGACGTGGAGTGGGATGTCGAATACTATGGCAATAAAATGCCTCAGCATCCTTGGGGTGGCAGCATAAGAGAAAAATGCTCTGCTGGGATAAAGGATAATAAGTTACATGTTATAGATAACGGCATAGAGGCGGGTCAAATGGTAAATTTCGCTTATGCGTGGAGCCTCTCTGCTTCGGATAAGCCCGTCATTGAAGTATCGTTAAAAGTGCTTTCCTGTACTGCTAGAGCTGCGGTTGTTCTTCTGCTGGCCAATGGTGAATACGATGAAGATCTGACTTTCCAGACAGATAGAATCACTCTGGGGAAATCCGATTTATCTTATATGATGGATACGACCAATGCTTTTCACTGTTATAGAGTTGAAATAAGCGATAAAGATATAAAAGTTTTTGTGGATGGGAAGCTTGCCATTAACGGTATCGGAAAGTTTACGGGAAAAGCTCATCAGGGCAGAAACCAAATTTGCTTCGGTTCAATGTCAAGCAATGGTATAAGTGAAGCTCTCTGGGAGTATGTGAAGTTTCAAAAAGGCAGTAAGAGCATTGTAAAAAGAGGAACACTTGATGATAATGTAAAGGTGCTGAAAACACAGATTATTTATGAATCTAAATATGATATAAATTTTCCCTGGGCAACTCGTTTTTCCGATGAAGCCATCTGGTTGCGTTTCAGCGTCGGAAGCCATATGCGAACGGAAAGGGGCGGCCAGTTATGGTCACTCGATAATGGAAAGACATGGGAAACTCCCAGCATTCCATCGGAAAAATTCGAGGCCATGAGATTGTGCAAAATATCAGATAACGCTACGCTGGGCATCGGGGGCTGGGCAGAGAAAGCAACGGCAGATAGAACGTATCCCTTCCCAATTGTCAGGTATAATAATATTCGCGGGAGCGAAGATCCCAAGCTCTCACGCACAAGCGTTAATCTTCCCTGGAATATCGAGACCCTGAACATTCATCGTTCGTTGTTAAGAGCGGCGAATGGTGATTTGATTGCCAGCGCTTATGGCAAGGTTAAAGGCGAACGCCACTTCAGAGCATTTTGTATCAGGTCGCAAGATAATGGCAATACATGGTCTTACCTCTCAACCATTGCTTCTAATATTCCGGATCCGGTAGCTTTTTCTGAGGGTTATAACGAATCCGTAATTGTCAGGCTGGAGAATGGTAATTTACTCTCCCTGATAAGGACGGGCGGGCCTCTGATGCAAACATACTCAACGAATAATGGCCTGACCTGGGCAGAACCGGTCATGGTAAATGATTATGGGGTTGATCCTCATGCCCTGGTATTATCGAACGGCATACTCCTAGCCAGCTTTGGCCGGCCCGGCGTTTCGCTTCTGGTTGATCTGAACGGGCAGGGAAAGAAGTGGGACGGATTGGTTGATATTTATAAGGGATATGGTTGCGGTTATACGAGTATGGTGGAAATCGAGCCTGGGATGGTAATGCTTTTTTATACGGAAAGCGCCTTTATTGATAAGGGATTAGGGCATTTCCCGTTGAATCGTCTGATGGCAGCATATATTAAGGTGTCCAGATAAACTTCATTCCGGCACCGAAGGAGAAATAATTAAATGGAGGTATTAAAATGAAAAGAAGCGGTTTTACATTAATAGAACTGCTGGTTGTTATTGCTATTATAGCGATACTCGCAGCTATTCTCTTCCCGGTCTTTGGCAGAGCTCGTGAGCAAGCTCGTAAGGCTACCTGTCAGAGTAATATGAAGCAACTTGGTTTAGCCTTTGCCATGTACCTACAGGATTGGGATGAGACATTTCGCCATAGGAATTTGACCAACCCGCGCGGTCTGATGTCTGATTATGATTCCTATGTTAAGAGTACGGATGTATGGAAGTGTCCCAACTGGCCGAATTACACAGGTTATGGCACGAACCTGCAGTTGATTTCTAAATCGCGAGGCGTCAAGGACCTTGATCCGGCATGTCTGGCGGAAATTTCTTCTCCGGCACAGGTAATAATGATGGCCGAAGTAAACGAGGTCTGGAACGTAAGCGGCGTGTTTAACCAGTTCTATGGGGCTACTTCAGCCAATAGGAGCGTTAACGGCAGCAACAGGCACAGCGAGGGATGGAATTTCCTGTTTGTTGACGGGCATGTAAAGTGGTATCCGGATTATCGTGTAAATGTAAACTCATATACATGGGATGCACAAAATATCAGTACGAATATAGATTATAAATGATCTATAGATTCGTATAGTTATAGCTGAACATAAAGTTTGCTTGTTATCAATTCTAGTTGATTAGAGGTGTCATGATTTGACTCTAAAGAGCAGGTGGGTTTCCGTATGCCTAATAGCGGCAGCCTCTGTCTTTATGATCACAGCTTTCGGCTGTAGAGGTGGCGGCGGTTTTTCCGATAGTAATGTTGTTACGCTCTCTTTTGGCCTTAACGTTGAAACGCGGCATATCTACGAAGAGGTTAAAAAAGAGTTTGAAGCTTTAAATCCGGATATAAAGATAAAAGAAATGCCTATTGAAGGCAAGGAATATTACAAGAAGCTGCAGACAATGATAGCTGGTAATGAAGCTCCTGATATTATGTGGATGGGAATGGGCTTTGGGGAGTTTGCTATGCGAGGTGTTTTTATGCCGCTGAATAATTTCCTTGCCGCTGATTCCTCTGTTGATCTTGAAGGGATCAACCCTGCTATATTAGAGATGTATAAAACAAACGGAATGATATACGGATTGCCGTATGGAATCGATTATATGATGTTCGCTTACAATATGGACATCTTCGATAAAGCGGGAATGCCGTACCCTGATGAATCGTGGACAATTAAAGACATGGTTAAAGCAGCTAAAGTCCTTACGGTTCGGAAAGGCAAGCAAGCTGAGCAATATGGGTTTGCCGGCTCTATTACATTGTCGATGTTCGGCTTAACGTTACTTTCCGAAGATCTGAGCCGGTGTACCATGGATACTCCTGAGGCTATCGAGTATATAAAATTCCATGTTGATTTAATCCATAAATACAGGATTGTTCCCAATATATCGGTAGCACAGATGAGTAGTACAGAAGACCTTTTCATGACCGGCAGGCTGGCGATGGCTGCTCTACCTACATGGAGCATTGTTAATCTAAGTAAGAAAGTTGATAATTTTAAATGGGGCATAACGTTATTGCCGACTGTAAACGGCCATAGAGGGCATTGGGCCAGTTCCTCAGGCTTCTGTATGTATAAGAATGCAAAAAATAAAGAGGCTGCCTGGAGGGTCTTGAAACATTATACCAGCGCCAAATCCCTTATGGTAAAATCCTTTCCTAATACCATACCTGTCCGTAGTGATGTTCTGGAAGGTTGCCTGAAAAAGTATTCCGGTAACCCTATAGGCATAAAGGCACTCAAAGATGCTCTGCCTTATCTTATTCCTGATCCGAGGGTACCACAGATTAACCGCCTTATGGATATTGTGTATAAGAACATGGAAGCCGCTGAGCTGAGAGTGGTAACTCCTGAACAGGCAGCCAGGGATATTACCAAGGAATGCAATAACGTTCTCAAACAGGATCGGTAGCTATCTAGCCATTTTTACGACAACAAAAACGGCAAAATAAAAATTTGTGTGCTGTATTGTATGCATTAAGTATAAGCGCAGGCTGAAAGCCGGAAAGTATGGGGGATCGCTGCAAGTGGAAATAAATAAGGGCTCGAAGGATATCAATATCTATACAGGAAACGGTCCTTCTGAGATTGAACTGTTTGCTGCAAAAGAACTGCAACGCTATATCTCCATGCTTACGGGAGAGCCTCTGAAGATCAAAGATAGATGTGAATGTAGCAGCATTGAGCAGCGCATATATGTTGGTACGCAGACAAAGCATTCACTGTCGGATAAAGCACTATGTATGTTGAAGACGGGAAGCACTCCTCTCCAGCCTCAGGAGTATCTACTGCAGTGTCAGAAAAATGACTTATGGCTTCTTGGTGGCGACGATATTTCTGTGCTTTATGCAGTATATGAGCTACTGGAGAGCATCATAGGGATCAAGTGGCCATTTCCTGGCAAAACGGTTCTGCCGGAGGCTGTAACCTTTCATCTGAGCAATTTCAGCTATCGTTACGGTCCTGCAGCCTTTCGGCATAGGGCTTTGACGGACTACTCCATGTCTCCGGAAGACGACATGCTCGATATGATTGATTGGATGGCTAAGAATAGGTTTAATGTTCTTATGCTGAACGTAAACCTTGGATTTAAGGGAAGGGAGAAGAGGATTGCAAAGGCTTGCAGAAAGCGTGCTATAAAGATAGAAGCCGGACATCATAGTTTTTCTTTTTGGGTTTCTCCGGAGAAGTATTTCCAAACAAACCCGGAGTTCTTTTCTCTTGTATCAGGAGAAAGGAGCGACAAGGGGCAACTATGCTTGACAAATGAAAAGCTTTTACAGCTCTTTGTTGACAATATAATCTCTTTCATAAAAGAAAATCCCGAAGTTGATACAATAGGCCTTTATCCTAACGATTTCTTCGGATGGTGTGAGTGCGAAAGCTGCAGCCGTATGGATGATAATGCTAATTCAGAAACCGGGATGGTGTATGGTAAAGCAGCAGGGAACCTGCCCTGGGCTGGAAAAAAGAAAGTATCAGAGGTATATTTTGCCTTTGTAGGCAAAGTCGTTGCCGGAGTAAGCAAAGTATTTCCAGATAAGAATTTTTCATGTCTTGCATACCTTAATTATATCTTTCCGCCTCAAAAGACAGTTTTATCTGAGAGAACCAAGGTGGCTGTAGCTCCATTTAAGCGTTGTATGCGGCATCCTTTGCATGATGATAAATGCGTAACCAACTCATTTTACAACGATATTCTTTGCGACTGGCGTAAAGTGCATCATGGCGAGTTAATAAAATTTGAATATTACACATTGCCTGATTATATGTCGCTGTTTTATCCCACGTGGAATCTCATGCAAGAGGAATTATCTTGCCTTGCCAATAAGGGGATTGAAGGTTTTGTTGTAGAGTATAAAACTGAGCAGTTGGGACTGTACAGTATATTGTTATACATTCTCGGTAAGTTTGCTTTTCATAGCAAGAGTAGTGTTGAAAGCGTAATTAGGGATTACTGTGAAGTATTGAAAGATCGTACTGCCAGAGAAACCTTGTTTGCATATATTTGTGAACTGACAAAAATCGGCTTGGAGGAAGAGGAATGCATCCCCTATTACGATGCCCGCTTTCTACAAAGTCCTAAATGGGAAAAGTTATTTTCATCATATGCTGAAAAGTTGAAAATGGTTGCTATTGAAAAGGAGCATACTCAAGATAGAGAAATTATCGAACGCTTCTACTTGAATATTCAACATATGTTAAATATTCAAGAGCTTATGAAACAGATAGCCTTGGTGGAAAAAAGCAAAGAGAGTAATATAGCACAAACACAGAGAGATAATGATAAAGCAATCGAAAGCATGGAGAGAGTGAGCAAATTCGTTAAATGTGCAGGAAGCATTTATGGCGATATATTTGATGATACATATAAACAAGCGACAAATTACCTGACGAGGTTAATCAAATGAGATTTTCCATTATTTTACGAGCGTTAATAATGTTGCTGCTTTTCTCTATCCCGGGTAAGGCGACAGCCTATAGTATAAGCGTCACCGAAGGTCCGGCTTTGCCGCAGGGTAGAGGTGCGCATGCTGCCGGTGTGCTTGGCGATAAAATGGTTGTTCTTGGTGGTACCAACTGGAACGAGAAGCGTACTGAAAAGCACTGGCTTAGTGATTGCACAATATATCTTGACGGCATTTGGCAACAATCTCTTTCCTTTCCGATAAAAAATGGTGAGAGCATGTACTGCCATGATGGGCAGGCCATATATATAGCTGGAGGAAGAAATGATGCAGAAGTATTCAGGGATGCCTATCGATTGTGTCTGATAGCGGGAAAACTTCTTGTTGATAAACTACCTCCTTTACCTGTAGCGATTCATGGAGGGGCAGGTGTTGAGCTGAATGGCAAATTCTATGTTTCCTGTGGATTTAATAAAGAGGGGCGGCAGACTAGTGATTTATGGTCGCTTGATATAGCAAAGCCTAATGCCGGGTGGCTGCGATGCCGGCCATTACCCGGATGCCCCAGAGCTTATCCGGCACTGGCGGCATCCGGACAGTACCTCTATTTATTGGGTGGATATGCCCGGTTACAGGAAAATACTATGTGTTTGCAGGATGCTTATCGTTACGATTCACAGAGCAATGAATGGAAGTGCTTACCGAACTTGCCTTGGCCCGGTTATGCCTGGTCTGCGGCCGCAATTGATGACAACTATATATTGCTTGCCGGAGGAGCTGCATATGGAAATATCTCCAAGGATATATGGTTGGTAAATACGCAGGATATGTCAACACAAAAGCTGGGAGAGGCTATAATTCAGACTTGTACAGCTTCTTTGGTGAAAGTTGATAATAAAACCTGGTGGCTTCTCGGTGGAGAGCCTGATGTTAATAAGAGTAGAACCAATAAAGTGACGGTTATTAAGCTTAACGATTGAATGTTAAGGTGCCGGCCTTGGGCCTGCGAGCTTTGATTCGGCAGGCACTAAAGGTACAGATCTGTTTATAAATGAGAAGCGCTTTCTTAGATATTTCTAAAGAATAATAGATGCACCCCTGGAGAGGAGATGTATCTGATGTCTCAAATATGTGGCGGCAGAGGGGATTGTATGCTATGATATAAACGATTTTATAAAACTCGGATGTCAGGGAAAGCGGTGTGAAGCCGCTGCAGCCCCCGCTACTGTAACCGGGAACGACAACCGCAAGCAAGCCACTCTATTCTATTGAGGAAGGCGCGGCTGGTAGGGTGATCCGGAAGCCAGGAGACCTGTCTGAGTTGCAGAGACATCACTTCGGGTGGAAGCGGGTGCTTTTTTTGTTGCCCGCCAAGGGAGGTTTTTCTTGTGTGGGGATAATTTTGCCAGAGAGACCGGTCATATGGCCGCTGCTTTCGGCCTCAAATTCAACATTTCCTTTAACTTTGATCCTTGCTATTAACGGAGCACATAAATGAGAGACGGACGGCATATAAATCTGTTTCTGATGGTTTCACTGGCGTTGCATATATTATTATTGGCCGGCTTCAGGATATCTTCGCAGGAGCGGGAGCGACCAGTGCCTGATACTATCACTTTTCAATTGGATATAAGCCGGCCGGAACTATTGCCTGAGCCTGTAAATAAAACTACCGAAACACCGGGTTTTACTCCGAAGCAGGTATTACCGCCGGCTTCCATAAGTCGGATGACAGACCAGCCTGTATCTGCAAGAAGGATCTCTTCCGTTTCAGGGTACAGATTAGGGCCCGATAGCGGCACGAATATAAATACCGGTATCAGGACAGGTATAGCTGTTCCTGTGATAGCCGGCTTTCAAGCACAGGAGACCGGCTTGCAGGCACCCGTAGCCGGCTCCGGAGTGATGGAGCTAAGACTGTCAGCCGGTGAGTCTGAAGATGCCCATATCGGCAAGCCGATGGTACATGGGCAGAGGGATGAGAGGGACGGCTCTCAGCAGAATAATGGCGGCAAGGCTGCTCCTGGTGAGATAGAATCACCTGAATTCAGGCTTCCCTCTCTGGTAAAAGCCTCGGTCAGCTCCAGGGTTGAGCCGGTATATCCACTGGAGGCACGCCGTCAGGGGTTGGGGGGGAATGTCATGGTTCGTATAAAAATTTCCGATTCCGGCCGAGTGACGGCTGTGGAAATATTACGGTCTTCCGGCCAGGCTTCGTTGGATAAGGCCGCTTTGCAAGCTGCCCGACGTTGGCGCTTTGATCCTGCCCGACAAGGCAATGACAATATACCCGATGCCGTCACCGTTAATTTTAAGTTTGACTTACAGGCGAGAGATAAGAGATGAATACCTATTTGGAAGAAGGCATAAAGGCGCAGAGGCATAGAGGTGCAAAGGGTTTTAGAATACTTTTTCTTCTGCTCTCTCTCTCTCTCTTCCTGACAGGATGCCGCAGGACACCTCTTTCCAATGTTCCCGGCAGGGTCTTTACCGATGCCTTGGAACGCAGGGTCACTTTGCCGGATCATCCTGAAAGAATAGTATCTCTGGCTCCTGCCACGACCGAGGTTCTTTACGCTCTTAACCTTGGGGAACGTATAGTAGGAGTAACGGATTATTGCAATTATCCATTGCAGGCGGCAGGGGTAACTCGTGTGGGCGGTTATACCAATCCCAACCTAGAGAGGCTTTGCTCCTTGAAGCCGGACCTTGTTTTGGCTATGCATGGCATATCCAAGAGTGTAGTGGGGCAGATAGAGAGAGCAGGGTTGACAGTAGTTACTCTTCATCCCACCGATCTGGAAGGGCTTTATAATATGATAAAAGATATAGGGTATATTACCGGCAACAAGGTGGAGGCAGTAACGCTATGTCTTTCATTGCAGAAGCGCCGGCAGGCTGTATCCGACATGGTTGCTGAAGCATCTCATCCATCGGTTTTTTATGTTATCTGGGATGAGCCGCTATTTACTGCCGGAAGCGGCACCTTCATCAACGATATAATTATTGCCGCCGGGGGGTGTAATATAGCGGCCGGTATGAAAGGCTATGCGCAGTTCAGCCGGGAGCAACTCTTAGCTAAAGACCCTGATATTATTCTTTATTCTGATAAAATAAAGCTTTGGGAGAAACTGAAACGGGATAGAGTATGGTGCCGTCTCAAAGCGGTGCGTAGCGGCTGCATATATCCTTTAAATGAGGATAAAATATCCAGGCCCGGTCCCAGACTGCTTGACAGCTTGGAGGAAGTAGCTTCGCTTATTCATCCTGATCGTGACAGAAAGGCAAGGTAATGCGTTTTTCCTACAGAACGTTTATCTTTATATTGCTGATAGCTTTGGCTGCGGCGATTGTCATGGCCGTATTGCTGGGAGCTGTCCGCATATCTCCGAGCGATATTCTGCATATTCTGTCAGGCCGGGCCGGCAATAGCGGCAATGCCGCTATTGTTTGGGGGCTGCGGATGCCTCGCATCGTTCTGGCGCTGCTGGTGGGAGCTTCCCTGGGAGCAGCGGGCATGGTGTTGCAGGCCGTTTTTCGCAATCCTTTGGCCGATCCTTATATCGTAGGCATATCCTCCGGAGCTTCTCTAGGAGCAGCGCTTATCCTTGTTCTTGGCTTGTCTGGGCCGGTTCTGGGCCTGGACCCGTTACCTTTGGCTGCTTTTATTGGGGCTCTGGGTGCGGCCTGGACAGTATATATGCTCTCCTGCAAAGACGGCAGAATATCCATCTATACTCTGCTGCTGGCCGGGGTGGCCGTCAGCGCTCTGATATCCGCCCTGACCTCCTTTATCATGATTATGGGACGGCGTGATCTGCAGGCGATCTTCTTTTGGATCATGGGCGGCTTTTACTCGGCCAATTGGAAGCAGGTGCTGTTGATAGCGCCTTATGTGGTTGCCGGCATAGTTTTGATATGGTCTTACTGTCGGGACCTCAACGTTATGCTGATGGGCGATGAGGAGGCACAACACTTGGGCCTGGATGTGGAGAAGACCAAGCGTATTCTGCTGGCTGTAACCTCGCTGCTGACGGCGGCAGCCGTTTCGGTGAGCGGTATTATAGGCTTTGTGGGCCTGATCGTACCGCATGCCGCCAGGTTGCTGATTGGACCGGATCATAGGCGCTTGCTCTGGGGTTCTCTCTTGCTGGGCGCGTTGGTTATGATCATCTCCGATATCCTGGCCCGGACCTTGTTGGCACCGTCCGAGGTGCCTGTCGGTCTTATAACCGCTATGCTGGGAGCCCCCTTTTTTATCTATCTTCTTTATAGGAGGGGAAGATGAGCCTGCTGGAAGTAAAAGGTATCGTTTGCGGCTACGGTGGCAAGCCGGTGCTTAACGGGCTATCGCTTACCGCTGACCGGGGATTGCTGACCGGCGTAATCGGCCCCAACGGCTCCGGCAAATCCACGCTGATCAAAGCCGTTTCCGGATTGCTGAGCTTAAGCAGTGGAGAGATATGCCTGGGCGGTCGCCGGTTATGCAATTATACCCCTCGGGCTCTGGCCCGCTGCCTGGCCGTGCTGGCCCAGGATATTCATATCGAGTTTGAATTCACCGTCAGAGAGATAGTGGCTATGGGCCGTCATCCCTTTCTGGGCCGAGTGCAGCGTGAGGGCCTTTCTGATAAAGAAATAACGGAGCGGGCCATGGTGGAGACCGATACTTTGCATTTGGCCGATCGTTCTGTCACCACCATCAGCGGTGGCGAAAGACAGAGAGTCCTGCTGGCCAGAGCTCTGGCGCAGCAGGCCGAACTGCTGTTGCTGGACGAACCTACTTCTCATCTGGATATTCGCCATCAGGTTGGGACAGCTCGTTTGTTACGACATTTGGCGGCAGAGAAAGCCATAGCTGTGCTGGGTGTCTTTCATGATCTTAACCTGGCCGCCCGCATCTGTGACAGGCTGTTGTTGCTGTGTGACGGCCATGTCCTGGCCTGGGGCACGCCGGAAGAGGTGTTGACGCCTGATAATATCTATCGGACCTTCGGCATTCAGATCGTAGTGGAGCGTAGTCGCCATAGTGGAGCGCTGCTGGTGGAGATGCTTTAAAGTAATATTACCGCTGGAGTTTGCGATCTTGTTTTTGAGTATATCAGAGTAGATATATCTAATCTGATATATCTAAAATACGTAATTCAAGAGGAGGGAGCTATTATGGATGCTCAAAATATGGCCGAAGCAGGATCAATGCCGCGTATAGGAGATAAAGCTCCATCATTCAAAGCGATCACGACGCAGGGAGAGATAAATTTCCCGGAGCAGTATTCGGGAAGCTGGGTTATCCTCTTCAGTCATCCGGCTGATTTTACTCCGGTATGTACCTCAGAGTTTATAACCTTTGCCTCTATGGCAGATCGGTTTTCGGAGGCAAACTGCAAACTGGTCGGGCTTTCTGTAGATGGCCTTTACAGCCATATAGCCTGGCTGCGTACCATCAAAGAAAAAATCGAATATAAGGGAATGAAGAATATTGAAATAAAGTTTCCTCTAATCGAAGATATCACCATGAGAATTGCCGGAAAATACGGCATGATTCAGCCGAATGAGAGTTCCACCAAGGCTGTCAGGGCTGTATTTGTCATTGATCCCGAGGGGATTATCCGGACGATCATCTATTACCCTCTCAGCCTGGGTAGGAACATAGATGAATTGTATCGGATAATTATCGCACTCCAGACATCCGATGCCTTTTCTGTCTCCACCCCGGCAAATTGGCAGCCAGGGGATGAAGCAATCATTCCGGCGGCCGGTTCATCTGAAGAGGCCGGAAAACGTATGGAAGGAAAGCAGGATATGACCTGCTATGATTGGTTCTTCTGCACCAAAAAAATTGATAAAGAGAAACTGATGGACACTATATTAAAAAAATGAGAGCGAATATTTGATAATCGGCATCAGGATAGGAAGATCTCCGGTGCTAAAGCATTAAGGCATTTGCATGCCAATCAGATCCGCCGGGGGATTCTTTGCCGGCTGTTAGATGAGCTATCCTTATCGGTTCCGGCAGGCGGTATGTAGTTGTGCAAAGAAGTATGTACCGTATAGCTCGGTCCAGGCTAATGTTATTTCCTACCGAGATAAAGATGGGATTGGTTCTCTCTTTGGTTCTGACGACAGCACCTATTATCTCACTGCCGGCATAGAGCCAGCTGTAATCACCCCGTCTCGGTCCCGGCCCCTCGTATTTACCATAGAGTCTGGTTTTACCGCAGCCTATTGTAGGCAATCCGGTAAGCACACCCAGGTGAGCAGCTATGCCCAGACGTCTGGGATGGGCAATACCTTGTCCATCCACCAATACCAGGTCAGGTGTCAGAGAGAGCTTCTTCAAAGCAGCAATCAATACCGGTGCTTCACGAAAGGATAGCAGGCCTGGAACATAGGGAAAGGCAATGTCCTTTTTAGCAATGGCAGTCTCCACCGGTTGCAAGTCGGGATAGTCCAGTATGACGGCGGCACCGATACCTCTGTTCTCTTTGATGGAAACATCCAGGCCTGCTACATACTGTATCTCGTCCGGGCCATCCTCTGCCGATACCATATCTCGAAGCCGGTTCTGCAGCTTTATCGCCTCGACCGGAGACATATCCCAGGTATGAATAGAGCTTATTTTCAAGGTTTTACCTCCTGCTGGTTCTTACCCATATTCAGCATTTGATAACAAGGCCGTCTGCAATGGGTGAATTTGCAAATCAAGGCATTTGCCTTTGCTCTATAAGATTCTGTGTACTTGCAGGCGCTGAGGTTCCGGGTCTGTTTTTTGCAATTAATGATGCACAGGTAGTATAATCTAGCCAGAGTAAGATTAATGAGATGAGAAGAACAGGCCCGAGGGCGGTATATCTATAAGCAAGCGGGATAAAAAGAACGATAAAAAATAGGCTTAGCCTGTTTGGAGGAAGCAGGAGGATATGGTGAGCGGATTGCTGGAAAGGATAGCCGGAAGGGAAATATTGGTATCCGATGGGGCGATGGGAACTTTTCTCCAGGCTAAAGGATTGCAACAAGGTGAATGTCCTGAAGCCTGGTGTATTTCACATCCGGATGTGGTGAAGGAGATTGCAGAAGCTTATATAAATGCCGGCAGTAATATAGTGGGAACCAACTCCTTTGGCGGCACCTGGTATAAATTGAAGGAGTTTGGACTAGGTGATAAAGTGGCTGAATTCAACGCAGCTGCGGCCAGGCTGGCTAAAGAGGCTATGGATGATAAGGGCTTTGTGGCGGCAGCGGTAGGGCCTACCGGCCAGATAGTGGCGAATGAGGGTGGCACGGCAAGTGAACAGGAGCTCTACAATGCCTTCAAGGACCAGGTAATTGCACTGGAACAGGGCGGAGCCGATGCATTGTGTATTGAGACCATGTCCTCTGTTATCGAAGCCTCTCAGGCGATCAGGGCAGCCAAAGAAAATACCAACTTACCGATAATCTGTACCTTCACCTTTGAGCCGGGTGCCAGAGGCTTTCGCACCATGATGGGCGTTGATCCCTCTCGTGCAGCTCAGGAAGCTGTAGCCGCCGGTGCGGATATCATCGGTGCTAATTGCGGCAACGGTATCGCCGACATGATTGAGATTACTAAAGCGATGCGTGCAACGGCGCCGGATATGCCGATTCTCATCCATGCCAACGCCGGGATGCCAATCTTTGAAAACGGCCGAACAGTTTTCAAAGAGACCCCGGAAGCGATGGCAGGATATGTAGCTAAATTAATTGCGGCAGGGGCCGGCATTATTGGGGGCTGTTGTGGTACCACTCCGGAGCACATAGCCGCCATAGCCGAAGCATTGCAAGGAGCCAGGTCTACATTTGGTAAATCATAAAATATATTTTATGCCAACCCGGATATTTCTCTCTTGCCCTCTTCAGGACTGTAAGTAAAACAATCGGCATGCCTCTGATGATGTCCGACTACTATTTCCTGAGCATGACAGGTAAGCTCATGGTTAAAGCGGCAATCATCTTCATGGCAGGCGCCGACCTGCCCCATATCCGCCGGCTTCCCATGTTCTGAAGATGATAAATAAGTATCACATTTCGGGCAGGGCGAACCTACGGTTATGGCTGATGCGTGGCATAATTTATCAGTGTTATAAAAGCAATCAATGACGTCACATTCTTTGATCCTCGGCAGACGGGGCATTCTCATCATCTCCTTTATAGGTTTTATGATAACTTTCCCAATATAGCGAAATTGAAACCGATTTTATTTGGGGATTATATAAAGGCGGTTCAGTTTCTGGTTGCATGACACGAAGCAGGTGGCTATCAGAGATAGCGAGCAATGGAGAGCAACGGCTTTCTAGTGATTGCCGAATAACATATAATGCAATTGCATCGTTCCTCTGGCAGAATAACTCATCCTGTGTTAAACTTTCTAAGAAGTTAACAGTAAGCGAGAGTGATACGAATGAGCAGGGTTTATAATTTCAATGCAGGGCCGGCTGCTCTTCCGGTGGAAGTGCTGAAGAAGGCTCGTGAAGAGATGCTGGATTATGCCGGCGGCGGCATGTCCGTTATAGAGATCAGCCATCGTTCCAAGGAGTTTCAGGCCGTAAATGATACTGCAGAGGCCAATGTCAGAAAGTTGATGGGTGTGAGCGACGATTACGCGGTTCTCTTCTTACAGGGTGGAGCCAGCCTGCAGTTTGCCATGATTCCTCTCAATTTGCGTCGTCCCGGTAAGAGCGCCGCCTTTGTGAATACCGGTAGCTGGGCGGGCAAAGCTATTAAGGAGGCCGGGATAACCGGTGATGTAGAGGTAATCTGGGATGGTGGCGAATGCAATTACACCAGAGCGCCGCAGCCGGAAGAGCTTAAGGTTCCTGCCGGAGCGGAGTACCTTCATATCTGTTCCAATGAGACCATCGGCGGCATACGCTTTGCTGAGTTTCCCGTTACTGATGTACCTTTGGTAGCAGATATGTCCAGCGAAATTATGTCAAGGGTGGTGGATGTAAACCGTTTTGGTATGATCTACGGTGGCGCTCAGAAGAACATCGGTCCTTCAGGAATGGCGCTGGTTATCATTAGGAAGGATCTGATCGAACGCGTCACGGATGCCGTGCCGATATTTCTACGATATACCACTCACGCCAAGGAGAAGAGCCTGTATAATACTCCCAACACCTGGGGTATCTACGTTTTGAAACTGGTTACGGACAGGTTGCTTGCCGGTGGAGGTATACCGGCTGTACAGAGAATCAATGAGGAAAAGGCCGCCCTGCTTTATGGCACCCTGGACAGCAGCGGTTTCTGGCGTACTATAGCCGATAAGAAAAGCCGTTCCATCATGAATATAGTCTGGCGCCTGCCATCCGAGGAGCTGGAAGAGAAGTTTGTAGCTGAATCTAAAAAGGCCGGTTTGATAGGCTTAAAGGGACACCGCTCCGTAGGCGGCATCAGGGCCAGCATCTACAATGCCGTGACCATGGAAGCTGTGCAGGCTCTGATAGGCTTCATGAAGGATTTCGAGAGGCGTAATGGCTGATATAAATCGGAGCAAAGGAACTGCCGGAGGCAGGGTGCAGCCGGTGAAGTGAAGGGCGAAGCCTGGGAAGAGGCTCCGCCCGTTAATTATGTTGCAAAAATGCAGAGGTTTTTTTGGCGGCACGGTACTTTTGCGGCGATATGCCGGTAATCTTTTTAAAGACTCTGCCGAAATGCGTTATACTGTTAAAGCCGACAAGTTCACCTATATCGCTCACCGTTTTCCGTTCTGCTCCCGTAAGCAGCTCGATAGCCTTTAGAACTCTGATATTATTCACATATTCTATGGGTGTAAAGCCGGTATGTTTTTTGAAAATCCTGATTATATAATAGCGGCTTATATTAAACTTTTTCGATATGTTATCCAGAGAGATATCATTGTTATAACTAGATCTTATATATTCTATCATCTCGGTGACTCGGGAATATGCCGGAGTATTCAGCACTTGCTGTTTCAGCTCAAAATTACGGAAGTTCCTATTGATGATTATAAGCATATGCATCAGTAAGGCAGCAGCTATGCTTATGGCTCCCTGATTTCCCTTTTTCATCTCCATAAGCATTTTATCGACGATATCCGTGATAAAATTACGCAGGCTGATCGGGCAACTGATCACATTGATATCGGAATGAAAAGCTTCCAGAATATCAGTATCCTTTGCAAAACGGGCCATTCCGGCGGCAAACTCCCGTTCAAAGCTTATACAGATCCTCTCCACCTCGATATTCTGCGGATAGATATGTGCGTGGGGGATGAGAGAATTCAGAATTATCATGCATCCGTCGCTGGCATGATATGTCTTATTGTTGATAAAGGCATCGATGTGACCTTGGATTACATAGAAAATCTCATAACATTCATGATGGTGCCCGTTAGGTACGCCGGCAAAGTCTTTGGGCATAATCTGCCGGCTTACGGAAAGCGGAGGATTCTCAAAATTACCGGTGCATATATTAAACAAGGCATCCTCCTTTGCGGGGGTGTTAAACCGGGAAAGGCCGATTATTCCTATAGAGATTATAGCAGCAGCGCTTAAGTAAACGCAATATATGTACAATAACTGTTTCTTAGCAATATATGTGCTTATAAATAGCTCTTAATATATGTAATATAGTTGTAAGTAAGTAATGTAATCCATTGATCTATAAAAAGATCGAACGTATGAGTTTTAAGGAAGGGTTACAGCAAATGGAGGAGAGCCGTGAATGAGTTGAGGATAGGTATAATAGGGCTTGGAAGCATGGGGCGGAACCATGCTGAGAAGATAATCGCAGGTGATGTAAGAGAGTGTAAATTAACGGCGGTTTGCGATATCGATGAGAGTTCATTGACGAAGTTCAAAGAATTGAGATGCTTCGCGGATAGCCATGAGCTGATTATTTCCGGAGAGGTGGATGCCGTCCTTATAGCTACTCCGCACTACTCTCATACCACCATCGGCATAGATGCGCTGGAGAGCGGATTGCATGTATTGATGGAAAAGCCTATCTCTGTACACAAGGCCGATGCCGAGAGATTGATAGCGGCCCATAGGAATAAAGACCAGGTCTTTGCTGCTATGTTTCAGCAGCGGACTAGTTCATGCTATAAGAAGCTAAAGCAACTCATAGATAAGGGTGAATTAGGAAAGATATCCAGGGTCAACTGGATAGTGACGGATTGGTATCGAACGGAAGCCTACTACGCCGACGGTGCCTGGCGTGCTTCCTGGAAGGGAGAGGGTGGAGGCGTGTTGCTCAATCAGTGCCCTCATCAATTGGATCTGTTGCAGTGGCTATGTGGAATGCCGGCAAAGGTGCAAGGTTTCTGTGGTCTGGGCAGGTGGCATGATATAGAGGTAGAGGACCAGGTGACCGCCTATATGGAGTATTCTAATGGTGCCACCGGCGTTTTCGTGACTACCACCGGGGAGGCGCCCGGCACCAATCGCCTGGAGATAGCCGGAGAGATGGGCAAGATGGTGGTGGAGAACGAGAGGCTGATCTTTATCCGCAATGAGGAATCCTCTATTGAGCATAGTCGTAATTTTGCCTCCGGTTTCACTAAGCCTGAAGTATGGAATATAGATATACCTATAGAAGGAACAGCCGGCCGGCATACGGAGATTATGCAGAATTTCGTTGATGCCGTCCTGGAGGGCGCTTCTTTGATAGCACCTGCCGAGGAAGGCATCAAATCTGTAGAATTGGCCAATGCCATTCTCTACTCGTCATTGAAATCCGAAATAGTAGATCTACCTATGGATGGAAGAGAGTATGAGAAGGAATTACAAAGGCTGATAGCCGAATCGGTTTATCAGAAGAGGGTTGTGAAAAAACCAGATGAAAATATGGATAAATCTTTTTAAAGTGTAAAGGAGTGTAAAGATGTATTTGACAGGATTTGCCGATGAGGCGGCAGCAGGGATTGAACAGCAGATAAGAGCCACCAAGGAGTTGGGGTGGGAGAATATAGAAGCCAGAAATGTGGATGGAGCCAATATCCATGATCTGCCTGAGGATAGATTCGAAGAGGTATGCCTGAAGCTGGAAGAGGCAGGAGTAAAAATAAATTGTTTTGGCTCTACCATAGCCAACTGGAGCAAGAGAATAGATGGGCCCTTTGATATATCCCTGAAGGAAGTCGAGAGAGCTATCCCCAGGATGCAGCGGTTGGGAACGAAGCTTATTCGTATCATGAGCTTTGCCGTTCTATCAGATAGAGGGCCGGAAGACCAGATGGAGGAGGAGCGGTTCAGGCGGATGAGGATACTGCACCGTATGTTTGCTGATGCCGGAATAGAGGCGGTGCATGAAAATTGCATGAACTACGGTGGCATGGGTTGGACCTATACTCTGCGGCTGATAGAGAATGTGCCCGGTTTGAAGCTGGTATTCGATACCGGTAACCCGATTTTTACCGATGACAGGACTAAAATTGCGCCGTACCCCAAACAGTCCTCCTGGGAGTTCTACAATCATGTCAAAGAGCATATAGCCTATATCCATATCAAAGACGGTAGATGGAATGCGGCGGAAAGCAAGACGGAGTATACCTTCCCTGGAGAGGGAGATGGAGATGTGAGGAGAATCATCAAAGACCTGCTGGACGGAGGCTATAACGGCGGCATCTCCATAGAGCCCCATCTGGCGGTGGTTTATCACGATTCCTCCATGCAGTCCTCAGAGGAGGTAAGATACGCCAACTATGTAGAGTACGGCCGCAGAATGATCTCCCTGATAAGAGAGGTTCAGAAGTAAAAAAACCTCTCTAGCTGTACGAATACCTCATGATTGCCGTCATGCTGCTGCACACTGAGCACATCTTCAAGCTTCAGCATCTGTTTAATCATTTGCTCCAGCCGTTGATCTTTATCCACCAGCAGCCAGATACGGCTCCGGCTGCCGTTGCCGAAGGGCAGACAGAATATGCCGTTCATATTATAAGCTCGGCGAGCGAAGAGCCCGCAGATATGCGACATAACTCCGGGATGATTATTTACTATCAACTCCAGGATGGTATGCCGCTCTCGGCTCAGTAAGGTGTTTGGACGTTCATAAGTTGCTTCAATCATGGTTTTAATCTCCAATCATATCTATGTTGGCGCCTCCGGGAGGCACCATGGGGTAGACTCTCTCATCTGCACTTATCGGGGCATGAATAAGGTACGGTCCCGGCGTGCTCAGAGCATCGGCCAGAGTTGCTGCCGGATCAACAGCACTTCCCAGGCTGACAGCTCTCATGCCGAAGCCCTCGGCTATTCTGACAAAATCCGGCCGGTAGCGATAATCTGAGGCGAAAAAGCGCCCGTCAAAAAAGAGGTCCTGTTGCTGGCGTACCAGCCCCAGGGCGTTGTTGTCCAGCAGAACGATTTTTACGTTGATATTCTCTTCCACAGCGGTGGCCAGTTCCTGAATGTTCATCATCAGGCTGCCGTCGCCACTGAAGCAGACTACGGTCCGATCGGGCAGGGCAAGGGCTGCGCCTATGGCCGCCGGCAGACCGAAGCCCATAGTTCCCAGGCCACCAGAGGTAAGCCAGCAACGCGGCCGGCTAAGCGGATAGGCCTGAGCTGTCCACATCTGATGCTGTCCGACGTCAGTGGTGATGACGGCATTATCATCTAAGAAAGCAGCCACTTGAGTTATCAAACCGTAAGGCGTGCTCGGATCGTCTTTGCCTGGCATTTGCAGAGGGTAATGCCTCTTTAACTCTTCAATATGACCAAGCCATTCCCGGCGGAGATTACTATCTATCAACGGCAACAAGGCTTCCATTACCTGTCCGGCATCACCGGCAATGCCGGTATGAGCTAATTTGAGTTTACCGATTTCAGCAGGATCGATATCGATATGGATAATTGCTGCTTTGGAGCAAAAGCGCTCCACTCTGCCGGTGGCCCGGTCATCAAAGCGAACGCCGACGGCTATCAGCAAGTCACACTCTTCAAGGGCCAGGTTGGTATAGCGGGCTGCGTGCATGCCCAGCATGCCCATAAAGAGTGGGTGGTCGCTCGGTACGGCACCCAGGCCCATTAAGGTGGCAACGGCCGGCAGAGAGGCCTTCTCCATCAGCCGAAGTGCAGTATTCCCGGCTTCGGCGTGAATAATGCCGCCGCCGAGATATAGAACAGGCCGCCGGGCGTTATTGATCATTTTTGCCGCTTCTTTGATATCCTGCATTTTAAATTGCGGCAGCGAGCTCGGCCGGCCTGGCTCAGGCCATTCCTCAAATTCCAGAAATCCGCTTTGAACATCTCTGGGGATATCGATCAGCACCGGACCGGGCCTTCCAGAGGCAGCAATGCAGAAGGCTTTTGGTATCACTTCTAATAACTCATCTACTGAGCGTACCAGGAAATTGTGTTTTGTGATGGGAATGCTCATGCCGTAGGTATCTATCTCCTGGAAAGCATCTGTTCCTATCATTCCGCCGGAGACCTGACCGGTGATACAGATTACCGGGATAGAATCCATCCTGGCATCAGCTATAGCTGTCAGCGTGTTAACGGCGCCGGGGCCGGAGGTGGCAAAGCAAACAGCCGGTCGGCCGCTGACGCGTGCCATGCCCTGGGCAATGAAGGCGGCTCCTTGTTCATGTCGCGTCAATATGTGACGGATTTTGTCGCTTTGGGAGAGGGCATCGTAGAGCGGCAGGTTGGCTCCACCAGGAATGCCGGCAATGGTCCGTATTCCCTGTCTTTCCAACAGATGGATTATCAACTGAGCTCCGGTTATCTTCATTATCATCACCTCAAAAAATAAGCCCCGTCGGAGCGCCGACGGGGCTTAAGATCTCTGTTTTGATTTCAGTTTATCCCGCTATGGCGCATTGGTATTTACAGTGCGTACTACTACGCCCAGCTCTACCACTACGAGGCGGGTTACCGGAAGGGTATATATGTTGTTTGTGTAACGGTCCATAAGAAATCGAACCTCAAATAAATTATAAATTACTTTAACCGTATATTACCTGCCGCCGGCAACGGTGTCAAGCACCTGTTGTAGCTGATGCGGATATTGTGTAAAATGAATTTAATAAAGATGACCGTTTGTCGGTAAGCTGAGGGGGGAATGTTTATGTTGGCCGAACTCCTTGTGGAGGATCCGAAGAATATGGATGATGCCTGCCTCATTACGGATTGCCTCAAGGACGGCATAGCCGTCTTTGTCAGACTGCCCTATGATGAAGAGAGCGCGATAAGAATATTCGATTTTCTCCGTGGCGCAGTCCTGGGCCTTGAAGGCGGATTCGAGCGCCTGGATAGGATGATGTATCTTTTCACCCCCAAAAGAATAAGAGTATCCGATTTAAGAGACCGGCACAGCAAAGCGGAAGAATGAGAAGACCTGCTGCCGGGGTGCGTTGCGCCCCGGCAGCAGGAAGGCACCATATCGATTTTTACGGAATGACAACAAGCTCTTGCGCATATGAAACTGCAAGGGAACCGATCGTAACAGCTACTCTCCGCATAGTATTATCATCCTCGAAAGTGGCGTCCGTCGTTATGCCCGTGTAATGAGAGAAAAACAGAGGAACCCCTTGTGTCCAGTTAAGATGAACATGACCGGAGTAGTTGGCATGGAGATAACTTTTATATCCACCGGTGAAAGCCGTTATGGTACTCATCTGCGAGCTGTTGAAAAGGTAAGGGTTGATAAACATGCCGTGATGCGAAAGAGATACGATATTCTCGGTTTTAGTTTTTTGGCAATTAATTACATCATTTTTGAACCATGGCCAGGTGCCGCCGGTGAAATTGTGTAATTCTGCGGTTTCGGTCCCCGTGTATCTGGCGGCAAAATCGGCACAAATGAAGTGGCAGGCATGGTGGTCAAAGGAAAAGTTTTGCAAATAACTCTCCGCACTTATTTGTGGGTTCCAAACCGGCACGGATGCTTTTTGCCAATTAGTTAAAATACCGGCCAGGTATGCGTATTGCGGGGAAAACACATTGTTGAATTCCACTTCGGAGCCCGCCTGGAACTCGTTATCCCCCATGAGAGGAATATAAGGCACGGTCAGCCCGTCCAGTAAAGTCTTGGCCTCAGATAGGCGACCGCTCCATCCGATATCGCCTACTACGAATACCAGTTCGATCTTTTTGGTTGTTTTATTGGCATTTATCCAATTGATACATGATTGGAGCCTGGTGGCATGTGCCGCCGTCCCGTCTATATGAGGATCAGCGATGACCATAAAGGCAAAATCCTCTGCGCTGGCAAGTGAACCAATAGCTAGAATCATGAGAAATAGACAGACCACTACTATTATTGTTTTTCTAGCTTTGCAAGCAAACACTCTGATCACCTCCATAATTATTTATAGTATTTCCGTTACCCGGGATAGTAACGGCATGCTTGATTTATTTTACCACAATTTATAATTGCCTAAACACAAATTCGGTTTTGGTATACATTCCTTCTCTTTTGCAGGAATCTTTATTCCAGTGTAGAAGAAGTAATAGTGAACAAAGTTTCTATATTTGAACATTTGTGCAAACAGCGCTGAGCCGGGAGGATGTTGATGTCCGCTGTAAAGAATGGATTGCGTCTGCTTGTCAGGGTATCTGAGATGTATTATCAGGAGAAATTGACGCAGCAGCAGATTGCGGCTGCATTAGGGCTTTCTCGTCCCAAGATATCACGATTGCTCAAGGCTGCTGAGGATAGAGGCATAGTCCAGATTAGGATAATCAATCCTTTGGGCGAAACTTCGGCGCTGGAGGAAGAGCTCTGCCGAAGGTTCAACCTGAAGGAAGCGGTGGTGGCTCTTTGTGGCGGGGGCCGTGATTCCAAGAGAGCTATTGGAGAGGCCGCTGCAGCATATCTGGAAAGGAATGTTTGCGCCGGCAATATCCTGGGTGTATCCTGGGGGACGACACTGCAGGAGATGGTGAATTGCCTTCATCCGGATGGAAGATGCCCCGATCTAACGGTTTTTCAGATGCTGGGCGGTGTTGGCCAGGCGGAGGGAGATTATCATGCCAATGAACTGGCTCGCCGTATTGCCGAAGCCTTTGGAGGACGCTGGTATCCGTTGCCGGCTCCGGTGGTGGTCTCCAGCAGCCAGGTGCGCGATGCTTTGCTGGCGGAGAAGCGGCTGGCAGAAATATTTGATAACTTTCATCGCATAGATACGGCTCTTGTAGGTATAGGCTGCCTGGCGGATTCCATTCTTAAGAAAACCGGTTATCTTTCTGATGAAGAAGGAAAGGAACTGGCTTATTTCGATGCAGTAGGCGATGTCTGCTCCTGCTTCTTTGATATCGAAGGGCGGGTTTGTCGCACATCGCTGCATGATAGGGTGGTAGGTATATCGCCGCAGGCGCTGCGTAATATTGACACGGTGATAGGGATGGCTGGAGGAGCTGATAAGATAGAGGCCATAACCGGTGCTTTGCGAGGTGGATTCATCAATATTCTGGTGACAGATGAGCTGACTGCCGAAAGAGTGTTGGAGCATAGCTCCAAGTCAGCCTAGAGCCTAAAAAGCTAATTAGAGGGGGAACAGCAAGTGGCATTGAGTAAAAAGGATATGGTGGAGATGTACCGCAGAATGCTGCTGGTACGCTACTTTGAAGAGAAGGTGGACGAACTCTATGGTCTGGGTAAGATCAAAGGCGGCACCCACCTTTATGCAGGAGAGGAAGCGGTGGCCATTGGAGCCTGCGCCGCTATCAAGCCCGATGATTATATTACCAGCACTCACAGAGGGCACGGACACTGTGTCGGCAAGGGTGGAGATCCAAAGCTGATGATGGCTGAGCTGTGGGGCAAGAAAACCGGTTATTGCAAGGGCAAAGGAGGATCGTTGCATATTGCCGATCTCAGTTCAAATAACCTGGGAGCCAATGGTATAGTCGGCGGCGGTATTCCTATAGCTACCGGAGCAGGGCTGTCTATTCAGATGAAAAAGAGCAAGCAGGTTGTTCTCTGCTTCTTTGGAGACGGAGCCAGCAACACCGGATCTTTTCATGAATCGCTCAACATGGGCGGTGTCTGGAAGCTGCCGGTGGTTTATATCTGTGAAAACAACCTTTATGGTATGTCCGTTCCTGCTGCCAGGGCCTGTGCAGCCCAGCCAGATATCGCCATCAGGGCTACTTCCTACGGTATGCCCGGTCAGGTGGTGGACGGTATGGATGTTCTGGCTGTATATGAAGCGGTAAGGAAGGCAGTGGATAAAGCTAGAAAGGGAAGCGGGCCTACGCTGATAGAGTGTAAAACTTATCGTTATAAAGGTCATTCCAAGAGTGATCCCAGGGCCTATCGTACACGGGAGGAAGAGGCGGAATGGCAGGCAAGAGATGCTATTCTCAGCTTTCGCAAAAAGCTGGTGGAAAAGGATGTTCTAACCGAAAAAGAGGCGGAGCGCATTAATAATGAAGCCTATGAGTATATCGAGGCATCCGCCCGTTTTGCCGAAGAGAGCCCGTACCCCGACGTTTCAGAACTTCTTGAGGACGTTTATGTAGACTAAAGATAATTGCTCTCTCGCAATAGAGGTCGGAATTATGATTGCTGAATTCTCTAATGCTTGAGCAGTTGAGCTAAAGTTAAATTAAAGGAGCTTTAGATTATGAGAGAGATAACTTTTCAACAGGCTTTGATTGAGGCTATGCGCGAAGAGATGCTTCGCGATGAGAGGGTTTTCCTGATGGGCGAGGATGTAGGGCTCTACGGTGGTGCTTACGGCGCCAGCAGAGGCCTTTTTAATGAGTTCGGGCCGGAGCGCATCAGAGATACAGCCATCTCAGAGGCAGCTATTGTGGGTGCCGGAGTAGGTGCTGCGCTGACGGGCATGCGCCCCATAGCGGAAATAATGTATATCGATTTTACTGGTATTGCCATGGATCAGATTGCCAACCAGGCAGCCAAGGTCCGTTATATGTTCGGCGGCAAGGCCAGGGTGCCGCTGGTGATACGCACCAGTTGCGGTAGCGGACGTTCCTTTGCTGCTCAACATTCTCAGTGCCTGGAGGCCTGGTTTATGCATGTGCCGGGGCTTTACGTAGTCATGCCTTCAAATCCGTATGATGCCAAGGGTCTTCTTAAGACTTGCATCAGAGATGATAACCCGGTTATTTTCATTGAACATAAGATGTCGTATAAGATGAAAGGCCAGGTGCCGAAAGAAGAGTATTTGATTCCGCTGGGGCAGGCTGATGTCAAGCGTTCGGGTGGAGATGTAACCGTAATTGCTATCTCCACTATGGTGCAGAGGGCTCTCAAGGCAGCCGAAGAATTGGCCGTTGAGGGCATCGAGGTGGAGGTTATAGATCCTCGCAGCCTGGTGCCGCTGGACATGGAGAGCATTTGCAGCTCCGTCAAAAAGACCGGGCGGGTTATTGTAGTTCATGAATCGGTGGAACGCGGCGGCCCTGGGGCTGAGATAGCCACCCGTATTATGGAAGAGGCCTTTGATTACCTGGATGCTCCCGTGAAGCGGTTGTCCGGCAAGAACTGTCCCATGCCCTGCAGTCCTGTTCTGGAAGAGGCCGCTGTGCCTCAGATCAGCGATATAATCGGGGCTGTAAAAGAAATAATCTGAGGAGGACGCTGAATAATGGCTCATATTATGATAATGCCCTTGCTGGCTGAGACTATGGATGAAGGCACTATAGCCAGATGGATGGTCAAAGAGGGTGATACAGTCAAGAGGGGCGATCCTATTGTAGAAGTAGAAACAGATAAAGCTAATATGGAAGTTGTGGCTGTTGCTTCCGGCGTCATACTAAAGATAGTAGCTTCAGAGGGAACTACCGTGCCGGTTTATGAACCTATAGCCGTTATCGGTGAAGCCGGAGAGAAGCTTCCGGAATTAAACACCGGCAGCAAGGCTCAGGAAACGGCGGGGCCGAAGAAAACGCTGAAAGAGCAAACCCCTGTAACATTGCCGGAAGACGTGGAGACGGTGGTGCCGGAAGAAGCGCGGATAAAGATATCGCCACGGGCCAGAAGGCTGGCCAATGATCGCGGAGTATCCGTAGAAGTATTAGCCGGCAGAGGCAGTGGTCCGGGTGGAAGAATAGTAGAGAGGGATGTGAAAGCCTATCTGTTGGAAAAACCTTCGGTTACTCCCCTGGCTGCCAGGATGGCCGCTGTCGAAGGCACGGACTTGTCCGGTATAATCGGAAGCGGGCCCGGAGGCAAGATTTACAGCCGGGATATCCCGGCGGCAGTATCGGCATCCGCTGTGGGAGAGGTCATTAAGCTGGCCGGTATGAGGAAGATCATTGCCGACAGGTTATCGCAGAGTGCTCATACCGCTGTGCAGGTTACTCTGATCAGCGAAGTGGATATGACGGCTGCAGTAGCTATGAGAGGACGGCTATTGCCCGTGGTGGAAAAGGCCGCTGGTGTGCGTCTGACATTCACCGATATTATCGCCAAGGCCACAGCTCTGGCGCTATCGGAAATGTCGTTGATTAATTCCACCTTTGACGGGGAGGAAATAACACTGCACAAAGATGTCAATCTGGGGGTGGCCGTAGCTCTGGAACAGGGCCTGGTTGTTCCGGTTATCAGAGAGGCTGATGCACTGGGTCTGGCAGCCATATCGGCTTCCATCAAGGGGTTGGTAGAGAAAGCCCGGCAGGGCAAGCTCGGTGCAGCCGAGATGAACGGCGGCACCTTTACTGTAACCAATCTCGGTGCTTTTGGTGTGGAGGCCTTTACGCCCATCATCAATCCGCCCCAGACCGGAATCCTGGGAGTCGGTGCTATCAAGGAGAAGCCGGCAGTGGTCGATGGTCAGATCGTTTCGCGCTCCATGATGTATTTGAGCATGGTCTTCGATCATCGGGTTATGGATGGGGCTGATGCTGCTCGTTTCCTGCAACGGATCAAATCTCTGCTGGAGCAACCGGAGTTGATGCTGGTCTAATGTTCGGGCAGGTAATTTAGCGGATAGTCTGAAGTAGAACACTCCAGTAGACTGTCTGAGCGTGAACTACTTCAGGCTTCAGATTTTGGCTGGAATAAGGAGGCAGAAGTAAAATGTGTTGCAACAGATTGGAAAATAAAATCGCTTTGGCGACTGGGGCAGGACAGGGCATAGGCAGAGGATTAGCCCTTCGCCTGGCTGAGGAGGGTTGTCATGTAGCTGTAGCTGATCTTAATTATCATAATGCGCAGGCTGTGACAGAGGAGATAGAGGCTGGAGGGAGGCGTTCGCTGGCTCTGGGAGTGGATATTTCTGATGAAGCGCAGGTAGCAGATGCCTTCAAGGCTGTTATAGATAAATTCGGTCGTCTGGATATCCTGGTCAATAATGCCGGTATTCTGCATAGCAAGCCAATATTCGATATGGAGCTCAAGGACTGGGATCTCTCTATGTCCGTAAATCTCAGAGGCACGATGCTTTGCACTCGTGAAGCAGCCAGGATTATGATTGAGCAAAAGAGTGGCCGCATCATCAATATGAGTTCCAAATCGGGCAAGAAGGGTGGGCTTTGGCTGGCGGCTTACAGCACCTCGAAATTCGGCATCATTGGTATGACACAGAGCGCAGCCCTTGATCTGGCGCCGTTCGGAATAACGGTTAACGCTGTCTGCCCGGGAAATGTCTTTGAAACGCCTCTTTGGGATAGATTGGACAAGGAATACGCTAAAAAGCTGGGTATTCCGCCAGAGCAAGTAAGAGCCAAATATGTGGAGAAGGTACCGTTAGGGCGCTCCTGTGACCTGCAGGACGTGGCCAATGTGGTGGTTTTTCTAGTTTCGGATGAAGCCTCATATATTACAGGACAGGCTATCAACGTTACAGGCGGGCAGCAGATGTATTGAGTTTTCGGCATAGGAAGGGAAATATCCGGCTGGTAACGAATACCCAAGGAGGGGGAGGCGTTGAAGCAGGTGCCGGCTGGAAGGTACTGCCGAGGAACGCTTTGTAGCAAGCTCTCCCCGAAACGTTTTGCCTGCCTTGTTCGTATATGGACAGGACAGGCTATTGTAATGTCAAACATGGTGAAGGGATGGGGGACGATTATGTTGCAGTATTTCCTCAAGGGCGGGCCGGTGATGTATCCATTGGTGGTCTGTTCGGTTATAGCCCTGGCGGTAAGTCTTGAGCGCTTCTATCATCTGGGGCGGGCCGGGATCAATACCTCCAGATTGATGAACCTGGTTAAAGCCAAGGTAGCACGGGGAGGGGTTGAGGAGGCTTTGAGCCTCTGTGAAGAAACACCGGGGCCGGTAGCCAGAGTGCTTGCCGTTAGCTTGGCGGCACATGATCGCAACCGCGAGGAGCTCCGGGAAGCGGTGAAAGAAGCGGCGCTGATAGAGATTCCTCGCCTGGAGCGTTTTATGGGCTTGCTCTCCACTATAATAACCATTTCTCCTATGCTGGGCCTGCTGGGGACGATATCAGGCCTGATAAAGATATTCAATGTCATTTCCGGTGAAGAAATCGGCAATTACACAGCCCTATCGGCTGGAATTGCCGAAGCGCTAATCACTACCTTTACCGGATTGCTTATAGCCATACCCTTTATGATTGTTTACAATGCTCTCTCCGGCAAAATTGATGACATTCTTAATGAGATGGAAAAAAGAGCCACAGAATTGATGAATTACATGAAGAGCCGGGGTGAGACGGATGCAGTTTGAGTTGCGGAATTATCGTCGTTCCACTAAGCGCCGTCCCTTTCTGGAAACGACACCGTTGATCGATGCTGTTTTCAATCTGTTGATTTTCTTTGCTGTTACTATGACGGTTGCTTCTTCATCGGCCAGCATGAAAGTGAATCTGCCTAAAGCCAGGACAACTATTCAGCAGAACGCCAATATAGTTATCAGTCTGAGCCGGGATGGAAGAATTGAGATTAACGATAATGAGGTTACATGGGATCAGATGCGTAACCGGCTGGTGGAAGCCGGTATGGACAGGCCTGCTACGGCAGTGATCGTCAGAGCCGATAAGAATGTAATATATGATGTTGTTGTGCGTGTGCTTGATGAAGTCAGAGGTGCCGGCCTGGGCAATCTATCCCTGGCTGTCATCAAGGAGAAGACCGGTTGAGAAAGAATCGTCCCATAATTTTAGCAACCTTTATATCCATGCTGTTGCATGCGCTGCTTTTTCTGGTGATAAAGGGCGGAGTTACAATGCTGCAGCCGATGGAGGTTTTCGTGCCCGTTACCCTGCTAGAGGAGGCGGAGGAGCTGGTCTTGCCTGTTTCTGGTGAGAATTCGCCGGCGGATATTGAAGATCCTGCCTTTTTGGAGCCGGCCATAGCAGAAAGAACACCTGGTCAAAACGTAGATAGTGAACAGGTGCAATCTGTTCAGCCCAGGCCTGTTCCCAGCCAGGTAGAGGCTTCAGGAGCTTCTAAAACTCCGGGTAGACATTCTGGAGATGCACAGGCGGATGCTAAAGGCCAGGGACAGGGAAACAGGACGACATCCGGCATTCCGGGATCCGGTACAACGCAGGGGCATCGAGAAGGCCCTGGTGAAGGTGATACCGGAGCGCCTATAGCTATTGGCCCGGGCAGATGGCCCTCTATTCCCAAGGGGCTTGAAAACCGGGGCGTGATCAAGGCAAAAGTGGTTTTCAATGTGCTGGTAGCTGAAGATGGCACTCCTGCTCAAATCGAATTGCAGGAAGGTTCCGGTTATAGTGAGCTGGATAGCAGAGCCTTGCGAGAAATAAGCAGGAGATGGCGCTTTAAGCCGCGTTTAAAGAGCGGGCATCCTGTGGCGGATTGGATTACGATAACGGTGAAGTTCGGCGAGAGCGACTAGCAGAAACAGGGGCTGCATCTGCAAACACCCGGGCGTGTGCGCAGATGCAGAAGCTAGGAGATCGAGCCGGTAATCCGTATCTGAGCCGAATAACGAATAACAAGGAATGAATATGGGAATCCCGAAATCAACAATCAACAACCGACAACCGACAACCTCGCTTAAAGAGCGCATTTTCTGGATAGCGGCGTTATTTATCCTATTAGCGGCAGGCGCTTGTGCTGCTCGAGCAGAAGTGAACGAAGGATCGGTAGCTGTAATCTCCAATGAATTCATCTCTTTACGTGTCAATGCCGGTGATTATGATACCGGACGTATATCCGTCGATACCACTGGCGGCGATATAGGGCGCGATAGCGACGACGATAAACCTTTGATATATGGGCGCCCTGTTCCCTGGACTTCATATACTACCATACGCATAGACGGTCAGGACTATATT
>Ga0172382_10001802_pt1 | contig 37230 bp, 36 predicted proteins | sample Leawel138RmetaG_FD_122245 | JGI IMG/M metagenome (GOLD analysis project Ga0172382, IMG submission 122245) | Leachate microbial communities from a municipal landfill in Southern Ontario, Canada - Leachate well 138R metaG | ecosystem: Engineered > Solid waste > Landfill > Unclassified | place... | reverse complement strand
TATAGGTGATGATAATAACACTATAGTTACTAAGTGGATAATCCATGATGATACGCCCCCTATTATTAATTCAATTTCAATAGATCCTCAAAAAGTAAAAACTGGTGGCAGAGCATATGTCACCTTTTCATATACTGAAAAATATCCCGCTTCATACACTATTGAATTATTTAATAATGGAACGTCTTTAGGGCAAACTTCAACTGTCATAAACGCTCCATATGTTGATTATGTCAAAGCAGGGGGAACCCATATCATAATGGGTGCAATTGATATACCAAATACGGTTTCTGATGGGTTTTACGATATCAAGATAACAATGACGGATCTTGCAGGAAATCAAGGATCTTCAACAAAGGTTCCTGGGATTAGGGTAAAGAATTCTGGTCCCGATATATCAGGAACACCAATAACCCCATCTTCAGTTACAGAAAGTATTACAGCAACTATAACTGATGGAATTGCTGGAGTAGATAGAAATTCAATTAGGATGTTTATATTAGGGCAATCATATGGAAATGCAAGTGTTATAAATTTAGAGGTAACAGATAATCTTGTCTTTGCTACAGCTACAGATGGGTATACTGCCACATATCAACCAACTTGGGCGTGGGAAAATACAAATAAAATTAATGTTTCAGTTGAGGCATCCGATAAACTTGGGAATAAATCTTCAAAAAGTTGGTATTATATTATAAGTTCAGATGTTCCAATTATAAATATTTTATCATTTGAGAATAGAGCTGAAGAAGGATCAACAGCTTCCATATCTTTTAATGTCGAACAGTGTAATGCTAGTATTAAAGAAGTTGAGATATCTATCGGAAAACTGGGAAGAGTTAAGTATACTTCTTCTGGCACAAATCTTTCAAGAACTTCAGATTCGTTACCTGGAATCCCTCAAACGATATATAGAAGTGACGCAGGTACATGTACAGGAGGAAATTATTATAGGTATAATTTTAACAACATTACTTTTGAAATTCCAGACTTTGCAGGAGATGTTAACAACAAAGTAGTGATCACTGCAACTAATAGTTTTGATTGGCAATCTATATCTGAAACCTATCTGATAACTTCAAAACAAAAGTATGTTTCATTACCAAATACTTATTATTATGGCAAATACTCATGGCTTCCCACTTTCCAAGGACAAGATTTGTCTATTGGAAGAGTATCAAACGAACCTGTAGGAACGAATTATAAGATTTATGGCCAAGTTAATGACGCCCATCGAAATATTCCAGTCATGTATACTGCTTGGGAATTGACAGAAAATAGCTCATATACTTGGGACGGTGGCCTTTACATAGACAAAGATGGTAATAGAATTGAATGGGATCATGGAAAAATTCCAAATGTATTTAAATTTGACCTTGAAGATCGACCAGGATCTGTGTGGCCGCCAGGCAGATCATTTCAGCAAAATAGTTGGCTCACTTTAGATATGGATCTAGGACTATCTGATAGAAGATTTAATTTAGAAAAATCTTCTCTAGAAAATCCCATAGTCAATAGACTTCCAAATGAATTTTCAATGTGTGTTCATGATTATTTTGATATAACTGACACCGGCTGGGCAAATAACAATGTAATGATAAATCTAAAAACATTCCCAAGAATATATCAAGAGAAAGGAGATCCATTACAGGCCTCCAATCCTTCCGGTAATTTTAGGCTATCAGGAGGAACTATCTTTACACCTCAAGCAACTGGGGGGCCTGTCCTCTTGATAAAAGAAAGAAGAAATATTTACAATAGCCTTGAAGCTGCTGCTATTGTTACCACTTTGGATTTAGATAGATACAAGAACAATAGGAATTCTATGGGCTCAAATAGGCATCCAAATGAAGTTTATTCTGGCGATGCAAGAAGATTACAGCAGAATATTATTGTATATGCATGCGGCCATGAGATATTAATAGATTGAGATGTGCACATGAAAAAAAGATGTATATTCAATAATAATTTTATTAACTCTAAAAAATCTCAAATGCACGTAGTCATGGCCATAATGTTAATTGCTATATTGCTAGCAACTGTTGTATTCTTTTGGAGAACATCTGAAAATTTTTCTCAAAGCTATTCTAAAAGTATAGACGAAAAAAGTTTTCAGAATATAGCAACATATATAGAAAATACTGTGGCCCACAATGAAATTGCTTGGATTGAAAGAACACTTGTTCAGACTAATATGACTATACCTCTCTCAGACGATGGCGAAAAATATATCGGAGAAAACGAATTTTTTAGAATTGAATATAATACTTCAAAATCTAATCTATTATCCGTGTCTTCAAAAGACATATTGGCAGAAATTAAAGACACAAAGGATGTATACTTAAATACAAGATTTTATATTGATGGTAGTTATAATATTTATTCCAATCCATCAATTCCTACATTAAAAGACAAAAATATCATAGGTGATTTCTTTTTATTTAAGATTGAACCGATGGTATCAGGAAGAAGTCAGGAATACATAGTTCATTTGACTCCTACATTCAAATCTGCAGTAATCGGAGATGCGGGTCAACCACCTGAATCTTTAGCAAAATCCTGTTTTCTTTTAGAATACCCTAAAAGTTATTGGAGCGAATACTATAATAGCAAGGAGAATACTTATTCAGTTTATCCTTCAAACTATTTTATAGTCAACACGAAAAAAAATGGAATTGATAGTAGATACATTAATTATTATACTAATATTTTCATTCCTTCTAATTCTGATATGATTGAGTCATTGTCTGAAAGTCCTACTAAAGATATCTTGAATAACTATATAAAAAGTGGTGGTTCATTAATAATGCTTTCACAAAGTACAACTGCAAAAAAGAAATATGATTTTCTTCCGACCAACATTACTTTTGATGAAGGCAAATATGATACGATTGGAATCTCAAAACAACACAATATTACCCAGAACTTAGAACCTTATGAAATTGCCGGAAGTTATTATTCTACAAATGCAACAATACTTGACCCTTTTGTTGATGATCCAGCAAATGAAATTTTATTAAGAGAGGTGCCTTATTCGCCATATCTCAATAACAATCCTTCTCTCATTCTTTCAACTTGGGGGGCAGGCAAAGTAGTTACAACAACTATTCCAATGGATATTCACTCTGTTGTAGATAATACATTTAGTGTGTGTCCGTGGTGGGATCCTGACCAAATTGGGAATACTCCAGATTGGCATTTCAGAAAACGTTTAGAAGTAGATCCTGTAAATATAACTAGAGTTAATGAACCAATTCAGATTATTATTGACCCCACAACAGACATAAATAGACTTGCAAAACAAGGTTTTTTGGATCTTGAAAATACGACACTTGACTTCGATTCAATTAGAGTAATCGAGCTAATAGGTGGAGATTGCACTCAAAAGATCGAAATACCAAGTCAAACTTACCCCTATAGGCCTAATATGCAGGCCGCAGGATACAAAAGTTCTCCTTTAGAGTTCCATGAGCATACAATTTTTTTTGAATTAGAGACCCCAATTGACATAACACTTGAAATGGAAGTTCCTTTAGGTTCACAGTACAAAGATGAACTTGATTGGCAAACAAGTCACACTGGCCCCATAGAAACTGACTTCAAGGTATATATAAACGATATCGAAGTAAATGAAATTATCGAAGGAGGCCGTTCAACCCAGATTGGATACTGGAACCCATATGATGGTGGCGCCCAGGATGGTGGTGGACCTGAAGATAAATTTAGCTGTGTATTAACTGCGAAATACTTTCGGAAAGGAGATAACAAGATTAGGCTTTCAATGGAGAATCCAGATAATAAATTGTACACATGGTATCAAAATGTTTTATTCAGACTATATGAAAAAACTGCCACAGGAAATAATCTATTTTATAGGGAATACCCTCCTGTTTATGTATACTTTTCTATGGGGGCAAGTCCAGATAATTCAGGTATCGCACACTCAAAAACTTTACCTAGCCAAATAAGGACCTATGATATTTATTTCGATATAGAAGAGAATGGTAAAAAAGCTGTTCCATCTTATAGGGAACCCCCTAATAATTCTCATCCTGAACTTTGGAATGTTTCAGTTGATAGTCCTGTTATATTCTCTGATAGTGTTGAGGGTGGCTTAGACTATACATATTTTCCTATTTTGAGGAATAACTCTTCTCCGTCAACAGGTGATGTAGATAATAACAGCATGATTGACGTTGTTATAGGTATGCGAAATGGAAATGTTAGAGCAATAAAAGGAACAGACGGCTCGACAATATGGGAAGAAAATGTTGTTAGCCCCATAGCAGAATATAGATCCGGAAGCACTGTATACCTTCATGCACCGGTCGGAATAGCGTCTCCTGCAATATGTGACTTGGATAAAGATGGAGTTTTAGAAATAGTAACTGGAGGCGGGAATCTATTGGCAACTTTCCCAAGAACAGGATCTTCTAGAACTATTACTGTCAAAACTGATTTGTGCTCTGTTTCAGTAATCAATGCCGTTACTGGAGATATTTTATGGACTTTCCCAATAGATGGAGCAATGCTATCTGCTCCTGCAATAGCTGATATAGACAATGATGGTTATGATGATATAGTAGTTGTAGACACAGTTTTTAAGAATCTTCAGTATGCACATAACAAAAATACTCTCATGGATACCAAAGTTACAATAAAGAATACTATTTATGCATACAGTGGAAGAACACATCAAATGATATTTAAAATACCTGGAGCCGAACAATCTTTATCGCCCGGTCTTTTTGCATTCAGAAATTCTAGAACCCCTGAGATTATGATTCCATCTACGTCTCCCGCAGTTGCAGATATTAATCATGACGGTTTAATGGACATAGTATGGACCTCTGTAGATAGAAATGTATATTTAACTAAGTACGTTGGCGGTGCATGGGAAACTCAGATTCTTATAAATTTTGATAATCCTATCCCAAGTAATTATGCCCCATCTCCCCCATCTGCCCTTTTAGGGTACATAGTCTCATCTCCAGTTATAGCATCTACCGATTACACAAAGGATTATGATCAAATATTAGTTTCAGCCATACATAGGGTTGAAAGTACAAATAATATTGCTGTCCACTCTTATATAATTGACCCCATTGAAAAATCATCAAATGAATTAAATCACCCTAGTGGGGATCCAGATAGATTAGGTATTAGATCAGAAGTCAATGATGTTATTGCGGGGCATCCTGTAGCCCACTCACCTCATGGGTATTCCACGATGGGGCCCCAAATGGTAGTGCCCGCTGGTAGATATTTAATGATACAGCATTTAGATGAAACTCACCGTGTTAGAGGTAGAATTACTCAGTCAACTTCACTTACAGCATCATATGCTACCCCTGTAATAGCAGAAGTTAACAATTATAGCACTTATAAAAAACAATACGATGCATTTTTCTTTGATTGTTTATTAGGGGCAGAAGATGGGAAGCTATATGCATTGGCATATAGAGATACTACCCAAGGAGCAGATGAGGATAATGAAAACGCTCCCCCAAGTGATTACAATAAACTAAATAAATTATGGGAATATCGTGCAGGAAGTCCAATAAGGGGGTCTGTTGCCGTCGATGATATCAATAACGATGGGAAATCTGAAATAATATTCATGACTCACGATGGCAGAGTTATCTCATTGAGCGTTGGATACCATTACACACGCTGGAATTTTAATAGACATGATCTTCATGGAACTGCAAATACTATAACTAATCTTGATCCAATTTCTTATACATTTTCTGAACCTGAAGCAATTGAATTTGGAGATTCTTCAGATCCATATGATGATAGATTTAGATTAATCTCACAGTTTGTATTGGGAGCTTCAAATAATTTTCGAGCTTACATGTCTGAAAAATGGATAATGATAGATACTAATAGAAATTATTTGTTTTCCGATGAGAGAGTTCTTTATGAAAAAGACCTTACAAAACTTAACATGAACACTTACGAAGGAAAACCTGTAGAAACAACTTATAACATCGAATCTATTTACGGTGACATAATTAATAACAATTTTATAATTACTTTTATTGATAGAGGCATGATGAGATTGTTCAACAACATTATGGCATATACCTCTGCACCAACAAAAAATATCCAAATTGAAGAAGGCATATGGGTCAATCTAGATATACCAAATACAGTTGGTACAAGAGAATATATTATTGAGGGTACTGGAACTCATTTAACTATTTATGATCCATCAAATGCAGATGTTCTATACACGAAAGAACTAAGGGGGATGAAGATATATGGAACAATCTCTAGCATATCAAAAAATAAATATGTTGTTATAACTAGCTATGGTGCTTATTTGTCGCCCAATCCACAGGAGGGTTAAAAATAAAAATCTTGTTTAAATTTAAAAAGTCTAGGAAAGGGCAGGATATAATTGACAATATAGTTGCCCTTGGGATATTTACTATAGCTTTTCTTTATGTGGTATATATAGCTGCAAATTCATTGAATCCTTATCTTGAAAAAACTGAATATGTCGATGTCCAACTTACAGCAATTACATCTATAGAAAAAATAATGTCTGATCCTACTTATGGTCTTGTTTCGAGAAATCATGTGTTATCCTATGACAAAATGGTTGACTTTGTATCAAATGAAGATACATCAAGATATCCAATATGCCCACTTGAAACTTCAACCAATAGTTATATCTCTCTATTAAGAAAACTTGGATTATTGGACTACTCAAATAAAAGATCTGTTTATGATCTTCAGATAGTGATATCTTCTACCCATACAGAAGTTAACACTATAGCTACAATGACGCAGAGTGATATCAATAAATACAATTATTCACTTCCTGATGGGGCTTCTCCCAGTGATACATACCCTCCACATTTTAATACTGAACCGACGTCTTTAGGAATTAGATATTATGAGTTCTTAATTGTAGATGAAGATAATAACAGTGAATATGATCATCTTTTTATCGATATAAATATGAACAAAGACTTTCAAGATGAAGTAACAAATGAGATTTACGGCCGTGATGAAAACAATACCCCGAAGTCGGGATTTATTAAGGGAGATAATTTCATACTTGATTCTAGAAGCTATATAGTTACAGACATTTTTAAGTCAGGAGATGGGGCACAGATTCTGAATATTGATGCAGCTGATATAATTCTGGGCACAAATAGAAGTTATTCAAATATTGTTCTTGTTATATCTAGACTTGTCTTAGTGGAAGAATTTGGAAACTTATCCGAAAAGAGGCTTACTCTGATTATGTGGGAGGGAAATAGATTATGCTCATGAATAACAAATCTGTAATGAGGACATTTGAGGCCATAATTGCAGCAGTTATAATGATATTGGGCGTTTCATTCATACTAAGCGATGCAGGGACAACATTTTCTTCTAATCCATCATGGGAAGTGTTAAATGCAAGAAACTCTGCAGAAGATGTTTTAGTAATATTAGAAAAAGGGGTAATTAACAATCAAAGTGAACTTGGTTATTATATTACAAATCGAGAGTTCAATGCTCTTGAAATGAAACTAAAGTCTCTTATCCCTTCAGGCTATGCTTATAAATTTAATATTTTTGAGATTTCGAATATAGTATATATAGATACGCATGGTGAAGCTAGTGAGGATACCAGTAAGCGCGGATTTCTTACAAACGGTTACAATGTAGATACTCTAGAGAACAACAATACTATTTGGAAGTTCCATGAAACGCAAACAGGATGGCCCGGAGATTACACAATATATTTTCCAGATGGAGGTAGTGTCACAATATATGGTTTGCTAATAGTTGACCTAATTGATGAGATCCCAGGATATGATACAGTGTATTTAAAACTTGAGAGGGGAAATCCTTCAAATCCTTTAGATTTTTCTACTTCAACGACAAAACTTTCAAGTAAAACTCCTCTAAAAGTAGGTGATTTAGTTTCTTTTTCATCGTATTCAGGTGGCACCACTTATGAATATACTTATCAGATATCCAACATTGCAAGAGATGGTAATTCTATATCCTTTGTATTACTTGATGAAACAATGTATATTGATTTTGAAGCTAATCCAAAAATAGTCAATATCTTCAGGGATACTTTTAGATTCACTGCTCATGATATTGTTAGTGCAGATACACTTGATATTGAAAAGAAAATTGGCGAGCCAAATCAATTTACCACTTATACTAAAGGCTTAAGACAAGGAGACTGGACTGTTTTTGGAGATTATTCGGGAAACATTAAAACTTTGTCTTATAATGGGAATAAAGGCCATATAATTATCAACATTATTCCTTATAAGAAGGATATAATTATTCTAGAAAAACCTGGGGAGATGGATTCAATTATCTCTGCCAAAAGAATTGTTTCTACTATGGATACTAGAGGTAACGTCAGAGCCTATTATGTATCTTTAATAATGGGGAGGGAGAAATTTTGAACAATAAATCCCAATTTTTTATCTTTGCCGCAATCCTTGTGGTAATATCCCTTCTAGCTATTCAATATTCACTTTTATCTTATAAGCAAGTATCGCAGTCTGTGGAAGACATAAGATATTCGGATATCCCGTTTATCTCAAGTTATATTGAGAGTTCTTTTAGAGATACTTCTAAGAATGCATTTGAAGAAATATATAGCACTGGAAAACTCGATTCAATACATAATGCATTTGCAGGTATATATTCTGCCCATTACGCAATTGAAGAAAAAGAATTGAATTATTATCTTTCAAGGCTTGATGTTGGTATAGAAGTAACTAAATCAAGTAGCATAACTTTCGACGACGATGTTTTATTCATTGGGCCTTCAATATTTGAAGTTGGGAATTTCAATAGAAAAATATTAATTGATACCAGAAAAATTTCAGATTCTCCTAAAAGATATCTGATGAGTTCGAACATAGGAGAGTTTGAAGTCGCACCATTAAATAAATCATCTGAGGCTTCTCCTTCAAATCCTTATGTAATACACGGGAACGGACAAATAATATACAAGGAAGGCAATTATTCGTCTGGTTCAAGAATAGTCTATAACAATAGAGCATATACTTTGGGGGAGTATAGAACTACATATGCAGGAATAAATAATATTGAAAATAGAGCACCTTTCTTAGAAAATTATTCTTTGGATATAGGAAATACTTATGTAAAAATTTTAGACCAAAATGGAAATCAAATCAATTTAGATGGAGTTACTGAGTTCTCTGAAGGTGACGTTTTCCTATTAGGTAATTACCTAATTAAAATCACAGATATTAATTATATCTCAAATGGGCAAAAGGATGACTATGTCAGATATACAATATTCAACATACAAATTTCTCTTCAGGAAACTGAAAGAAGAAAACAATCATTTGATCCTAGCGAAGTACCCGGATTAAGATATGGGCTAATAGATGTATTGGCAATTAGAGAAAATGGCATCAGGACTACAGAGATTGTAACGGGGGATACAATCATTGTTTCTTCTTCTATCCATAATGATCTTGAAAGCCCTATAACAGACAAGGATATCAATGGCTTGAAAAAACTTGGAAGTTCAATAAAGATATGGGAAATAGTTAATGTTTATTTAGTTCCTGATGAAGGAATCTTTGAATCAGAGGGTTCTAGATATAAAGTTAAGATTAATACTTTAGATAAAAAAATAATAGGTATCTATGAATTGAACGGAACTAATGAATCACTTATTGATATTCAAAGGTGCAGAAGAGATTCATTAGGAAATCTCATATGTGTTTCTGCTTATCCGATTGAAGAAGGATTTGAATTTAATTTGAGAGGAGAAGAATATGTTGTTAGAAGTATCTCCACCAATTTAGTTAGTTTTCTTAGAAGAAGCACCTATACTTTAGAAGTTATGATTGATCATCCTAAAACAATTTATGAAGATTTCAAATTAGGCGGCAATACGTATGAGGTACGTTTGATCGAGCATGGGCCAGGTAATGTTGATCCATATCAAATAATCCTTGAAACCCTCTCTGGAGAAGATATATCATTAGAGATTGGAGACCCGGTGGTATTGGATAATTACATCTTAGTATTGGACAGTTTTACTTTTTTAAATAAAGATGACAAGTGGCACATTTACTTTAAATATTTTGACATGACTTCAGAAATGAAACAATTTCCCATTGGGAAAACAAGGCTTTTTTACGGATGGAATGACGAAGAATATAAAGTGGTTAATACATGGAAATATACCTATGAGGATACAACGGAGAAAATAATAATTGAATCCACTTATCCCTCTTTTTCAAATGATACAAATGGAGCTGTAATAACTGATGATGGGATACTTGCATGTTTTTCATCTATCAATACTCAAAACTTCTTCGAGTATGATCTGTATTATCCCCAGCAGGGCCAGCAAATTTGGCTTAGCGACACTAAAACAAAATTTGAAGAAATAAATACATTAAACAAATATATAAAAATCAGGATAGATGAAAACAAGAACGGAACTATCGATGACGATGAAGGATATATTTATGTCAATGGCTCTAATAAAATTCTAGAAAATGATGTATTCTATTGTGGTGGGGTTGGATTCAAAGTAATATCTATAATTTCTTACCGTAAAGACGAGCCTGCAAGAGTTTTACTTAAAAGAGTTCCATATTACCAATATACTCCAATCCTAGAGCGATCAGGAAGGTATAATATTGAAGAATTTACTACTTTGTTATCCACATACCGATATAATGTAAGACGGCCAGGAGATTACCTTCTCGTATTTACATATTCATTTGAGATTGACGGCATTAAAAAAGAAACAAGTCAGTATTATAACTTTAAAGTTTATCAATAATTTAAAATTATCTTTCAATACCGATAACTATTTATATGCATTAATAGAAATTAATAATAGAGGAATAGTTATGAGAAAAAGAGGAGCTCTCAAATTAATAAAAAAACTCAGAGAATCTGATATTTTACTGGATAGCGAACCAAAATCTAGTTATGAGAAGCTCAAGAAAAAGAGTGAAGTTGACTTTTTAAAGAAGGAAGGGGTATCATTAGATAAATCTGGAACTACTTTTCCCTCAGAAGATATATTAGGCGAAACAAAGAAGGAAATATCCGAAAAAATAAAAAGTGAAGTTGCATCTACAGTAGGCAGTGCGACTTTTGTTATATCTGGTCCTGTAACAATACAAGGTGGCAGGCTTCCCTCATTAGAAGAAGAAAAGAGGGTAATAATGAAGGATCAAGATATACTTATTATCCCTCAGAAATGGAAAACTCAAGATTATACAGGATTTAATGAAAGATACCCTTTGATAGAGCCATATGCTTATGCAAGGATTAAATGGGATGAAAAAATAACTAAACTGGTATACCTAATTGAAGAACCTGAACTCTCTGAAGATGAAAAAACTAGGCTTATGACTATTCAAGGGATAATTCAAGAAGAACTTGAAGTAGATTTCAAAAGTCTTCAAGAAAAGAGTGAATTAGTTGATTATTTAGAAAACAAAGCTTTGGAAGTTGTTGATGAATTAAATCTTAAGTTATCTCCTGATGCTTTTGAAAAAATCATGTATTATTTAAGAAGAAATTATATCGGGCTTGGTGCGATAGAACCGTTGTTTCATGATGTTTTAATAGAAGATATAAGTTGTGATGGAACAGGAATCCCAATATATGTTTATCATGCAAAATACGGCTCTCTCCCCTCAAATATAGTATTCAAATCAGATGACGATGCTAACAGTATAATCATTAAGATGGCACAAAGATGTAATAGGCATATCTCAGTTGCAGAACCTTTACTTGACGGAAGATTGCCAAATAACTCAAGGGTCCAGGCCACATTTGGAAGAGAAGTCACACAACACGGTCCTACTTTTACTATTAGAAGATTCAAAACAGATCCAATGACCCCAGTACAATTGATAAATTACAAGTCGTGTCCACCAAGAATATTTGCATATATGTGGTTGGCTCTTGAACACTCATATACCGCTTCCACAATTATCTCTGGAGGAACAGCAACGGGTAAAACTTCGATGCTAAATGCGCTTGCCATATTTTTACCTCCAGAAGCAAAAATAGTAACAATTGAGGACACTCAAGAGTTAAATCTCCCTCAAGAACATTGGTTACCTGCAGTCACTAGGTCTGGATTTGGCGCCTCTACTTCTGAGGGAAAGAAACAGGGAGAAGTTGACATGTTTGACTTACTAAGGGCCGCATTAAGGCAAAGGCCTGATTATCTAGTAGTAGGTGAAATTAGAGGGGCCGAAGCAAATGTCATGTTTACAGGTATGGCCACAGGGCACCCCGGTATGGGAACAATACATGCTGATTCAATGGAAGCTTTAATTAATAGGCTTACCACAAGGCCCATTAGTCTCTCCCCAGCACTTCTTCAATCATTGAACATTTGTTTTCTATTAACCCATGCAAAAATAGAAGGAAAAGCAATCAGAAGAGTAAAAGAAGTAATTGAAATAACTGGAATGGATTTGAAAAAAGGAGAACCTATTTATCAAACTGTTTTTAGGTGGGATCCGGGTTCTGATGAATTCATATATGATGCAAAAGAGAGCAGCATAGTAAAAAGAATATCCATATCCCGGGGTATGACTCAAGAAGAAGTTTGGGAAGAAATAAACAGGAGATCCCTTGTTTTAGGCTGGATGGCTGAAAATAATATAGTTAACTATAGAGATGTAGGGGATATAATAAAAATTTACATGAGAGATCCGGATTCAATCTTAGAAAAAATAAAAAGTTGAGCCTATGTTAGGCAGAAAAAAAGAGAAGGACGTTGCAGTCCAAGAAATTGAAAGATACGAAAAAAGAGGCTTCTTCACGAATTATGGGAAGGCAGCCCATAAGAGATTTGGTTTTTTGGTAGACAAAAGGCTAAAAAGTTTTGAAGAACTCCATGATCCTTTAAGAAAAGGCGATATACCTCTAAATCTTGGTGCTTATGTCAGCGCAATGATTCTTAGTACCGCTATTGTGGGTATTATTGCTTTAGTAATATTGATAATTATTGTTCCTCTGTTTTTGGGAGATATTATAAATGAGATTATCTCTCCAGAAAGGCCTGTTGATTTTGTCTTTAATTTAGTCTTAATTATTTTAATTTCAATTTCAGCCGCCATTACCACTTTTCTCGTCTTCTGGTTTTATCCATCATTTAAAGCTGGAGAAAGATCAAGAAAAATTAATCTTGCACTTACAAATGCTGTTAATACAATGGCGACAATAGCTGGAACAGGGGTGCCTCCTGCTGTTATCTTTTGGTCACTTGTAGAGTTTAGGCGATATGGTGAAGTATCAAGAGAATCGGAAAAGATTTTAAATGATATTGAAAACTTTGGACTCGATTTAGTTCAAGCCCTTCAAAGGGCAGCTAACAGGTCTCCTTCCCCACTCTTCAGTGAACTTTTATGGAAGATGATAGCCACCATAAGAACAGGTGGAAATCTCAAAGAGTATCTGTATCTTGAAGGGAACAGATTAATGGAAGTCGAAAGAATGAAAACCGAAGCTGCGATAGAAACTATCGGCCTAATAGCAGAAACTTATGTCACAGCTTTAGTTGTAGGGCCAGTATTCATTATTATCATGACAACAATTATGGGCATAATGGGCACCCCAATGTCACAGGTAAATTTGATTAATAATATTGTTGTATATTTTGGACTGCCTATCGGCTATGCTATATTTATAATAGCAGTGGATCAGGTGGCCCCAAAGAGGTAAGACAGGTGAAAATTTGAGGGGAAAAAATTATAACGTGTATGTAATGATTGGCAGTATATCTGCAGGGATAATTCTTAGTTTAATAGGGGTTTTCATTTTAAATTTAAGTGAACTAGCTATTGCAGGCATAATCGTTGCAGTTGGCCCCTACCTAGTATTAAAAATGAGGGAGCAAGCATGGATTACCGAAATTGAAGACCAGTTCCCTGAATTTCTAAGGGCACTTGCCGATTCTCAAGCTGCCGGAATGACTCTCCCCCAAGCCATAAAGATGGCACAAGAGGATGATTATGGGAGACTTACCGATGAAATAAAGATTATGGCTTCAAAGATATCGTGGGGAATTCCATTTGATGAAGTCTTAACCTCTTTTTCAGATAAGGTAAAAAGTGAAAATGTACAAGGGACGGTATCCCTTATTGTTATCGCTCATCATGCCGGGGGAAATATCATAAAGATTTTAGAATCTGCAGCAGAAAGTGCGAGAATGATGAGAGGTCTTGCAAAAGAGCAGGCTTCTAAGTTGGGCCAGTATACAGGCATTATTTATATTTCTTATCTTGTCTTTCTTTCAGTAGTCTTCTTACTTCAGACCCAGTTCGTTGAAATATTCTCAGAAATAACACTTCCAACTGCCAAAGAGTCAATTGATAAAGATGTGTTTAAGACTACATTCCAAAACATGCTTATCATACACGGTGCTTTAGCAGGGCTCATGATTGGCAAGATGACAACAAATTCTTTATTTTCAGGGATTAAACACAGTATTATTTTAACTGCAATTGGATATCTAACATTTAGATTTATTATCGGCTCTAATCTTCTATCTGGTTTTCTTTGATATTATTTTTTTCTATTCCCCATCTTGTCTTAACAGCCATTCCTCTTTCAAACGCCTTAACTTCCCTCGGAGAAAGCATTAAAGTGCCTGTTCCTAAAAGATTGTCTTTTGAGTCCACAATAATAACTTCTTCATATGCTCTAAGATTTTTATCAAGATTTATAACAAACTTTGAAAATACATTTGCACCGTCTTTAATGAAAGGCGCAGCCTCATCATCTACAATTACTCTGTATTTGGGATAGGGGATTATATCCTTCAATCTTTTTAGACCCTCAATATTTGGAGTAAATAACCCATCTCTAGCCCTTATAGTTGCAAGCATAGTTCCATTTTTATCAAAGACATAACGGATCATTCTAGTTTTTGATCTCTTAACGACGACATCGTGGAAAAGTTTTTCTCCAACGTTTGGGCCAAACTGATATTCCGCAATTACTTTTACTATGTCCTCGTCATTTAGTTCAAGATCTCCCTTATCTTTTCTTTCTTCCTCCATTTCACATTGGCCGAAAGGATAAGTAAACTCAAGTTCTTTTGGAAATTTTCCAAAGAAGAGATGCTCATCGTATTTTTTAGATTCTATGTTTTTTATTCTTTCCTTTGTTCTTTGCATTATTGGCCTTAAATTGGATTCTGCACCGGTATAGAATATCGAAGACCTTTTTGTAAAGGGATCATATTCTTCTAAAAGATCATAATAATCTTTGATTTTTCTATATGCAAGTAGCAATCTCGGATGGCTTCTGATTCTAGTTTCAACGAGTTCAAATAAATTTCCTTCATGTATGGCTTCCTTGATTATTTTAATTTCTTCAAAAGTTGCATGCAAATTATGGCTTGAGAGAAGTTCTAATCTTTTTTGATCATTTTCATTAATTAGCTCTTGAGCAGTATATTTTCTACAAACTGGGCAGTTACAGGGCAAATATTTCATTTCATTAAGTTTTTTTGTACCATAAGAAGTTAGATATCTCGAATCCTGTGCATAGAGAACATATGCTGCAGAATCAAAAAGGTCGCAACCCAAAAGAACTGATAATGACAATAACATGGGGTGTCCGGCACCAAAAAGATGAACTGGCCTTGAGGGTGAAAGACTTCTTTTTACTGTAAGAATAATGTCCACCAATTCACTAAATCGGTATTCCATCATCAATGGAACAACACCACCTATTGGATTCACTGTAAAAGGTAATTTATTCATCTCCTCTGCCGATTTTTTTCTTAGATCTAGGTGAGTTCCCCCTTGGATTGTTCCATTTAGGTCTAAGTCAAATCCGATTGCTTCTCTTGCCCTTTCTAGAGTTATCTCCAGATCGGAAAGAGTTTTTCCGTGGGATTCATCGGGATGGGTTGGTATATCAAGAAAAGTTCCTATATCAACTCCAATGTCTTTTTGAAATTGCAATATCTCTTTGTTTTCTATTTCTATATCGCCATATGCGGCCATCTGAAAAGAACCAGAATCAGTTTCTATAACTCCGTCAAAATCGAGCATTTTGTGAACTCCTTTTTCAAGAGCTTCTTCTTTGAGTTTTGGAGTTCTATAAATAATATATGAATTTGTGATTAGCATCTCTGCCCCATAATCTGCCATATTCTTGGGGGCAATGACTATTTTGTTAGGATTAATAACGGGCATTAGTGTTGGCGTCTCAACTTTTTTTTTGCCTATTGATAGTTTCCCTATCCTGCCTAATCCATCTTTTGCCTTTATTTCAAACATTTATCCGCCCCCTACAGGAGAAAAAAGAGCTATCTCAAATCCTTTTAAAACTAGAGTTTCATCTCTACCAGTAAAAGAACAGTCCTTTCCATTTACAATAATCCTTATCTCATCCTTTAAAAAAGATTTCTTCAATGGGGGATATTTTTCTGAAAGAAGATTCTTTAGTGTGCCAATTTCAATTGATTCAACTTCAATAGTTTCCTCTCTTTTCAAAGTGATATCCTTTAAATCCCCAAAATAAAGAATCTTCATACTATTTAATATGCCAAGTGATTTTATAATCTTAACTCAAAAGACATCCTTTCTATTTCTATTTCTCTCTTAAAAGGATCAATTATCTCAATACCTCCTTTTCTTGATAATATACAAAGTCCTGATAAAGCTTCTGTAGAGCAAAGAAGATGTTGATTTGGATGAGTACCTGCCTCTATGCAAGAATCTAGAATTATTTTATCTCCACATCCAAAAACTAATTTAAGCCTCTTGGAAGCAGGATGACCCTTCTTTAGGATTATAAGTGGAAAAGAAAATTCTCGCAGGGAGTATAATGCTGAAATCATGATAGCTTTAATTTTTTTGTCGTTTGCAAAAGAGGAAACAACAAGAATATCTTCATTTCCTGTTCCAAGTACTATCTCTCGTTTATCAGTTTCCAATAAGAAGGATTTGCCTTTAGATTTGACTATTCCTAAGAAGTAATCGTTATGGGATAGGAACAATATCTCCTCATTTGCCAAAGGAAGAAATAAATTATTATCCAATTTTTATAACCTTGTCTGAAGAACATTTTGGGCATTTCGGATTTTTTCCAATTCCTTTATACTGTGTACCACATTCGGTACAAACATAGCCTTCAGGGCCTTCAGGCATATCTACATCAAAACTTCCACCAACACTGCAAATATCAATCACCAATATCTAGTAATGATTTTGTTTTTATATGTATTTTGATGTGCCCTTACTTTTTCAAGCAATAATCCCTAATCAATTATCTTTCTGTTTTTGTAGATATCACCACTCAATTCAAAAATTTTATATATTATCTTGATTTTTAAATTATGGTTTTAATGGATAAAAATAAGAATGTTATTTCTGGAAATATTGTAGATCCAATCCATCGCCAAATATATTCGGGCAAAATAACTATTTCAAATGGCAAAATCTCTAGAATTCAAAGAAACGATAATATTTATCCTAATTTCATTATACCTGGTTTTGTTGATTCTCACATACACATAGAAAGTTCAATGTTAATCCCTTACGAGTTTTCTAGAATTGCAGTTACTCATGGAACCGTAGCGACTGTTTCAGACCCTCACGAAATAGCCAATGTTTTAGGAATAAGAGGAATAGAATACATGATTGAGAATTCTAAACTTTCTCCTCTGAAATTTTATTTTGGGGCATCCTCATGCGTTCCTGCAACATTTTTTGAGACAAGCGGTGCTTGCCTTGGAGCTAGAGAAATTGAAGAGATATTTAGAGATGACAACGTTAAATTTTTAGGAGAGGTAATGAATACATTTGGTGTCATAAATAATGATAGTGAGCTAATAGAAAAAATAAATATCGCAAAAAAATATTTTAAGAAAATTGATGGCCATGCTCCGGGGTTATCTGGAGAAATACTGGATAAATATATTGGCAAAGGGATTACTACAGATCACGAGTGTGTTCGTAGAGCTGAAGGGCTTGAGAAGATAGAAAAGGGGATGAAGATACAGATCAGGGAAGGCTCTGCCGCAAAAAACTTTGAAGCATTAATTCCTCTTGTCGATACACATTATGTTTCCTGTATGTTTTGTAGTGATGATAAACATCCGGATGATTTAATTAAAGGACACATTGACCAGATGGTGAGACGGTCAATAAATTACGGTATCGATATTTTCAAAATATTAAATGTTTCTTCTGTAAATCCTGTTAAACATTATGGGCTTGATGTTGGACTGCTACAAGAAGGTGATTCTGCTGACTTCTTAATTGTAGATAATCTAAAAGAATTGAATATCCTTACAACCTATATTAATGGAAATATCGTTTCTCATAACGGTAAAACAAAAATCGAACACAAGAGTTTTGAAACAATAAATAATTTTAATGTAGAAAAGAAAAAGATATCCGATTTTAGTTTACATTATAAAAGTGGCGCTATGAATGTTATTGAAGCAATTGACGGTCAACTTATTACAAATAATATAATCATTGAACCAAAAATAATCAATGGCAATTTAGTATCTGACATAGAAAGAGACATATTAAAAATTGCCGTTGTGAATCGTTATACTGATTCCAAAGTTTCAATTGGATTTATAAGAAATTTTGGCCTAAATAAAGGGGCATTAGCTTCTAGCATAGCACATGATTCCCACAACATAGTTGTCGTTGGTGTTTCTGACGAGGATATATGCAACGCTGTAAACATGATCATCGAAAATAGAGGGGGCATTGGATGTGTCTGTGGAGAAAATAAAATCTTTTTAGGGCTACCAGTTGCTGGCATAATGACATTTGAAGAATACCCCAAAGTTGCAGATAGCTACAGGAATGTTACCAACTTTGCCAAGTCTTTGGGATGCACTTTAAATGCACCTTTCATGACTTTATCTTTCATGGCATTACTAGTTATCCCCAAAATAAAGATTGGAGATAAGGGATTATTTGATTCAGAAAAATTTAGATTTATTGATTTGTGCATAAGCTAATATTTAAATATAATTTTATATTATTCTTTAGAAGATAAATTAGTATTATTATTATTTATTATGCATTTATACAAATGAGTTATGTCTTTATAATCATAGTATAATAATGTCTATTACCCCTTTATTTCTACTGGAAGTTTGTCCAGTTAACTAAGTAATAATTTCTAGTCGAGCTGTTCTGTCTTTGTTCTATTGACATAAAAATTCTTATCGACACAATCCAAATAAATATATCTATCTCTTCCAGTAAGCTCGTCTTCTGTTATGTAAAGGTCTTTAGCTAAGATACAATAGTAGTTCATATGTTCTATAAAATCTTGCTTTAATAATCTATAACTATTCATCTATGACTACATTCTTCTTTGTCTTGAAGTCTTTGCCATTCTTTATCTATGACCCTCTGTACTTCTTTTACGAAATCCTCTGGCAAATGTCTAAATCTTCCTTGTAATTTGTAATATTCAATGACTTGCTTTGTTTTTTTCTTATAATTTATGGTGTAGGTGTCATTTTCAAATTCATATAAGGGAAATATTCCGGTCTCTGTTGCAAGTCTACCTATTTCTAAGCCAATTTCTGGTTGGTATCTCCACCCAGTTGGGCAAACAGAATAGGCGTGGATATACGAAGGCCCTTTGATGCTCTTTGCTTTTTCTATTTTCTTAATGAAATCCATTGGATAAGAGGGATTAACTGTAGCTGCATAAGGAATATTGTGTGCTGCCACTATTTCCATCATATTCTTCTTTTTTCTAGTTTTCCATCCTCCATGCTTACCAACTGGATTTGTAGTAGTTGTAGCTCCCATCGGAGTGAGGCTAGAGGTTTGCATCCCAGTATTCATGTACGCTTCATTATCGTAGCATACATACATAATTTCATGACCTCTTTCTATGGCGCCAGAAAGTGCCTGAATCCCTATATCGGCGGTACCTCCATCGCCTGCAAAGCCAACAACTGTAATTTTTTCCTTTTTACCTTTAATTTTCAATGCCGCTTCAATTCCCGAAGCTGTAGCAGCAGTTGTTTCAAAGGCATTATACAATAAGGGTATCCCCAAACAGGTATCTGGAAAAGTTCCAGGTATTGCTGCAAAACAACAAGCAGGTATGTTCATTATTGTGTTTTTTCCCAATACTTTTAGGAGATACCTAGCAACTAGCATAGCTCCACACCCGGGGCATGCCGTGTGACCGGAATAAATAAATTCTTCAGTGGGTATACCTGCTCTTTTCATAATTACACCTTAATATCAACCCATTCAACTGGATTGTCAATTTTATTATTCTTTAAACAATTGAAACAATTATCATAAACTCTACTAATGGTATCTATAGTAATATCTCTGCCACCTATCCCAAGAATAAAATTCTTAATTAGGGGCGAATGCTTTGCCCCATACAGAGATGCTTTCAATTCAGAGAAAATTGCACCCTCATGTCCAAAAGAGAATGATCTATCAATTACTCCTACGAAAGAAGCTTTTGATAATGCTTTATTTAGTTCCTCTGAAGGAAATGGCCTAAACATCCTCAATCTAATAAGCCCAACTTTTATTCCTTTTTTCCTAAATATATCTACAGTTTCTTTAATAGTTCCAGCAGCCGCACCTGAAACAATCAGGACAACCTCTGCGCCATCAGTATTATAAAGTTCTAATGGGCCAGTATATCTTCTTCCAAATTCATTATAGAAATCTTCTTCAATTTGATTCAATTTTGGTATTACTCTATCCATGGCTTCTTGTATTTTGTATCTGAATTCAGAATACCACTGGTGAGGCATTGAAAGGGATCCAATGCTTAGTGGGTCCTCTATATCTAGCGGATACATGGGAGTATATTGTGGAAGAAACTTATCAACTGAATCTTGATCTGGGATGTCAACTATTTCTGATGTATGTGATAAATAAAAAGCATCTAATCCCACCATGACTGGCAACTGGATTTCTTTATCCTCGCATAATTTATAGGACATTATTATGGTGTCTAATACCTCTTGGTTACTTTCAGCATAAAATTGTACCCATCCTGTATCTCTTTGAGACATCATATCTGTATGTTCAACCCATACATTCCAAGGGGGGGCCAAAGCTCTGTTTACATTTGCCATGACTACGGGGATTCTTGCGCCAGAAGCCCAATGAAGTAATTCATGCATTAATACCAATCCTTGAGAGGATGTAGCTGTAAAGGTTCTGGCTCCTGTATGGGAAGCTGCAATACATGCGGCCATTGCAGAATGTTCCGATTCCATGTGAAGGTATTCAGCTTTGAGTTCTCCGTCTGAAATAAATTGTGCTATTTTCTCAACGATAATTGTCTGAGGTGTTATGGGATAAGCAGCTATTACTTCTGCCTTAGAAAGCCTTGCCCCCCAAGCAGCGGCTATGTCGCCAGTCATTATCTTCTTTACCATTATTTTCCCTCCCTCTCCATTCTAATCGCAGTTTTAGGGCATTCGTGAGCACATATTCCACATCCCTTACAGTAATCATAATTAATAATAGGGAATCCTTCTTCATCAACATCTATAGATATATCGGGACAGCATCTCCAACAAATACTGCATTTGATACATTTGTCTTTATCTATCTCTGGTCTAAAGACTCGCCAGGTTCCAGTTTTTTGATTAAGGGATGGAACATTTGATATAGGGGCCTCAGATAAATCCTTTATTGATGATAATTTTTCTAATTTTTTCATATAATCATTACATTATTGTTTTATCATAGGCCTGAGTTGCGGCCTTAATGTTTTCCTCTTTTTTAGAAGGAATATTCTCCTTTATCGCTAATATTATAGATTCAAGCATAACCTCTCTTGATATTTTGGCAAATGCGCCAAGGATAGAAGTATTTACAATCGGTGCCATTTTTGAGCCTAGTTTGTTTTCTATTGCAATGGATGTTGCATCAACAGTTGCTGTCTTAAACGAAAGATTGTAATACTTGGGGTCTTTGTCGGAATTTATGAGAACTACTCCTCCTTCACTCAGACCAGAAGTTATCTCTGTGACCTCCATTAGTGTTGGGTCAAGGACAACAATATAATTTGGAGTATATACCTGACTTCTTATTTTAATGGGATTTTTATCTATTCTTGTAAATGAAGTAACAGGCGCACCCCTTCTTTCAACACCGAAGTATGGAAAAGCTTGAACATATTTTCCTTCTCGAAAAGCTGCATCGGCTAGGATAGTTGACGCGACTACGGCACCTTGCCCACCTCTTCCATGAAATCTTATTTCTATCAAAAAATCCCTCTAGATTATAATGGTTTTATATTTTTAAAAAGCTTTTTACTGCTAGTACAAAGATAAACAAGTTAAATCATAAAATAAGGCTCAGTAATTAAATTAACATTTTTTCATAATCTTGGATAACATATTTCTTACCTTTCTGAACTATTTTATAGCCCCATCTTTCCAAAAGCTGTTTTTGATAATTAATGCCATCTGGATACTTTTCATTAACTACTCCTCCAGTTTTTAGAGTTCTCCAATGTAGGGTAATATTTGTCTTTCTCCAAAGCAGCCTCATTTGCAGCATGGGCACTAATCCACGCAAAAATTCCAGCAGTCAAAGGACATCCTATAGATGCATGGTGTTCATTAGCAAGTTTTTTCTAATCTGATTAATTGTTATTAGCTTTCCTTCTGGAACAGTTTTCATTATGCCTTTGGCCTCAATTGGGGCAGGAATAACAACTGTACCTTAGCTCCATCGTTTATACCTCTTCTCAGTTATTATTTCAACTTTTGGCAAACCTTTACTATATCCTAATTTTTCACGCCATGATCTATTTCTCACACTCATTTAATTCCCCTAGTGCTATAATTGTTTTTATTTTAAATAATTTATAGGTTTAAATTTTAGTTTTTTTATTTCATAATACAGCGGAGAAAAAAGCTGTTCAATAATATAGTACACAACTGGGAAGAAAACAACTTCAGGTTCAAAAAATGAAACAACAATTATTGCAAGGCTTATATTCTTAAAAAAAGATGGTATAAAAATTGATTCTTTTTCCTCCATTTTTAATTTTAAGATACTAGAAAAAATTGTCATAAATAAAAGGATAATGATTATAAAAAAAAGAGATAAGAACATTGAAAGAAATAAATAATCTTTTACCATGTAGAGCTTCTCAACACTTTTAGAAACTGCTATGTATATTATGATTCCCATAACAAAAAAAGAAATATTAGAATTAAAATTTTTTGTAAGTTTTTTCTTGAAAATAATTGAAATTAAAACAGGGACGAAGATTATTAGTGCCATCTCTAAGAACATCTTTTGGGTATTGACGTTTATTTCATCTCTTAGAACTAAATATATGTAAGTCGGAGTTATTAGAGGGGATGCTAGTATAGTTGTTACTATCAAAAGTAAAGTAATCTCCACTTTCCCGCCTAGTTCTTTGGACCATACTAGAGTAGATCCTGCGGCCAGAGGGACATTCCCTGTGATGATAATCCCAATAAATAATGGAAAATTGATTAAATTCATTTTGAGAAGGGATATCCCTACTAAAAAGAATAGTACAGGAATGAAAGCATAGCATGTGAAGAATCCCAACAAAAAAGGCTTAAGGAGTTCCATGTATTTTTGATAAATCTTGAAATCAACTTTAATTGTGGATAAGAAGATGAGGATGCTTTGGAGAAGTGGCACCATCGGAGATAGATCTTTTCCGTATGAGGGGAAATAGATGCCTAGTATTATAGAAGAAATAATAATTATTAAAGGAATCCCAAACATAAAGTATTATAAAATAGATTAATATTAAAGTTTATTGTAGGTGGAAGTCTTAATCTAATACCGGAATTTTTTATCAATTAGGCTCCTTGCATATAAAATCTTTTCATCCATTTTTTTCACCATATGATCCCTTAGAAACGGACGGAGTCTTTTTTTCATTTTAACGTAATCTCCTTCAATATCCTGAAAGGTACTTATAATTTTGGGATCCTGAACTCCTCTTGAACTTTCAAGAAACTTTACAAAATTCTCAACCTTTTCCTCATAAGCATCCCAGATCATTTTCATTCCAAATAGCTCATCTTCTACTATAACCTCTCCTTCAGAGTAATAAGGAACTGTACTAACGTCTTCTCTTGGAATTGATCTTTTAGCAGGCTTTTTGGGGATGCCTTCCTTCTTTGGAGGATAAAAGAAATAGATTACACAAAGGATTGCTATTAAAACGACTGCACCTATTAGAATCTCGTAAATCATGCAATTAATTTATTTTACCTGTATTTAAATATATTTAATTGATTTCTTTTAGTTCGACTTTTATTTCTTTTTCATCTATTTTTACTGTTCCATAATACCCATCTTTTAAAGGCCCAGGATTTAATATCTGAGTTTTACCGATAGAATCGATTGCTTTTGATTCATGAACGTGTCCAGAAACTGCAACAAGCGGTTGCATTTTTTCTATGATGCTTCTAACTGAAGTGCTTCCTATTGATTTGCTATCCCCAATTCTATCCAATTTCGTTCCATATGGGGGTACGTGAGTTACGAGAATCATATTGCTAAAAGAAAGTTTTGAAAGCCCTACCATTATTTGTTCTTCCCCATATTCTGATGGTGTACCAAAAGGAGATTTATTTGATCCTCCAAATCCCCCTATGGTATAACCTCTTACTTTGACTTCCTTTTCATGGAGTGAAATCCCTTCTGATTCTATATAGTCCTTGACTTCACTTTTGTCACAGTTTCCAAAAACAGTATAGAATTGGATATTTGGTATGACTTCCAATACTTCCTTTGCCTCTTTTTTCCCGCCAAATGAAGTGATATCCCCACAACAGAGTAAAAGGTCAAATCGTCTTATATCAATAGAATCAAACAATTTCTCTAAAGAACTTTTCTTTCCGTGTATATCTGTTATTACACAAATATTCATAAAACAGAAAATGATAATTTCTATTTAAAGATTTTGAAGGAGAAGGTAATAAAAAAGCATACTGGCGATATGGCTGAAATAATACCTTCTCCTAACTCCCAATCAATAATTGTATTTTTAAATCTTACGTAAAGGCATATAATTCAATATTCGGCAATTACTAACATCTCAAAATCTTCAGTTGTCAATTTATCTTTTCTGCTAAACGCTCCTTGCTTGCAGCCGTATATATCTACTTTTTTAAATCCTAATGATTTTAATAACCATGTTATTTCGGAGGGAACATAATATCTTTCATCACACTTGATCTTCTTTTTATTCCCATCATCATCTGTAAACTCTAATACTGATTTATCTCTGAAGGTCATTAAATCAAAGGTATTCTCCAGACTTTTTCCATCGACAGAATTGGAGTTGATAAAATCTTTAACAGAATGAAATAATGGGAAAAGACCATTTAGGGTAGTCAAGATAAATTTTCCTTTATCCTTTAGGGACCTAGCAGCACCTTCAAGAATCATAAAGTTCATTTCATCTGTTTCCATCAAGGGAAAGCCACCTTCACAGATAATAAGGGCAAGATCAAATTTTTTTTCAAATTTTAAATCTCTTGCATCTGCTTTAATAAATTCAACTTTGACCTTAGCTTCCTTGGCCTTTTCTATCGCCCTTTCTAACATACATTCAGAAAGATCAATTCCAGTTACATTATATCCTCTTTTTGCAAGTTCTATAGAATGCCTACCTGTACCACAACCGATATCTATAATTTTCTTAGATTTATCTTTTTTAATTTCTTTTTCAATGAAGTCTATTTCTCCGATTGTTCCTCGGGTAAAAACTTCAGTTTCGTAAGTTTCAGCATAATTTTGGAATAATTCTTTATACCATTTTGTCATGGACAATCCATTCTACTTCTCTTTATATTATTTTTGTCAATTCAAAAAATAAAATCTTAACAATTAAAGTACAGAATACTATTCATAACAAATAAAAATGAATTTCCAGGTATCCATGGTTTTGATAGTACAAAATACGTCAAATTTTATATGAATAATATATTTCTATATTTACCAAAGTTTAAAAAATCATATAATAAAAAATAAATTAATTTTGGGACTTAAATTTATTTTTCTTTTCTAAAACACATAAACCAGTCAAGACAGTATTTGCCTTCTTCTTTTTTCTCCATTCTTTCTTTGGCTACACCACAAGAACCGGGAGGCGGAATTATTACGTCGTCACCTGGTTGCCAGTTGGCAGGAGTTGCAATTTGTTCTTTGTCTGATTTCTGCATTGCAAGAAGTAATCTCTTGATTTCTTGCATATTTCTCCCATTTGATAGGGGGTAATAGAGCATTGCCCTAACTTTTGCTTTAGGATCTATTAAGAATACCGCCCTTACCGCCTGAGTTGTGGATGCATTTGGTTGGACCATTCCAAATTTCTTTGAAATATCCATCTTTAAGTCTTCTATTACGGGGAACATAATTTCAACATTTTTCATGCCTTTATATTCGATCTTTTCTTTTATAGTCCTTAACCAAGCTATGTGGGCATAAATACTATCTATCGATAATCCTATTAACTCACAATTTAAATTTTTGAGTTCTTTCTGCATTGATGCAAAAGCCATAAATTCAGTTGTGCATACAGGGGTAAAGTCTGCCGGATGACTGAAAAATATTACCCATTTACCCTTATAGTCGTCTGGAAAATTTATTTCTCCCATTGTAGTTTTTGCCTTAAATTTAGGTGCATCATCGCCTATTAATGGCATACTCATTTGTTGTTTAGATTCTTCTTCCATTTATTCACCAACTCAACATTTTATTTTATGTTGTTAGATTTATTAGAAATTGAATATATATAACTTTATACGTTTTGAAATATAATCTTACAGATAAATAATTTAAAGAATATTAGTTTTTAGATAATAATGAATATTAATTAAAGATTCTCTTTTTTCCATATTCTTTTTAATACTATTTTAGATAAATCATTCAGTTTGTCGTAATAAACTATAATTACTATCCACTGAATACTACATGATTTTTTTGATTACAATGATAAATCTATAAAAAGCCTCTACATATATAAGAAGAAAGACCTTTAGCACAGTTAATAATCTATTTTATAAGTGGAGTCTAATCAATAAATAGATCTATACAAAGAAAGACTTTTTAATCGATATACAGAGGTAAAATCATGTGTCTTGCAGTTCCAGGTAAAGTTATAGAAATAAAAGATAGCGTTGGAATAGTTGATTTCAACGGAATTAAAAGAGAAGTAAGATTGGATCTTGTAGATGTTATAGTTGGAGACTATGTTATTGTTCATACTGGATTTGCAATTGAAAAAATGGGCGAAAAAGAGGCCTTAGAATCATTGGAGATATGGAAAGAACTCCTTAAATTTCAGGAGGATTATTAGTGGATTTATATAAAGACCGGAATGCTTCTGATACAATAATAAGAAAAATATTTGAATTATCTAAGGATTTAGGCGAAATAAAACTGTGTCACGTTTGTGGAACGCATGAACATGTGATTACTCATTATGGTATTAGGGCTTTGTTGCCAGAGAACATTCAAGTTGTCTCTGGCCCAGGGTGTCCAGTTTGTGTAACAACACAAGGTGAAATTGAAGCTGCTGTCAAAGTTGCCGAAAAAGGGGCCATAGTAACAACGTATGGTGATATGATAAGGGTACCATCTAAACGTTCTTTGTCAGATGCAAAAGCATCTGGGCTTGACATTAGACTCGTATATAGTATTAATGATTCAATTAATCTTGCTATATCTAATCCTGATAAAAAAATAGTTCATTTTGCCATTGGGTTTGAGACCACCTGCCCAACAACTGCTGTTGCAGTCCTTAACTCTCCCGATAATTTTTATGTATTATCGGCACACAGGGTAGTTCCCCCGGCTATGGATTTATTGTTAAGCAGTGGAAAAATAAATCTTTCAGGATTTATAGATCCAGGACATGTTTCTACGATTATTGGAACAAAACCTTATGAGCCGATATCTAAAAAATTTCACGTACCTCAAGTAATATGTGGTTTTGAACCCAACGATATACTTATGGGAATTTACCTTTTAATAAAACAAATTAAAGAAAAAAGAGCTGAAGTTGAAAATGAATATGTTCGTGGCGTAAGGACAGAAGGCAATACTAAAGCCCAAAAACTTATGGAAAAGGTATTTGAATCCTGCGATATACGCTGGAGAGGATTTCCAGTAATACCCGGATCAGGGCTCTCTTTAAAAAATGAGTTTTCCAATAAAGATGCATATAAGGAATTTAATATTGAAATAGAGGATATACCCGAAGAGGAAGGATGTAGTTGTCCGGAAGTTTTAAGGGCAGAGAAGATTCCGAGTCAGTGCCCATTATTCGGAAATACATGCACACCGCAAAGCCCTAAAGGCCCATGCATGGTTTCCAAAGAGGGTGCTTGTTACATATCCTTTAAATATGAAAAACCTTTCAGGTGAAGATATGGCAATAAAAGAAAATCCAATTTGTTCCTTTAATAAGGAATGCAGATATCCAAATATCGATAAAGAAAGTTTTTGTGATGAAATGTCTTCAGTGATTGGAGATGTGAGAATAGGAAAAGAGGTTTATGTTGCACCTTTTGTATCATTAAGAGCAGACGAAGGGACCCCTATAATTATCGGAGATGGGAGTAACTTGCAGGATGGCGTTATAGTTCATGCTTTGGAGCACACCTCTGTTGAAATTGGTAAAAAGACTTCAATAGCACACGGTGCTGTAATTCATGGGCCTACAAAAATAGGCAATAACTCTTTTGTTGGTTTTAGAGCAGTAGTCCATAGCTCAGAAATTGGAAAAGAATGCTTCATAGGCCATGGTGCAATAGTTGTGGGGGTAAAAATCGGCGATAAAAAATTAGTTCCACACGGGGCCGTAATCACCGACCAAGAAAAAGCGGACAAACTATCGGATTCAACTAAAGAGCTATTCAAGTTCAACGAAGAAGTATTATACGTAAACTGTGAATTTGCAAGGGGGTACAGGCGTTAATGGATATTTGCCAAATCTTAGGGGAAAAAGGTCTTGAAAAGGCTTTGGAATATTATTCAGAAGACGAATTAAAAAGCATAATAGAAAAACTAGAGCTTGAAAAGCTATTAAAGATCCCTGGATTTGGTAAAAAGAAGATATTACAGATCCAAAAAGAAACATTTGAAGATATCACCGGTAAAAAATATGAAGAAGTTCTTTTTGGGGATGCTTGGGAGATATACGAAGAGATAGTATCTATCCTAGTTTCATACCCTAAAACAGAGAGATCAAGAAATAGATTCTACCTTTATATGCCCCTTAGGGATAAGGAATTGATTTTAAAGAGATTAAATTACTGTTACAAGGCTAAAAAATTTGTAGAAGGTCTAACTCAAGAAGAAATTAATAAGATATTAGGCTATTTGGATGGGATATCTGATTTGAAAATTCCTTCTCTAAAGAAATTTAGGGACAGAGTTTTAATAACAGATGACGAAGAACTGTCAACAAAGACAAAATCAGAATATTATGATTCTATATATCTTGCATCGCCTCATGAGGCAAGAGGCATCAGAGATGATTATCCATTGATATTTTACTTGTATGGCAAAAATTCAGCATTTTATGACACACTTTCTGAAATATCTGATTTTTCAATCAATATCGATGATTTCTCGATCCGAGATATAGTTCCTGAGCTATTCATTGAACGCTTCATTGAGAATTCTCAAAAAATAAAGCTGATACTTGATATGTATAACGTTCTTTTTGAGATTAAAAATAGCCGGGGCATAGCTACTGATGATGGTGCAAAATTATCTGAGTATGTTCAAAAACTCCAAAAGATATCGGATAGAGTAGACTCTTTTTCTAAAGGGAATTTTCCAGATGAGAGGCTAAATAAGCTAAAGGAAGCGCTAAATCTAGAGGAAATGGTTAAAACAATAGAGAAGGACATTAATGAAAGATTTTCTAAAATCATTGAAAGTCAGGATATTGGCATTGCTGGCAAGGACATATTATCAATGCTTTCAGACATAAAACATTCAGATCCTTTGAAAGCTTTTCAGACTTATATTCCAAAACAACTTGAAGATGCATATAGAAAACTAATTAAGGAATCTGTAGATAGCCTGAACCAAAAAATAGGTTTAGATGTTTCAGAATTATTCTCTGAAGAAGTATCTTTTCCAATAGAAGCAAACAGAAATCAACTATTTGAAATCAAAGAAAATACTAGAAAAGAAATATCCAAAAGGGAATTTGAAATAAAAAAAGAAATGATGGATATCTCTGAATTATGGGATTTCTTGAATCATAGAGTTGAGGAATGTTACGACATTGATTTCTTTATGGCTATGGGGAGATTTGCCGTTGAAAAGAATCTTTCGATGCCAAAAATATCTGAAAAAGGATTTAGTTTTAGAAATGGTAAAAATGTTTTAATTCAAAATCCTGTTCCAATTAATTATAAGATCGGAACTACAAATGACACTATGGCTGGAAATGAAAATGTTATTATATTGACAGGTGCCAACTCAGGCGGTAAGACTACTCTTTTGAAACTTGCACTTGCCATTCAGATTCTTTTTCAGATGGGATTTCTAGTTCCTGCTGAAGATTCATATGTCTCAATCTTTGATGAAATTGGATTCTTATCAAAGCACAGAGGAGAGTCAAGAGGAGCATTTGAAACAAGTCTAAAAAGACTTGTACCGCTTGCAATTGAGGAAAAAAAGAGATTATTGCTTGTGGACGAACTGGAAGCAATTACAGAACCTGGCTCTGCAGCTAGGATCATAGGAACATTCCTAAATTTTTTGAGAAATTCCAATACATTATGTGTTATAGTTACGCATCTTGGTGAAGACATAATCTCTTCGATTAAATCGATAGAAGGTAAGTTGCCAGAGGATATGAGAGTAGACGGTATAGAAGCAAAAGGATTGGATGAGTCATTAGAGTTGATAGTTGATAGACAGCCAGTCTTCTATAAAGCCGGAAAAAGTACGCCCGAACTAATTGTCGAAAGGCTTTCCAAAACAACTGATGGGAAAGAAAAAGAAATATATCAAAAGATGGTTGATATACTAAGGAAGAAACCATAAAGCTTTTTAATTAAATACCTCGTGTCTTTGTATGGGAGTATACCAGCCTCAAGACTATGTTATATATATAGGAATTCTTCTTGTTTTGTTGGCACTTGCATTAAAATTTCTTTTCAATAAAATAAAAATTGATAAAATCTTCATAATTACAATCTCTCCTTATATGATAATGGCCATAGCCATAAGGGTCTTGGCAGATGTCGGATTTTATGAACGATCAAAACTTTGGAATATTACTCCTGGGGTGTACATAGTTGCGTTCGTTCTCGCATTTATTATGATATTAATTGGATTTCAACTTGAAAAAAGAAATAATATTGCTTATTGGAAACTTCCATTTGTAGTTGGGGTTGTAGGCGTGATCTATTTTTTAACTAATCTAATTCCTTTTTTTAACTACCCGTTAAGGATCATAGTACCTCTTTTAATGGCTGCTGGAATCACGTTGATAGTATACTTAATATCGCCTTTATTTTACAAATATATTAGAGAGTTTGAGAACACAGCAATATTATTTGGACATTTACTGGATGGATGTGCCACGTTCATTGCTATCGATTATTATGGATTTGGAGAAGAACACTTGTTACCGCTTTTTTTGATTAATCTCACTGGTACCGCTTTAATCATGATACCTCTAAAATTAATATTAATTCTCGTGGTAATTTATCTCCTTGATACTTTATACAAAGAAGAGAGAAAAAACTTTAAAGAAAAGGAAGTTACTATATTTAAATATAAATTTAAGATCACAACATTGACGATGCATAATTTTTACCTTTCAATAAAAGTACTGGTTTTCATACTTGGATTCGGACCGGGATTCAGAAATACTTTATTACCTTCACTTTTTTGATTCAAAAGACTTATTAATAGTATAAAATACTTATTTTTATGGAAAACCCTATTCATATTATTAATCTTTCAAGAATGGTTGTAATGGGCTCAGATATATGGGGCTCCGTTAAAACAACTGTTGAAAAATTAGGGTATAAAAATCCCGTTGTTCTTGATGATCCAATAACAAGGGGGATTGTTGGAAAAAAGGTATCTAATGATTTAAACTGTGACCATCACGAAGTTAAAGCGGCTACAATGGCCGAAGTACATTCAATTGAAGATATTTTAAAAAAAGATAAATATGATATAGTTGTTTCAATCGGTGGCGGGTCAGTTATAGACGTTGGAAAACTATCATCTTTCAATGTTTCTATCCCCTTTATTAGTTATCCAACAGTTGCATCTCATGACGGGATATCTTCTTCTAGAGCATCTATTAAGGATGGCGAAAAAAAATTATCAATAGAGGCACAACCTCCTATTGCAATAATAGCAGATACTAAGATAGTGTCCCAAGCTCCATATAGATTCTTGGCTTCTGGATGTGCTGATTTAATATCTAATTATACAGCTGTTTTAGACTGGCAACTGGCTCATAAATTGAAAGGTGAATATTACAGTGAGCATGCAGCATCTTTGTCATCTATGAGTGCCAAGGTGACGATTGATAATGCTGATGTAATAAAAGAAGGATTGGAAGAATCTGCTCGAAAAGTTTTGAAAGGACTTATATCATCAGGAGTCGCTATGAGCATCGCTGGTTCCTCTAGACCGGCTTCGGGTGCAGAACATGCATTTGCACATGCACTCGATATGATTGCGGAAAAACCTGCAATGCACGGGGAACAGTGCGGAGTTGGTTCTATAATGACTATGTATCTACATAGAGAAGATAAGTATAAAACAATAAAGGAAGCACTAGAAAAGATAAAAGCTCCTATAACTGCTGAAGAACTTGGAGTCGCCGATATAGAATTAATAAAAGCGCTGACAATGGCACATAAAATTAGAGATAGGTATACAATACTTGGAGAAAGCGGGCTTACTGAGAGAGCCGCTACTAAACTTGCTAAAGTTACGGGGGTAATAAATTGATTCTTACCCTCCTCCCTAAAAATCTTGCAAAGCTAGGATTTTCTTTTGTAGCAGGGAAGGGAGATAACGAATGCAAGGGATGTAGATTTTATAAAACATGTGTTGATAATCTAAAACCTGGAAGGATATATACAGTTTCTGCTGTAAGGAATATTGAACATCCCTGTAAAATTCATGATTTTGGAGTTAAAGTAGTTGAAGTTAACGAATCCCAAATTGAAGCGGCAATCCCTAAGAAGTTTGCAATTGAAGGTGCAACCGGAGTATTCTCATTTTCTTGTAACGAAAGATGCCAATATCATGATTTTTGTATACCTGATGGGATAAAGATCGGCGATAAATTTCACATTATTACAGTTAAAGAGAAAATTGAATGTCCATTAAACAATAATATCCTAAGGGTAACTCTGAAAAGAAAAGATTAGTATATAAACCTAGATGAACTCGACTTTTCTCCTCTAAGTAGTATATCCAGGACTATGATTGGGATCATTACTGCTACGGGAATAATGGATTTGGTCTTCTTTTTAATTTTTATCACCCTTAGTTAATATTGTAATACAATAGTATATAAATCTTTCTATTTATTGGATTATAATACTTTAAAAATTATTTTTAGTAATGAATATCAATATATATAGTCAATATGGTTGAACTTTATCTTATATAAATTAATAAGCGCAGTATAATACAATTGATAGTTATCATATAATAAAATTAATACTAATATGTAATTAATTAATCTTGACTTTAACTCTTATTTATCATTAATATAAGAATTAAAATTCAATAAACAGGGATATTTTTAGTAGTGCTTTAAATTAAATTAATTTTTTTGAATACTGATAGTAGTAACATTTATATATATTAACGTTAGAGATAATGATGGTGAGCATCAATGGAACAAAATGCCGAAGAGGCCATTATAGAGTATCTTAAAGGTGTAAAAATTGGCGCTACTCCTTCAGAGATTGCCGATAATCTTAATATGTCTAGGGCCACCGCTGTAAAATATCTTGAAATAATGAGAGCAATAGGGCTAGTTGATTATAGACGAATAGGTATGGCAAAGGTTTACTTTGTCGCAACAAAGCTCTCATATGCACAGCATGTTCTTCTCAGAAAAACAAGAGATTTAATCGAGTCAATAAAAACTGCTGATGAACACATTAAAGTGTTGGAGAAAATTCTTGCCATACATGTTAGTATAATGCAAACTTATAATGCCGAGGATAGGGAAAAATTTATTAAACTATTCATCGATACTATCGACAAGATAAAAAAAGGAGAGAATACGGTGGGTAAATAAACTTTTCTTGTAAGAAATCTGCTCCAATTTTATTTATAACAATAAAATTTATAATCCCTTTATATTCATTCATGCATGGTGGAGTCGTTGAACTATACAAAATATGAAAAAGTAAGAATTATTGGGGCTAGAGCCCTTCAGATATCCTTAGGGGCGCCTATATTAATCGAAACGTTTATTCTTGACCCTATTCGAATTGCACAAGAAGAAATGAAGAAGGGAGTAATCCCAATAACTGTTGTAAGGGATTAGCCTTATGGGCGTAAACCTGGGTGAAATAGTTCCCAAACAAAAAATCGAGATTTCTGATTTAAATGGTAAAAGTGTAGCGATTGACGCTTATAATGCACTTTACCAATTTTTAGCCATAATAAGGCAGAGAGATGGAACTCCATTAAAAAATTCAAAAGGGGAAGTAACATCTCATTTGTCTGGTCTTTTTTATAGAACTGTTAATTTTATTGAACAAGGTATTAGGCCAATATATGTTTTTGATGGTAAGCCACCTGAATTAAAGTTCCAAACAATTGAAAAAAGAAAAGAAGCCAAGGACGAAGCAAGAGATAAGTACATCGATGCCAAAGCCAGAGGCGATTTCAAAGAAGCAAAAAAATATTCTCAAATGACCTCTTCTTTGAAGGGTGACATGGTAACTAGTTCTAAAGAACTTTTAGATTCAATGGGAATTCCATATATCGAATCGCCATCAGAAGGCGAATCTCAGGCTGCATATATTGTTTTGAAAGGTGATGCGAATTTATCGGCATCACAGGACTACGATTCAATACTTTTTGGGGCCCCCTCTTTAGTAAGAAATTTAACGATTTCTGGAAAAAGGAAGATTCCAGGCAAGGATTTATTTGTTGATGTTGTTCCTGAGATTATAAATAATGAAAATGTACTAAATTCACTCAATTTTTCAAGAGAACAATTAATTCAAGTTGCCATACTCATCGGAACTGACTATAATCCTGGTGGAATAAAAGGAATTGGCCCTAAAAAAGCCATAGAGATTGTAAGGAATGGGAAATTTGGGGAATATGGGGAATTTGATCAGATAATTAACCTCTTTTTGAATCCAGATGTTTCTGATAATTATACTATCTCTTTTCAAAAGCCAGAAAAGGAAAAAATATTAAAGATACTATGTGACAGATACGAGTTTTCAGAGCTTAGGGTAGAGAAAGGAATAGAGAGAATTGAATTCTCATTAGAAAATATTCTAAAACAAAAAACTCTTGATATGTATTTTTAAACCTTAAATCTCTTTAAGATGTTTTCTATTTCTAAAGGCTCACTTATTGTATAATCAACTATCGTTTTCAAATCATTTTTTCTTTTAGCTTCACTTTCCAGTATTAAGAAACTTAAATCTGCTTCTTCGAAAGCTCCTTTATCATTAATATCATCGCCTACCATTATTACTTGTTCGTAGGTCTTTTTTAGATTTGATATAATTTTTCTCTTACCTTCTGGATCTACTTGAGAGAAAACAAAATTATCCAATATCCCGAGTCTTTTTGCAAGAGGGTATACCGAACAGGGATTGTCTCCCGTGGCAAGATAAATATCCATCCTTTCTGATTGCAGGAAGTCAAATAATTGAAAAACCCCTTCTTTTATCTTACCTGAAGAAGCGACTATATATGTTATTCTTTCTCTTTCGGAGTCCCCAACAATTCCACATCCAACTAAGGTACAAATATCATATTGTTTTTTTAGTTTTTTTATCGTTTCGTTAACCTCTTCAATAGTTATATCTTCTGCCCATTTGAGAATTTTTTCTTTATCTATTGTGGCATTCGCCCCTTTAAAAACTACTTCAAATCCTATATTTAGGCCTTTAATTGAGTGTCCAAGACTTTTCTTAGAATCTTCTTGCAAAAATGTGTACCTTGGATCTGTAGTTATCGTTACAAGAAAAAGATTTGGATTATCTTCAATTAATTCTATGCAAGATTTATGATAAATAAATTCATTTTTTTCCAAATCCTTTGATACTCTTTTTGTATCAACAAGTGTTCCGGATTTATCAAATACTATTGCTATCATGGTAGACATTTCTTTTTACTTTGGAAATAATTTCGTCAAGTTTTTCTTGAGGGCAACTTTGGCCTCTTATTATTCCACTAATTATATCGACTATTCTTCCCTTTGTAGTCCCATTATCGTTATTAATGGTTCTTACGCCTATTTTTTCAAAATCTTCAAGAGTAACAGGAGCTTGGCATGCAATTATTGCATCAATAGGGGCAAGGTCAAGAATAAATTTGGCCTTATAGTTTATGTGATTCCTAATACTTCCAAGATGTATTATTCCAAGCTTAAATTCATTTAATATTTCAACTTCTTTTTCTTCAATACCAAATAGAACACTTACTCCTGAAGAAGGAGCTTCTGGAGGAACTCCATTTCCAGCGTTTAATACCATAACACTTGTCTTTATACCAGCTTCCCTCATGGCATAAGTTATCTCGCATATTGGTTTTGTTATATGCCTTTTTCCCGGGCTCATTGCTATCGCTATAATGTCCCTACCTGCATCTGCAAAAGTGCCTCTTTGTGCAAGTCCTCCACCAAGTCCCATTCCTCCGCCCATCCTACACTGGACCATATGGGTATTTCTTCCAATCATAAGAATCAACTATATATTCAATATATTTTTTATTTTAAAACTTTGCTATTGATTTGTTATTTTTCTCCTCACTTTAAGTTTGAATATTTGTATACTCAAGAGATTAAACAAGCATATCAAAGAGATGGCAACGATTATTAAGATTAATGCATGTTGAATAATTGTGGTTCAGTTGAAGCATGTGCGCCTTCTGCTTTCTGATTTTATATTCCCTCGGCAATTTCTTGCCTTCTTAGCAAGAATTTTTGACAGCACTGTAGAGGATAAACTTAAGGATGGCTTCCTTTTTC
>Ga0172382_10001800_pt1 | contig 37234 bp, 30 predicted proteins | sample Leawel138RmetaG_FD_122245 | JGI IMG/M metagenome (GOLD analysis project Ga0172382, IMG submission 122245) | Leachate microbial communities from a municipal landfill in Southern Ontario, Canada - Leachate well 138R metaG | ecosystem: Engineered > Solid waste > Landfill > Unclassified | place... | reverse complement strand
CCCGGGCAGCATATTCCCATTCGGCCTCCGTTGGTAACCTGTAACCATTCGCACCCCAATTGCAAGTGATGTTGCTTCCACTACCACTGTAACAGGGCGTCAAACCTTCCAGAATGCTGCGTTCATTACAATATTCCACTGCATCATGCCAGCTTACATTTTCAACTGGCAAGTTTTCGCCTTTCCACTCTGATGGATTGCTACTCATAACTTCCGTCCATTCCTTCTGGGTCACCTGATATTTACCAATCCAGAATGAGGAAACGGTGACTTCGTGAATTGGTTTTTCATCATCATAACCATCATTGGAGCCCATCTGGAAGCTGCCGCCTTCCACCAATATCATTTCAGGTGTATTCCCTGTTTTTTGCTTATTTTTATGAAACATGACCCCAGCAACAACAATTAGAATCGCCAGGACAACAACCAGGAGCATGGATTTAGCTAAAGATAGCTTTTTGTTTCGCGCGGGATTTGCAGTTTTTTTATTATACTCTTTTTCAATGGTCGCTGCTGGACTTTGTGATAATATCTGTTTTTCAGGCAGCATACCAGCCAGAAGCTTTGATAAAGACAGGCGCTCTTCCTTGTTTTTGCGGGTGAGGCCATCCAGCAGGCGCATACTTTGCTCATCGATGTGAGGATAAATCTTCCTGGGATCTGGAAGCTCATTTTGTACGATGCTAACCCGAATATCAAAGTCGCTGGAGTTTTGTTCGTCGTAAGGCGGCATGCCCGTGAGCATCTCGTACAGGGTTACCCCCAGGGAGTAGATATCGCTTTTTTCGTCAACGTGTTTGCTGTCTCGAATTTGCTCCGGGCTCATATAGACCAAGGTGCCCATCTGGGTGCCGGTCATGGTGAGCCCCGGTCCTTCCGCCATGCGGGCGATGCCAAAATCCATAACTTTCACGTTGTCGTCTGCGTCCAGCAGGATGTTGGAAGGTTTTATGTCGCGATGGATGATACCCTTGCCATGAGCGTAGGAAAGCGCTTCCGCGATTTGTTTCAAGATATTCAGCGCTCTTTTTTCTGGAATGGGGCCAATTTTCCTGCTCAGGTCTTTGAGGCTGCCACCTTCAACATATTCCATTGCCAGACAAAAACGCCCCTCCGCTTCAAAATAGCTGTGCATTTGCACGATATTGGGATGATTGAGCGTGGCCATAATCTTGGCTTCCTGCTCAAAACGCTGGCGAAAGGACGGGTCAAAGGAAAGCCTTCTGGACATGGTTTTGAGCGCGAAAGGTCTCCCAAGATTGTCTTTCACGAGATACACCTCGCTCATGCCGCCGGCTCCAATCTGTTTTACAATCGTGAAAATCCCAAGCTTCGTGCCTGCTGTCAGTTCCATATCGATGCCTTTTTGTTTGTTTATCTTTTCACAAGTATTGTAAACAGCGTTTTTTGGTCAAGCTTTTTTCTTTTGCCAACAATTTCCAACTTTGTCCGACTTCGTGCTCAAAACCCGGTGTATAAAGGATTCTCCCACATTCCATCATTGCCTAATTTTGGCTCCTTCTTGCTTGCCGCCTTATGTCTCCCTTATGTTTTATAAGGCAACCATAAGCGACACATAGGTTTAGGGCTTAATTGACTCTAATTCGGCAGACTCGTTCTATATATACGGACATTTTTTTCATCCCGATTTTTGGGGTTGAAGCTCAAAAGAAAAAGACAGTTTACAATTTTCCACTTGACGAATGAGCCGTCTCAAATAAATGTGCCTTTTCATGCAAAAATACAAGGAGTCAAGATGTACGCCATCGTAGATATCAAAGGATTTCAGTTCAGGGCTGAAGAAAACGCGATTCTGCGCGTTCCCCTGCTGAATACGGCGGAACCGGGCCAGTCCCTGGAATTTGACCGGGTGCTTCTCGTTCGCAAAGACGACGAGATTCTGGTTGGCCAGCCCGTCGTAGAAGGCGCAGCCATTCTTGCCGAAGTTATCGGTCACGGTAAAGGCAAAAAGAAAATAATCTACCACGCCAAACGCAGAAAAGGTTACCGCGTTAAAAAAGGATACCGTGAACAATATACCAACATCAAAGTCACCGGAATCCGGATTTGAGGAGGTGAATAATGGCACATAAAAAAGGTGGCGGCAGCAGCCGCAACGGACGGGATAGCAAGCCCAAATATCGTGGTGTAAAAAAATATGGCAGCGAGTACGTTCTGGCTGGCAATATCATTGTGCGCCAGAAAGGCACCAAGTTCCACGCCGGCGAAAACGTCGGCATGGGCAGGGATTTCACCCTGTTCAGCCTGGTGGATGGCCATGTGAAATTTGAAACCCGCGGACGTACCCGCAGGAAATATGTTTCCGTGATGCCCGTCGCGGCAGCGGAATAAGCCTCAAACACCTACAACAGCTTACAAAAAGCCCTGGAAATGTCCGGGGCTTTTTTCATGGACGCGGGATATGCCACAGGGGGAGTTCGCATTGAATTTTGCCAACGATCCAAACAGAACAGAGTAATCATGTTTTCTACAGAGTTGGGAAGGATTTTAGACTTTTTTACGGTAGCCTCCAGCAAATAGTCCGACTTTTTTACGGTTACAACCGGCAAATAGTCTGACCAAACACAAAAAACCCCGGCGTAAAACCGGGGTATCTATCATTTTTGGTGGCGGTAAGCCGCCTGAAATCCGGGTCAGTTTACCTTGAAGGTGGTGTCGCCTTTTTCCAGGAATCCGATAATCTGTTTGGCGGAGGCAACTCCGGCATTGACGTTCGCTTCACCGGTTTGGGCGCCCATCTTTTTGGGTGTCCAATAGCTGCGCTCGGGATAGAGTTCTGCCAGTTTGTCAGAGCAATCCGGCGCCACGTCGCACACATAGCGGAATTTCTTCTTTTCTTCGAAGGCTTTCAGCAGGGCGTCTTCATCAATGACTTCCTTGCGGGCGGTGTTTACCAGGATGCAGTTGTCTTTCACCAGGGAAAGCAGGTTCCAATTGATGGATTTTTTGGTTTCGGCGGTGGCGGGGATATGCAGGGAAATGTAGTCCCCCGTGCTGAAGATGTCCTCAACCTTGTGAAGCGGGGTCACCCCTTCTTTGGTGATGGTGGCGTCGCTGAGGTAGGGATCGTAGGCAAACACTTCCATTCCAATGCCTTGCGCCATCTTGGTGAGGAAACGTGGGATGTAGCCAAAGCCGTAGAGAACCAGTTTTTTTCCGGCAAGTTCGCTGCCGCTTTTGCCGTTGAATTTTCCACGAGCCATATAAATCATCATTGCCAGAGCCAGTTCAGCCACGGCGTTTGAATTTTGCCCGGGGGTGTTCATGGCCACAACGTTGTGGGCAGTGGCGGCGGCGAGGTCAATGTTGTCATATCCCGCTCCGGCGCGAACCACGATTTTGAGATTCTTGGCGGCGTTGAAAACCGCTTCGTCAATCTTGTCGCTACGGATAATCATGGCGTCAACATCCGCCACGGCTGCGTGCAGATCCGCGGGGTCGGTGTAGCTTTCCAGCCAAACCTGCTCATATCCGGCGGCCTCAAATACGGCCTTGATTTTTTCCACCGCGGGGGCGGCAAAAGGTTTTTCGGTGGCGATCAATACTTTAGGCATGGGTTTCTCCTTGGAGTTTATTTTTTTGTTGTATCTTAAATTATGGCTGCATTAAAGTCAAGCCCTTTTTCATTTCAAAAGCAGCATGCGCCGGGTGATGGATGAATCCGATGTTTGCAAGCGGTAGAAATACAATCCGCTGGCTGCGGCGCGGCCAATCTCATCCTTGCCATCCCAAACGACTTTGTGATTTCCCGCGGCAAGCTGTCCGCTGTGTAAAACCTTGACCAACTGACCTTTGAGGTTGTAGATGGCGAGTGTAACATCGCCCGCTTTCGCGTTTTGGAATGCAATGCTGGTGGTGGGATTGAAAGGGTTGGGATAGTTTTGAGCCAGATTATCCACCAAACCGGGCAGCTCGGGATCGGAAACAGGGGTAACTGGCGCTGCCGCATGACTGCCCTGGCGGTTCAAGGCTCCACGATACACGGGCCAAGGATGGTTTCCGCTGTCGGCAACGCGCAGATTTAGAACCAATACTCCGGTGGAATATCCGCTCACCAAATCCAGTTTTCCGTTTCCGTTCAGATCGCAGATGGTGCCTGGAGTGCAGCCGTTAAATGATGTCACAAAAGGATATCCGTCATGGAGGCTGCCATCGTGGTTGTAGATGAACACGGAATTTATGTGGTTCGAAACCAGAATCTCGAATTGGGGATCGTCGTCCAGGTCCGCGATTAGCGGTGGGACGTTGAAAACGCCGCCAACATGAACTGGGAAGCCACTCAAGTCTTCGCCATTTTGATCCACAGCGTAGAGCCAGCCGTTGATGGTTATAAAGATGATATCCAGGGCGCCATCAGAGTTCAGGTCTGCCAAAACGGGGCTGGAAGCCATGGCTGCCTGGATGGGTTTTTCCACCAGAATTTCTGCAGTGGGTGAAATCAGCTTAAACCGATTGTTCGTCCCCAAAGCGATGCGGCCGTTGTCCAAAATTGTGGGCGCTCCGCTGATATTGCCGCTCACATTAATCGGAAAACCTGGCTTTGGATTGCCCTGACCATCAACAACATGAAGCAAACCGTGTTGGGTGCCGGCAATTATTTCCATGATGCCGTCGCCGTCAATATCCGCTGCGGCAAGTTCGGAATAAAGGGATGAGCCCAGCTCGATGGGGAATCCCGGAACCGCGGTGCCATTGGGATTTATCGCGTGCAAATGCCCATCCAGGGTACCCACAATAACCTTGTTTTCTCCGCTGTGATCGATGGGAGCAATCACCGGGCTGAAAAGCACCTGACTGCCGGTTTCATAATTAAACACCAAACTGCCATCCAGCGTGGCTGCGTGAACCCTGCCTGTGCGGCTGGCATAGACAATCTCAAGTGCCTCGTCACCGACCAGATCGCCCATCGCGGCGCTGCGCATAACATCCTGCCTCGGTGGAGCATACCAATCCCAGAGTTCTTCCGCCGAGTCGTTGATATAATAGGCTCGACCCTGAACGTCCAAATACATGATATCCGGACTGCCATCACCATCAAAATCATAAACGATGGGTGAGGATTTTGTTTGAATTTGGCAATCCCAAGGGAAATTACTGTCCACCATCGTGATGTCCAAACTCAGTTCATAGCTGCGCACTCCGGTGCTTAATCCAGTATCAGGCTGAAAGGATTCCAGCTTCAATTTCAGATAAGTGATGCCGTAGGACGCGGTGGGCAAAAGCTGGAGACGCAAATAATCGTTTTCGGAACTGGTCTCTCCAGGTTGAATCAGCGGAATCTGCAGACTATCGTCCAAAAGTTGCACGCCTTGGGGCAGCTCATCCAATGTCACCGTCACGTTGTGCGCGGCACCCCAGCCTTCAAAATTTCGGATTCGGGGATATAAACGTATGATTTCACCAGGGTTTATGCTGCCATCATCGTCGCCCTCAACATCAGAAAACATATAGCTTTCCAGGCTCAGCAACGGCAGGCTGGGATCCGGATGTTTCAATTCCACGGAAGGATCCCCAAAAAGCACCACCTCATAGTAGCACCAGCGCATCACATCGCTGCTGAGAGCGTGGTTCAGATTTTGCACGCGGGAATAGCTCAAAGCCTTTCCCAGGGTGGTGTTTGAAGTTTCATAAAGTCCGATAAAAAATTCGCGGTCATAAAACTGGGAGGGACCATCAATGCTGCCCGGCATATACCAGCCGTAGCGTGTGTTGCCGATAAAGGCAAAAAGTCCGCCCTCGGTGGTGACCAAGTGTTCACCAATGCATTCGCCGTCGCCGCTGGTCCGCTGATCGAAAGCGGCGGGATAGCAACCCTGGGTGTAAAGAAAGCCATATTCCGTGTTTTCAAGGCGTTCGATGCTTCCGTTGCCCTGACCCATCAGGTAGGTTTCGTTGGCATGACCCATGTGATTCATCACGTTCGCGCCCTGGTTTATGGTGTCCCAAACTCCCTGATCGCTGTAAGTTCCGTCGCGCTGATACATGGTACGCATAAAATATGTGTCCGGAATATGGGTGGCAACGTCGTCTTTATAGTCGCCGCCCCAGGTTACTGGATGATTATTCAGGTTCTCTCCGAACATGATGGAGATATTGTTGCTGAAAGTGTTGTTGGTCACATAATACTCGGTTTTGCGGAACATATTGTTGAATTCACGCGCTGTTTCCGCTGGAAAACGCCCGACGTGCACTTCCGGCAGCATATCAACATCATCTTCCGGTTCACCCCAAATGTTGTTTCCATTCGCGTTCCAGTCTCCATCCAAGTTGCCAAAATACAGGTCGGTGGGCATACGCATATCCACCGTATCGTAAACCTTGCCATAGCAGCCTCTTTCGGGAACAATCTCGTCGTCGCCGCCCAGAATCACATATTCGAGAGGGCTGTCCGAATCCGCCCAAGTTTGATAGACGTCAACGATGAAATTGCGCACTTTTTCGGCATTATCGACCCCATCATAACCATCGTAAATATCTGATGTGTAAAACAATGCGGTGCTGATACTCTGAGAATCACGCCACTGCATATAGTTTTGAAACAGCGGTGCGCTGGTCTCGTCCGTGATCACAATCATCTTTTTGGGGTTACTCAGGTCGATGAGCCGGCTTTTGGGGCTGTGATTCCTATACGCGGAGGCAGTTTGATAGCTCTGAGCCAAGTCTGGGTTTATCACAAACCCATACAGGTCTTCACTTCCACGCGCAGGACTGTAAAAATTGGCGGAACCGGTTGCCACGTTTTCATCAAAAACGGTGTCCAACACGATACGCGCGCTGCTTGAAGCCAGAATCCGCTTTGTGCCAGGTTCATATTTCCAAGGATAGATGTTTATCACTGCGATTTGAAAGCCGCGCATGGATTGGATTCCAAAAAAGCGGAAATCCTCACGGGGCCAAGCCTCGTCAGAGTTCCAGATCAGCGGGTCAGGCTGGGTTTGATCCTCCTGGGGCTGCGAAATCTTTTGCTGGGCACGGACATAGTCCAACTCCAGGTTTTCCCTCTGAACCTCAGCCGGAGCAAGGATTACATTCAGGTTTTCCACTCTGTGGCCAAAGGGAATTAAAACACGCACGGGCAAATAGTTTAGCGCTGGAACACCAGGTTCCAAGATGGGAGCAGCTTCCGTGCCGCGGAAGTTTCTGCCAAAAGCAGCGGGATCGATATCAAGCTCCAGGCTGAGCGCGAAAAACAAGCCGCTCCAAGCCAGAAGAGCAAGAGTCAATAGTTTTTTATACATCATTCATATCCTTGATGGTCTTGAATTCAAGAGCTTTTTCTTTAGCAAATCATAATCCGCAAAACAGGTTTTGCCGTCAAGGTTTTTTTACATCTCCGCAAAGGACGTTCAGCCGATGCGCTTTTCGCTTTCCAGATTTTTTAGATTTGTGTCTTTTCCCCTGCCGCCGACTTCAGGCATCTCCGAAACGGTTTTCCACTATCTTTCCAAGCAGGACTGGAGGACTTATTTCATTGATTCTGAGTTATTTACTTCCTGGGTTTCAGAGCTGCTGTGTTCGGTGTCCGAAGCGGGAATTCCGGAACCACTGCTGGAGCTTTGTTCAGTTTGATTGCCATCCGTGTCCGGACCTTTGCCCTTGCATGCTGAAAGCGATAGAAGCAGAATCAGCAAAATGGCTAATAAAATGTTTGTTCTTTTCATTGTTGTCTTCCTCATATTTACATTATATCTGGGCTTGGGCTCGTGGACAAGAATAAAATATCGGCATACAAAAAACGGGCATCCATGTGGATACCCGTTTTTTAAGGACTGCGCTACTAAATTGAATTAGTAGAGGGAAATTTATTTGGGGCTTGGGGCTTCTTCTTCTGTTTTTACTTCGCCTTCTTCAAGAACTTCTTCAGCTTGTTCTTCAACTTCTTCCACAACTTCTTCAACTTGTTCTTCAGTTTCTTCCACTTCTTCAGCTTTGCAGCCGGTGAAGGCAAGCATGCCGATGAGCATCATAGCGAGCAGGGCAATAATGGTAAGTTTTTTCATTTTGATTCCTCCATTTAGTGAAATCGTATTTTTGTTTCTTTGTTTTTTTGTTTTGGCGGCAGTTTTTGGCCATACCGGGCCTTTTTTGCAGAGAGGGCCAAAGTGCCGCAAAGCTTTTAGCAACCTCTCACACAGTCCTTATTCACGTCTATGCGTAAACATAATAATGACACGATACAGAAACCGCAATTCTTGGCAAGCTTTTTTTAAAAAAGAGCGTCCAAACCCGCGTGAATCATCCCGCTTCCAAAATCCGAAAAACCATTTTCACGATATCCCAAAGCGTATTCCACACTCAATATTCCCAGCCGGGTACGCATTTTTATGCCGATTCCGGGGGCGAAAAGATTTGATCTCAGTTTTTCCTGCCCCGAAACCAGAAGACCGTGGTCATAGAAGAGGTAAATTCTGGCCTGCGGATTGATGAGCCATCGCAGTTCCAGCGCGCCCCAACCCAAGCGCCAGCCGCTGAATTCGTCTTCACGGTATCCGCGCAAAGAGTTGAATCCACCCATGCGGTAAAGTTCGTGATCCAGAGCCGTGGAATCCGACAGACTGCGCAAATGTAAGCCCAGGGAACAGGTCCAGCGAGGCGTAATGCCGATATGTTGCACGTGATTCGCCTCCAGGGCATTGCTCCAACCCCGTTCGCCCTTCTGCCACAAACAGTAGGTGAGATCTGTCTCCATCCCTTTGTTGGGGTTAAAGATACGATCCCGGCTGTCCATGCGCCAGAAGGCACCAATGCTACTTGCTGAAGAACGCCGCACAATCAGGCTGTCCTTTTCCGACGGCAGATATTCATTCACATTTTCGTAGGATAGTTCCAGCCCATAGCGATGCACAGACCAATATGAATAGATATCTGTGCCAACCGTTGATCTGATCCAGCTTTCAGTCTCTTCATCCCTGGAAAGGCTGATGTCTGCCGCCAGAGGAAAACTATTCGGCCCAGATTCGTGGTATGCCAGCTCCAACAGGCTGGAACTCGGAAGCTTGCGCCAGTTTAGAGCCAAAGCACGGTCGCTGCCCCAGAGGTTCAAAAAACTGAGGTTCAGATGCCCGGTCAGTTCGTTTTTGTCCTTCACCCGGGTAAAACCCAAAACCCCTTCCAGAGAGGTCATTTTGCCTTCCGTCACTTTGATGAGCACGCTGCTTGGATCCACCGGCTCAATTTGGCAACTCTCGATATAGCTTTTACTTAGAATGTTGTTTTCGGCGTTTTGGATGGCTTGGGGAGTCAAAACTTTATCCGCAGAAAATCCGGCCAGCTTCACCAAGGTTTTATCCCGGGTATGTTTGTTGCCTTGAAAGTAGTATTGTTCAGGTTTTAGCTGCTTTCCTTCGTTGATGGCAAGCTGGGCGGTGAAACCATCTTCCAGCGTTAGAGAATCAAGCTGGACGCTGGCAAAAAGATAGCCTCGGCGCTGGTATTCGTCCAAAATCCGCTCCATAAGTTCAGGGATTTTTGCCAATGGCAGTTCTTCATTTTTTCCAAGCAACAAGATTTCACGCAGTTTCGCTTCGGAAAAATAGCGCAAACCACGGAATTTGATTTGACAATGCTGAGGGGAAACACGCTCCTCCAACCGGAAAAGCAGCTCCATTTCATCACCCGAAATTGGAATCAGTTCAGGATTGTAAATCTTCACAAAAGGATGGCCGCTATTTTGCAGCCAGCCTCGCAAGGCTTCGATGGCGGCATTCACATCCGCGGGTTCATATTCAAAACCCGTCTTCAGCCCGGACGCCTCCAGCAACAGCGTCTTGTCCACTTCAAAATCGGTCTCAAAGCTGATTTTTTGGACGCTGAGCCCAAAGCCGAGGCAGAGCGCCAGCCAAAAGGACAGAGCCAACAGCCGGCGTTTCAAGGTTTTACTCCCTTTCTGCTTTCAAAACAGCCAGGAAAGCTTCCTGGGGCACGGTCACAGAGCCGATTTCCTTCATCTTTTTCTTGCCTTCCTTCTGTTTTTCCAAAAGCTTGCGTTTTCGGGAGACGTCACCACCGTAACACTTTGCCAAAACATCCTTTCGCATGGCGTTGATAGTGCTGCGGGCAATGATGGTTCCGCCAATCGAGGCTTGCAGAGCAATCTTGAAAAGGTGTCTCGGAATCACATCGCGCAGGGTTTCCGTCACGCTTTTTCCCCAGTTATGAGCCTTGTCCCGATGGCAGATAAAGCTCATCGCGTCAACCCTTTCCCCATTAATCAGAATGTCCACCTTCACCACATGTGAGAGCCTGTAATCCTTGAAAGCATAATCCAGCGAGGCATAACCACGGCTCACGGTTTTCAGTTTGTCATAAAAATCGAAAATAATCTCGATGAGCGGCATGTCATAATGCAACGCCACACGTTTTTCATCGATATACTGGATGTTTTTTTGAATCCCGCGGCGTTCCTGGGCCAGCTTCATAATGTTGCCAATATAGTCCGTGGGCACGATTATTTCCGTCTCCATAAAAGGTTCGAGGATGCTTTCGATGTGGGCTGGATCGGGAAAATCAATCGGGTTATTAACTTGGACTTCCTCGCCATTGTTCAGTGTGATGAGAAAACGCACGCTGGGCGTGGTGGCAATGATGGGAATATTGTATTCACGAAACATTCGCTCTTTCACAATCTCCAGGTGCAACATCCCCAAAAAACCACAACGGAAGCCATATCCCAGAGCGGCGGAATTTTCTTTTTCATAGGTGAGGGAAGCATCGTTGAGCTTCAGTTTGGCAATCGATTCCACCAAGTTTTCATAGTCTTCACCGTTGATGGGAAAAATGCCGGAATAGACCATGGGCTTCGGCTCCATAAAACCCGGCAAAGCCTCTTCACATCCACCTTTGGCGAGAGTGACAGTATCGCCCACCCGGGCATCCGCCACTTCCTTGATATTCGCGATAATATATCCGGTCTCACCCGCGGCAAGGCTTTCCCTGGGGGTGAATTTCAGCCCCAGATGCCCGATTTCCTCAATTTCATATTCACGCTCCGTGGCAAAAAGCTTGATGCGGTCACCTTTGTTCAGGGTTCCCTCAAAAAGCCGCACCAAAACCACCACGCCGCGATACATATTAAAATACGAATCAAATATGAGTGCCTTGGGCGCGGCATTGCGGTCTCCTGTTGGAGCTGGCAGCCTTTCGCAGACAGCATCCAACAGTTCTGTGATGCCGATTCCAGCCTTGGCGCTCACCCGCAAAATATCTTCCGGCAAACAGCCCAAAATCTCGCAAAGTTCATGTCCCGAACCTTCGATATCCGCCTTGGGCAGATCAATTTTATTCAAAACAGGCAGGATTTCCAGATCGTTGTCCAACGCCAAATAAAGATTGCTCATGGTTTGGGCTTCCACGCCCTGGGACGAATCCACCAACAGGATGGCTCCTTCGCAGGACGCCAGCGCCCGGGAAACCTCATAGGAAAAATCCACGTGCCCGGGAGTGTCGATTAAATTCAGAACATATTCCTGACCTTTGTAGTTGTGAGTCATGCGCACGGCGTGACTTTTAATCGTGATTCCTTTTTCACGCTCCAATTCCATGGTATCCAAAACCTGCGCCACATCCACTTTCCCCACCACGTTTGTGCTTTCCAAAAAACGGTCTGCCAGGGTGGATTTACCATGATCGATGTGGGCTATTATGCAAAAGTTGCGAATGTTTTCTTGTTTCACATTGTGTCCTTGAAAAATATGGGATTTCGGCACCGGACAGATAACCTGCCGCGCCAAAACGAGTTTAACTTACACAAAATTGTAAGTGTTCACTTTTGTCAATAGATAATGCGTTTTTTCTTGCCACGTGAACCCAAAAAAGAACAGCTCCCAGCCTAAAACCACGTCTTTTTGGGGAAAATAACAAATCCTTTGCTACCGTAAATCACCTTGTGAATACTTCCAAAAAAGCCCGCGCTCAGGCGCCATCAAGCTTGCCATGATTTCAAAATATCTCTCTTGACGAAAATCTGTCGGTTTTAAAAAGTGTTTTTACTGTAGAGTATCCTAATCTCAAAAAGTGGGGTACCCTGCCCAAGGCATATCAGAAATAGGTATGTCTTCCACAATTTGGAAAGTGGCGCGCGCATTTGGGGAACTTTGGCCCGGGGTTTTGCGCGTCGCGGCTTTTCTTTAGAAAATTCATAAGGAAACAGTATGTTTTTCAATGTTCCAGTACCCAGAAATGAACCGGTACTGCCCTACGCGCCCGGTTCCCCGGAAAGAGAGCTTTTGCAAAAGAAGCTGAAAGAGATGCACGGGCAGCAGGTCGAAATTCCCGCCATCATCGGTGGAAAAGAGATCTTCACCGGAAACACCGGCACCAACGTCTGCCCCCACGACCATCAGCACGTTTTGTGCACCTTCCACAAAGTTGGCAAACCAGAAATAGCCCAGGCCATCGACGCTGCCATGAAAGCACGCCGGATGTGGGAAGAAATGCCTTTCTACGACAGGGCTGCCATCTTCTTGAAAGCCGCCGAATTGCTGGCCACAAAATATCGTCCGGTGATAAATGCTGTCACCATGCTTGGCCAGAGTAAAAGCGCCCACCAGGCCGAGATTGACTCCGCCTGCGAACTGATAGATTTTTGGAGATTCAATCCCTATTTTGCCCAGCAAATCTATGAACAGCAGCCCCCAGTTTCCCCGCAGGGAGAGTGGAACAGCTCCCAATACCGCGCGCTGGAAGGCTTCGTCTTTGCCATCACGCCCTTCAACTTCACCTCCATCGCGGGCAACCTGCCCACCTCACCAGCCCTGATGGGCAACACTGTGGTTTGGAAACCCGCCGGAACCGCTGTCTATAGCGGATATTTCATCATGAAAGTGCTGATGGAAGCTGGACTGCCCGATGGCGTGATCAACTTCATCCCCGGCCAAGGCGCCGTGATGGGTGACATGGTGATGGATTCCCCACACCTCGCTGGCATCCATTTCACCGGTAGCACCGGAGTTTTCAACCACATTTGGAAATACACCGCCCAGAACCTGGAAAACTACAAAGCCTATCCCAGAATCGTGGGTGAAACCGGTGGAAAAGACTTCATCTTTGCTCATCCCTCCGCAGACGTCACCGCGCTCGCCGTGGCTGCTTTCCGTGGAGCCTATGAATTCCAAGGCCAAAAATGCAGCGCCGCCAGCCGTATTTACGTTCCGGAATCCCTCTATGGCGAATGGTTGGAACAGATGAAAGCCATGCTGGCAGACATCAAACAGGGCGACGTACTGGATTTTGGAAACTATGTGAACGCCGTCATCGACCAGCATAGCTTCAACAACATCAAATCCTACATCGAACACGCGAAAGCCGCCAGCGACGCTTCCATCGTTGCCGGTGGTGGCTATGATGATTCCAAGGGATTCTTCATCGAACCCACCATCATCAAAGCTGAAGACCCGCGCTACAAGAGCATGCAGGAAGAAATCTTCGGCCCCGTGCTCACCGTTTATGTCTATAAAGACAGCGATTTTGAGAAAACCCTCGAACTCTGCGACAACACTTCCCCCTACGGACTCACCGGTGCCGTTTTCTCACGCGATCGCGAAGCAACCGTCAAGGCTTGCAACGCTCTCAGACACGCCGCTGGAAACTTCTATATCAACGACAAACCCACCGGAGCCGTGGTTGGACAGCAGCCCTTTGGCGGTGCCAGAGTTTCTGGAACCAACGACAAGGCCGGAAGCGCCCAGAACCTCATGCGCTGGACCTCCGCCCGCTCCATCAAGGAAAACTTCGTGCCCCCCACGAACTACAAATATCCTTTCCTGCAATCCTAAAACTCCAGATAAAACCCATAAAACGCAGGGCGGCGCTTCAACGGCGTCGCCCTTCTTTGTTTCTGGGAAAAAATCGGAGCTAAACTCCACGGTAAAATGTGCTTAACCCTCAGAATGCCATGGATTTATCCCAATCCGATTTATTAAACCAATTTTCCTCTTGCTTGGTAGCCGCCTTATGTCTCCCTTATGTTTCAAAAGCAAAGTTAAGCGACACATAGGTTTAGGGCTTTGCTACATGAAAATCAACAGACTCGTTCAGATTATAGGTGAAGATGGGGTCTCTTTTTTGTTGTCTTTGTCAGGAAGCTGGAAGCCGCAGATTTATCCGGACAAAAAAAGGGATGGCTGGCTTAAACTATAATCAGTTCGTTCAATTCCCTGGCTGCGTGTCCCGCCGCCAGGGCAAATTGCGGAGTTTTTTCGCGGAAGATGATGCCACGTGAGGAATTGATTAAGATATTGGGTCTTTCATTTGATTCCGCGGCATGGCGCAGAACCGAATCCAAATCGCCACCTTGAGCGCCGATGCCGGGAATGAGGAAAATACGCCCGGGCAGCAATTCCCGCATTCGTTTCAAATCCTGGCTTTGCGTGGCCCCAACCACAGCGCCAATCTTGTCCTCCGGAAATTGACCAATCCAAGCCGAGACTTTTTCAGCCATGCCGCCGTCCAGGAAAAAATCCCGCGCGGAAGCGTTTGAAGTGAGCGCCAACGCGAAAGCGAAGGCTCCGCTTCTATTCAGAATTGACCGCATCACATCCGCGCCCATCAAGGGGTTCAGAGTAATCGCGTCCACACGCAGATGGTCGAAAAAAGCGATGGCATATTGCTCCATCGTGTTGCCGATATCGCCAACTTTGCAATCCAAAATCACGGGAATTTCCGCGGGGATATATTCCACCGTTCTTTGCAAAGCCTCCAAGCCGCGCTGTCCATCGCTTAAATAGAATGCCAGATTGGGTTTATAGGCGCAGGCGCTGGCTTCGGTGGCATCAATGATGCGGCGGTTGAACTCCCAGATGGGATTGGCTTCATCCCTCACGCAGTCAGGTAGCTGGGTGACGTCTGAATCCAATCCCACGCAGAGCAGGCTGCCGCTGCTTTTCCAGCGCGCCTGATATTTATTGAACAAGGATGCGGACAAAATCGGCTCCGTCGGTTTCGTCGAACTCTACCTTGATGATTTCTTCGTGCGAGGTGGGCACATTTTTGCCCACATAATCCGCTTTGATGGGAAGTTCACGGTGTCCGCGGTCGATGAGCACGGCCAGTTGGATTTGTTTGGGGCGGCCAAAATCCAGCAGCGCGTCGATGGCGGCGCGCACGGTGCGGCCTGTGTATAACACATCATCCACCAACACAATCACCGCGTCTTCAATCTCAAAACCCAGTTCCGATCCACGGATTACGGGCTGATGTGAGATGGTGGAAAGATCGTCGCGATAGAGGGTTATGTCCAAAATCCCCACCGGGATTTCCTGTCCCTCAATGAGGCGCAAATAGTCTGAAAGCCTCTGCGCCAAAGGCACGCCGCGGCTGCGGATGCCAACCAGGCGGATTTTTTCCACGCCGCGATTCTGCTCGATTATCTCATGCGCCATGCGATGGATACTGCGTCCCATCTGGGCTTTGTCCATGATCGTGCTTTTTATCTGCATTTAATTTCTCCAGTTTTGCCCAGAAGGCATCAATTTGGCTTGATCACCATGAGGGTGTCGCCCTTGCCAACGTTGTCGCCGCTGGAGAAGGGAGTCGCCACCACGGTTCCATCCACAGGGCTGGGGATGTTGTTGTTCATCTTCATGGCTTCCAAAACCAGAACGGTGTCTTTAACGCTGACTTTGTCGCCAACTTTCTTTTCATATTTAATCAGCATTCCAGGCATGGGAGACTGCACCGGAGTGCCTTCAGCGCTGGAGGCTGAAACTGGCGCGGTTGCCGCAGCGGGAGCCGGATTCGCGGGCGCTGCCGCCGGAACTGGTGCTGGAGCGGGATTTATCACAGGGGACGGAGCAATCGGGGCGCTGCGCACCACGCGGGGAACTCCGCCTTTTTCGGAAACTTCCACCAGGAAATGTTCGTCGTCCACGAAAACATCGAACTGGCGCAGGTCTTCAGGTTTCGCAACCGCTTCCTTGACGGGTTTTTCCATCAATTTGCCATCCTTGGCTTTCTGGCAAAGTTCCTGCTCACGCTTCACTTGTTCCAGCGTGACAGGCTTCATGTCTTCGGGCATGGCTTCCTTGCCATATTTGATTTTGAGGAACTTTTTGCCGGTGAGATTGTAAATCGCCACGATGAGGGCGTCATCCAAATCCTTCGCCAAGCCTTCAGTTTCCTGTTTGACCTGTTCCAAAGCGGGCTCAATCACGTCGCCGGGGCGGTCTGTAATCGGTTTTTCACCCCGGTGGTAGCCTTTGAGCGCCTTCTTTTGAACTTTGGGGTCGATGGGCAGGGTGGTTTTTCCGTAAAGTCCATAGCAGAGGTCTTTTACCTGTTCGGTAATCTGGGAATATTCGCCGTCTTCCTTGTCGAAGAGAGCGTTGTTAACTGCCTGAATGCCAACAATCTGGCTGGTTGGCGTAACGAGGGGAATCTGTCCCAGTTCCTTGCGCACTTTTGGAATTTCCTCGAACACATCTTCCAAGCGGTCCAGCGCGTCCATCTGGCGCAGTTGGTTCACCAGGTTGGAAAGCATGCCACCCGGAGTTTGATGGATGATAACGTCGGTATCGATGATACCAAATTTTGTATTGTCCGCAAAATGCAGGTATTTGGGAATGTCTTTTTCCATTTCCTTGCTGATTTGGTTCAGCAGGCGGATGTCGAAACCGGTGTCGCGGTTTGTGCCCAAAAGAGAGATTACGAAAGGCTCAACCGCGGGGTGGGAAGTTCTGTAAGCGTAGGGTCCGACACAGGTGTCGATGATGTCCACGCCGGCTTCGATGGCTTTGAAAAGCGCCAAATCGCCCTGACCGCTGGTAAAGTGGGTGTGCAAATGCACCGGCACCTTCACGGTTTCTTTCAGCGCCTTGATCAGGTCGAAGGCGTCATAGGGGGAAACCAAGCCCGCCATATCCTTGATGCAGACGGTATCCGCGCCCATTTCTTCCAATTGCTTGGCTTTTTTGGTATAATATTCGATGTTGTAGATTTCTCCGCCCATGCGCTGTTCCATCAGGCTGTAGCAGATGGCGCCCTGGAAATGTTTGCCGTTCTTTTGGATGATTTTCACCGCGGTTTGGAAGTTGCGAAAATCGTTCAAAGCATCAAAAACGCGGAAGATATCGATACCGTTGTCACAGGCGCGCTGCACAAATGCTTCCACCACGTCATCGGCATAATTTTGATAGCCCACTAGGTTTTGTCCGCGCAGCAGCATCGAAAAAGGAGTCTTTTTGATGTATTTTTTCAAAACGCGGATGCGTTCCCAGGGGTCTTCTCCCAAATAGCGGTGCATGGCGTCAAAAGTGGCTCCGCCCCACACTTCCATGGAGTAGAACCCAACCTGGTCCATCTTTTCAGCCACGTGAAGCATATCTTCTGTGCGACCGCGTGTGGCGAAAAGGGACTGGTGTCCGTCCCGGAAGGACAGGTCTTGAATTTTTATAGGGTTGGCCGCTTTGGGGCGGTCCGGTTCATAGCGCATTTGGCTATATTCCAAGATTCCATGTTTTTGCATGGTGTCTCCTTGTTATCTGTTTCTTTTTATAAATCTTCTTTGGGCCAGCTCGCGATGGAGCATGGTTTGTTGGCGTCCATAATGTTGCCAAACGCTGGGCGCGTTTTCCAGCGGACGCTGCACGAAAGGCAGGCTTTCGTCGGAACTGATGAGCGCCATCACACCCGCGATGGCGGCAAGTTCTTTTTTACGGTCTGTCATTGCTGCGCGTCCTTTTAGGAAGGAATGTTTCCGTGTTTTTTGGGAGGCAGGCTTTCGCTTTTGCTGGAAAGAATTTCCAGGGCGTCAATCAACCTTTTGCGGGTTTCGGAGGGCAGAATCACCGCGTCGATGTAGCCGCGTGATGCCGCCACATAGGGATTGTTGAATTCTTCCTCATAATTCGCAATCAGTTCCGCGCGTTTGGCGTTTTGGTCTTCAGCCGCCTGTATTTCCTTGCGGAAGATGATGTTGGCGGCACCCTGGGCACCCATAACCGCGATTTCAGCGCTGGGCCAGGCAAAAACCATGTCCGCGCCCAAATGCCTGCTGCTCATGGCGATATAGCTGCCGCCATAATTCTTGCGGGTCACCACTGTCAATTTGGGAACCGTGGCTTCGGAATAGCACCAAAGCAGCTTCGCTCCGTGGCGGATGATTCCGTTCCATTCTTGATCACGGCCGGGAAGGTAGCCCGGAACATCCACAAAAGTGAGCAGCGGAATATTGAAGGCATCACAGAAACGAATGAACCGCGTGGCTTTGTCCGAAGCATCGATATCGAGGCAGCCAGCCAAAACCTTGGGCTGGTTTGCCACCACACCCACAACGCGTCCGTTCAGGCGTCCAAAGCCCACAATGATGTTTTGAGCGTAATACAGATGCGGTTCAAAGAATTGTCCGTCGTCCAAAACGCTGCGAATCACCTCGTGCATGCTGTAGCTCTCTTTGGGGCTGTCCGGAATGATGGTATCCAGGTTTGGACACAGGCGCCAGGGTTCGTCCGCGCTTTCGGCTCGGGGAGGGTCTTCCATATTGTTTCCCGGCAAAAACGAAAGCAGGGCTTTGATTTGCTGGATGGCGTCCTCATCATTTTCACAGGCGAAATGGGCGTTTCCGCTCTTGGAATTATGGGTCATGGCTCCACCAAGCTCTTCCTGGGTGGTTTCTTCACCCGTGACGGCTCGGATTACGTCCGGACCGGTGATAAACATGAAGCTGGTCTTTTTCACCATGAACACAAAGTCTGTCATGGCAGGGGAATAGACAGCTCCACCGGCGCAGGGGCCCATAATCGCGGTGATTTGCGGAATCACACCGCTGGCGCGGGAATTGCGGAAAAAGATGTCGCCATAACCTTTGAGCGAATCCACACCTTCCTGGATGCGGGCGCCGCCGCTATCCTGAATCCCAACCAAGGGAACGCCGCTTTTCAGCGCCATGTCCATGATTTTACAGATTTTAGCGGCATGCATTTCGCCCAGAGAACCACCCCGGGAGGTAAAATCCTGGGAAAAAGCGAAAACGGGACGTCCGTCCACCAAACCGTGACCGGTTATCACGCCATCAGACGCAATTTCAACCTTTTTCATGCCAAAATTGTCGCAGCGGTGTTCCACGAACATATCCAGCTCCCGAAAGGTGCCGGGATCGAAAAGCAAATCCAACCGCTCGCGGGCTGTCAGCTTTCCTCCGCTTTTTTGTTTTTCCACGGCTTTGGCGCCGCCCATCTGCAGGACTTTCTGCTCTTTATCCAGCAGTTTCTGGATCGCGTCTCGGGTCGTTAGCATTTCTGTATCCTCTTTTCAAAACGATATTTAACATATTCGCGGTTCCCACCTTGCGGCATGAACCGGACAAGAATCCAAAATCTACAGCCGCCCCTTTTTCGTCAAGAAAAACAGAGATAAAGATTTTTTGCCAGAGTTTTTTTACTCAGAGACTTGGGGAATCTTCATGATATATATGCAGTTATCCGGCTTGGAACGCAAGCCAAAAATACAGCTCCCGCGAGGCTAAACACCTTCGCCCCCCTGCTTCGCTCTTGAGTCCAGCTCAAGAGTTACTGCTCCATGCCCCGGGAACAACCCGATTCTTTATCGGGATACTCAGGGGAAGAACCGCAGTTACTCCCGGGCCAGAGCCAAGGGTGAAGCAAGAGAGCGCCAACTTCTGCGAATTTGAAAAATATTGGAACCAAATAAATTAGTCTATGTTTTCATCAATCTTTCGGACGTTGGGAAGATTTACTCATTGAAACACATCGCGTTATGCTGCAGGAAATGAAGAAATTGAAACATGATTTTGCATGATAACTGCACCTTAATATGTTTTTTGACGTTAGCTTTTATGGTTTGTTGAATCTTTCTCTTGACTTTTTCCCGGTTGTTGGTTATTTTGATACAAATGGGCATTGATTACCGTTAGCCAAAAAGGAGAAAATAATAAAATGAAAAAGACCCTAATTATTATCGCATTGACCGTCTTGAGCCTGAGCCTGGCTTTTGCGGACGTGACCTACGGACTTCGCGGCGGCTTGAACCTGACGAACCGTTCCTCTTCATCCGAATATTCAGCTAAGGTTGATAATAGAGCCGGATTCCACGGCGGCTTGGTCCTTCAGTATGGCACCGATATGAATTTCATGGTGCAGCCTGAAATCCTTTACACCCAGAAAGGATACAAATATACCCTGCTCAGCGATCACACCGTGGGCATGGACTACGTGGAAGTTCCCGTATTGCTGAAATATAACATCCATGTTGCCAAAGGTTTGCAACTGCAGCCCACCGTGGCTCCCTATGTCGGCTATGCCGTGATTGCCAAAGATAAGAGCAAAAACACCGACCTTGATCTCATGGATAGGATCAACAAAATCGACTATGGCGTGGACCTTGGCGTGGATGTCCAGCTTTTGAACCAAGTGCTTGTTGGCGCCCGCTACAAAATTGGCCTTGCCGACTATGACTCCAGCTCAAGCTCTGTGAAATACAACCACAACGGCCTCATTTTCAGCCTAGGCTTTTTGTTCTAAATCTTAAACCCTCTTTATCTTACAAGCGCTCCAAAACGGGGCGCTTTTTTTATTCCCCGCCGCGGGGATGGCCTTTGCGGTAGGCTTTTTTCAGGTCTTCCGTGGTAGGGGGAAAAACTGCATCATAATATGTTTTTTTGACGTTAGACTTTATGATTTGTTGAATCTTTCTCTTGACTCTTTTCCGGCTGTTGGTTATTTTGCCATAAATGAGCATTGATTACAGTTACCCTAAAAGGAGACATTAATAAAATGAAAAAGACTTTAATCATTCTTGCCTTGACCGTCTTGAGCCTGAGCCTGGCTTTTGCGGACGTGACCTACGGACTTCGCGGCGGCTTGAACATGATGAACCGCGATTCCACCGATCAGAACGCCGTTACAACTGGAAATAGAACTGGATTTCATGCCGGCCTGATTCTGCAATACAGCACCGACTCGAACTTTATCGTGCAGCCAGAGATTCTTTACAGCCAGAAAGGTTTTACTTTCAAGGCTGCGACAGTTGACAACACCACCGCCATGGACTATGTGGAAGTTCCCATCCTTCTGAAATACAACGTTAGAGCAGCCAAAGGTCTTAATCTTCAGCCCACAGTGGCCCCCTTCGTGGGTTATGCCGTGGTTGCAAAAAACATATTCAAAGGTGTTGTCATTGACGATGAGACCGATTTATTGGAAGATATCAACCGCCTGAACTATGGTGTGGATTTTGGTCTGGACCTGCAGATAATCGACAAAGTGCTTGTGGGAGCCCGCTATCAGCTTGGCTTGGCAGATTATGACGGTGACAACAACATAATCGAAAGAAATAAGAAAGACACCCACAACGGCATCATGTTCAGCCTGGGCTTTTTGTTCTAAATCTTAAAACCCTCTTTATCTTACAAGCGCTCCAAAACGGGGCGCTTTTTTATTCTCCGCCGCGGGGATGGCCTTTGCGGTAGGCTTTTTTTAGGTCTTCCGAGGTTACATGAGTGTATATGGCTGTGGTTTCGAGGTTTTCGTGTCCCAGCATTTCCTGCACAGCCCGCAAATCCGCGCCCCGGGAAAGCATGTGGGTGGCAAAACTGTGTCGCAGGGTATGGGGAGAATATCCTTTTTTTTGGGCAACGAGGCTGAAATATTGATCCAATATGGAATAAAGCTGGCGTCCATCAAAATCATTGCCCCCCTTGGTGAGAAACAGCCGGTCCGAAGAATGCTCACGTTCCAGTTCAGGCCTGCGTTTCAGCCAATTCTGAACCGCTTCAATCGCCGCTTCGCCAATGGGCACCATTCTTTCTTTGCCGCCCTTTCCCCATACTTTGATTAAGCCGCGTTTTAGGTTGATGTCCACCAGACGCAGCCCTGCCAATTCACCAATTCTGATTCCGCTGGCATAGAGCAGCTCCAAAATGGCGCGGTTGCGAACGCCAAAAACACTGTCCAAATCGGGAATGCGGAGCAGGGTCAACATTTCTTCCTCAGAAAAGAATTTGGGCAGAGCATTTTCGAATTTTGGCCTCTTTATCTTGTCCATGGGGTTGATTTCCAACTCATCCAACAGCATCAGATGGGAAAAAAAGCCCTGCAAGGCAGCCAATTTCCGTGCCATGCTGCGGTTTCCCACACCCTGTTCGTGCAGGTGCAGCATCCAATCCCGAATCATTTGTGGCTCAATTTCCCGGGCGATGATTTCAGCGGGGAAAAAGCGTGCCACATAGCCCTGAAACTGTGTCAGATCGCGGCCATAGGCGATGACGGTGTTGACGGATTTTCCCTCAACGCTGAGGTGTTGCAGGTAACTTTGTAGTTCTTTTTCCATGGTTTTGTGTCCCGATGCTCATTTTTTACTTGCCTGATAACTTGTCGAGAAAAAAATTGCACTTGAGCCAAGGAGGTTTGATGAATCAGCATATTGACAGCAGCGCCAAAATTGGCGAAAATACGCGCATCGGCGTAAACGCCGTCATCTTGGAAGACGCGAAAATCGGTGAAAACTGTTTGATTGGAAACAACGTGGTTATCCACGCGGGCAGCGTGATTGGAGACAACGTTCGCATCGACGACAACACCGTTGTTGGGAAAAAACCGCTGTCGTCCCCGCGCAGTATTTTCAAGGTTCCCGAAGGGTTGGAACCAGCCCGCATCGGTTCATTCTGTCAGATTGGCGCGAATGTTGTGATTTACGCGCAATGTGAAATCGGCGAACGTAACCTGATTGCAGACCTTGCCACCATCCGCGAAAATGTGAGCATTGGAGACCTGAACATCATCGGTCGCAACGTTGCCATCGAGAATTATGTGAACATCGGCTCCCGCAATAAATTCGAGACAAACTGTTATATCACAGCCTATTCCGAGGTGGCGGACTACTGTTTCGTGGCGCCCTGCGTGGCAACCAGCAACGATAATTTTATGGCTCGCGACCCCGAACGGTTCAAGCATTTTAAAGGAATAACCATGAAAACTGGCTCCCGCATTGGAGTGAACGCCACCATTTTGCCTGGCAAGGTGATTGAAGAAGATGGCGTTGTTGCAGGCGGAGCCGTGGTTTCACGCGATGTTCCCGCCCAAAAGATAGTTTTGGGCAGCCCTGCCAAGCCCCTGAGAGAAGTTCCTGAGGCTCAACTGCTTAAAAACAATTTGGACAAAACATGAAAGCTCTGTTAATCATTCCCACCTATAATGAAATCGAAAACATCGCCCGCATTATTCCGGCGGCTTTGAGTCAAAGCGAAATGTTGGAAATTCTGGTGATGGACGACAATTCTCCCGATGGCACAGCCGCCGCCGTGAAAGACTTGATGAAGACCGAACCCAGGCTGCACCTGATTGAGAGACCACGCAAGATGGGGCTCGGCTCTGCCTACGTGACCGGTTTTAAATATGCCCTGAAAAATGGCTATGACTTTGTGCTGGAGATGGATGCAGATTTTTCCCACGATCCAAACGACCTGCCCCGCCTTTTGGAAGCCGCCCAAAAAAATGACCTGGTAATCGGTTCACGCTATTGCCAGGGTGTGAATATCGTTAACTGGCCATTCAGGCGGCTTTTAATCAGCTATTTTGCCTCAAAATATGTGCGTGTTATTACGGGTATGCCGGTAAAAGACCCCACCGCGGGCTTTAAGTGTTTTAATCGCAGAGTGTTGGAAGCCATCAATCTGGATCGCATCCTTTCCGACGGCTATGCCTTCCAGGTGGAAATGAATTTCCGAGCCTGGAGCCTGGGATTCAAAATACATGAGGTTTCCATCGTTTTCACAGAGCGCGTGGACGGGGTTTCCAAAATGAGCCGGCAAATCGTTTGGGAAGCGGTCTGGATGGTTTGGCGCCTGCAATTCAAGAAGCTTTTTGGCAAGCTTTAAAAAAGGACAACACTTTATGCTGGAACGCTTTAACACACCTCTGGAACGGCCTGAAGACCAAGAATTCGACCGCGCGCTGCGGCCTCGCAGTCTGGATGAATTCATCGGTCAAAACCACATCAAGCAACTTTTGGACATCTCCATCAAAGCTGCCAAACTGCGCCGCGAACCGCTGGATCACGTGCTTTTTTACGGTCCGCCCGGACTTGGCAAGACCACGCTGGCGGGCATTATAGCTCGCGAAATGGGAGTGGAAATCACCGTCAGCAGCGGTCCCGTGATGGAAAAACCCAGCGATCTGGCTGGCATCCTGACCAATCTGCAGCGTCACGAAGTTCTTTTTATCGATGAAATCCACCGCTTGAGCCACGTCATCGAAGAATATATCTATCCCGCCATGGAAGATTTTCAGATGGAAATCATCCTGGACAGCGGCCCCAGCGCGCGCACACTGCGCATCAGCGTGGAGCCTTTCACCCTGATTGGCGCCACAACCAGAGCGGGATTGCTGACCCCGCCGCTGCGAGACCGTTTTGGCATTGTTTTGCGGCTGGATTATTACGATTTTGACTCCATCAAACGCATCATCCGCCGTTCCGCAGACATCATGGAAGTTCCCGCCGAAGATGCTGGGATTGAAGAACTTGCGCGCCGCAGCCGGGGAACACCCCGCATCGCGAACCGCCTGTTGCGCAGGGTGCGGGATTTTGCTCAAATCATGGGCACCGGTACCATTACGCTCGAAATAGCGCTGCAGGCTTTGGAAATGCTGCAGGTGGATCACGCCGGTTTGGATGAAATGGATAAACGCCTCCTGGGCACCATCATCGAAAATTATCGCGGTGGGCCGGTGGGTCTGAAAACCCTGGGAGCCGCTGTGGGAGAGGATGCTGGCACCATTGAGGAAATCTTTGAACCGTATCTGGTGCAACAAGGGTTTTTGGAACGCACGCCCCAGGGTCGCAAGGTTACCTTCAAGGCTTACAAACATTTAGGTTTGTCACCCTCGCAGGATCAAAAGGAAATTTTTGAAGATTGATTCCGCGGTTTTGACTCCCAATCAAAAAACCAGCCTCCTGATAACGTAAAAGACATGGGATACAAGGAAAATATCGCCAGCAATCTTGGCAGCCAGATAATCCGAATTGCTGTGGGAGCGCTCACTGGCATTGTTGTCGCCCGTGTTTTGGGTCCCGCCGGAATGGGTAAAGTGGCATATATCCTGCTGGTTTTCACCCTTTTGGGAGATTATGGGCACCTTGGCTTGAACAACGCCAATATGTATTTCCTGAAGCGTGGAGCCCAGTCTCGCAAACACCTCTTTGGCGTAAATGTGACATCTTTGGCAATGCTTTCCCTGCTTGCTGCCACTGCGGTTTTGAGTTTGCGTGCCACAGGCCTCATCCTGCAGAGTTATCATTGGGGCTACATCGTTGCCGGGCTTGCCTTTAGCATATCCGACCTGTTTTTCACCAACCTCCAATCCTGGTATGTGGGTGATGAACGCATCCGCGAAAGCAACCGCTATATCATTGGGGTTTTCCTGCTGAAAAACGCGCTGATACTGGGTCTCTGGATTTCCGGCATGCTGTCACCTTTCCGCTATTTTTCGCTGATGGTTTTGGGTATGCTGCTGAACGCCACGCTGCTTTGGCTGAAAGTGAGGCAAAAATACACCCCGGCTTTTGATTTCGGATTGCTGAGGTCGGAATTTGGCTACGGCGGTATCCTCTGGCTGGGTTCAATTTTTTCATTTTTGTTTTTGCGAGCCGATCAATTCATGATAAAAAACATGTTGGGCTTGGCTGAACTGGGGACATATTCCATCTCCGTAAGCCTGGCAGAATTGCTCTTTTTGGTGCCCATAAGCGTCAGTTCCGCTTTTTTGGGAAAACTTTACAACACAGAAGACCCCAACGCAGCCCGGCTTCTGCTTTCCCGAACCCTGAAACTGACCCTGTATGCCTGCGCGGCTTTGGCAGCCGTGGGTATTCCGCTCAGCTTTTTAATCCCGTTTGTATATGGAAAAGCATATACAGGCGCAATTTACAGTACCATGGTTCTGCTGGTCGGAGCAGTGCTTTCCTCCCCCGCCCGGGTGGGAATGCAATACTTTTTTACCTTGGGACGGCCAAAAGTACATCTGTGGGCAAGCTTGGCAACCCTGCTCACAAACATTAGCTTGAACTTCGTTTTAATCCCACGCTTGGGGATTCTGGGCGCGGCGATTGCCTCTGGTATTGCCTACGCGCTTTACGGACTTATCTACATTTTCCTGTTCCTGGGCCCGGAAAAATTCTCTTTTAATGAGCTTTTCCTATTGAATGCCAAAGATTTACAAGAACTTTTCAAACGCCCATGAATGTTAAGGAAGTTGGCGCCGGATATTTATGAAAGGGGCAATTCTTCAGTTTCTTAAACGCGCCTTCACCGCCAGATAAAACCATTTATCACCACTCAGCCCGGATAATTTATCCAAAGTCCGCCAGACAGAAAATGGCATTTTTCGGGTTAATTGGTTCAAGCGCAAAGCCGCCATCGCTTTGTGGTAGAACCTGATACTGCGTTGAACCTTGAACCCGTTTTCCCACAACAACGCCGCCATTTTGGCCTGGTCGAAGCTATGCAAATGCGCGTTCACAGGGGTTTTCCGGTTGCAATGGACACACAGTGAATATCTGATTTCCTCGCGGTAGGGCACGGTAATCAACAGCGTTCCTCCGGGTTTGAGGTATTCCCGGCAATTTTGTAGCGCCAAGGCTGGTTCCACCAAGTGTTCCATCATCTCCAACGCCACGATGAGGTCGAATTTTTTGCCCAAATCCTGAAGCTCGCAGGCATCACCATAAACCGTTTCAATTTTGGGATTCATGTCCTTGATTCGAGCCAGATTTTCTTCGCTGAGGTCCATGGCGGTCACCTCCGCACCCAATTTTACGGCTTCCAGGCTGAACCAACCTCTGCCGCTGCCCAAATCCAAAACCTTCATGCCGGGTCGGATATCGCAAATGGAAAGCGTAAACTGGGTGCGTCTTTGCTCGGCGGGATTCATTTTCCCGTCCTCAAAATAGTCAAATTCCAGCGCGTCTTGGCGATAATGTTCTCGTGGATCCATTTTTCCTTCCAAAGTTCTAATAAAGAATCGCCCCCTGATTTGTCAAGAGGCGATTACAATTAAATATCCAAACAGCTTTGAGCATCTTTGGATGAGTTTAATCTCGATGAGTTTTTTCAATAATCCTTTTCCAGAGCGGAAAAATCAACCTGCTCGGCAAGCGCTTTGAGCAAGTCCGATGAGCTGATATTGCTGCCATTTACCGTGACGGTGATTCTGTCGTTCACTTTCACGATGAGAGTTCCGCTTCGGTCGGATTCGTCGAACTCCAGGTTCGCCGTGTAGCCGCTCACACGAGTGCTTTTCCCCGCGGCGCCACTGATGCCAAAGAGGTTCGCAAGTCCCATCAAGCCTCCGCTTTGGCCCAAAATCCCGCCCACGCTGATGGTGAGCGTGAAGTCGGCGTCACCTTTTTCATATTCGCCCATGGCGGTCATGCCCGAGCCCAGAATATTCAAGGGTGTGACGCTTTTTTCGTTGAGCTTGAAACCACCAGAACCAGCGGGGAGATAGTTCAACAGGTCTTCGCCCAGAATTTCGTCGATTTTTGCCATGGCGTATTCCAGTTCTTCCCTGGCTTTGCCATAGTTTCCTTTATTTATGAATGTTTTAGCAGTGTCGATGGCTTGAACGGCTTCGCTTTTCGCGTCGTCCGCAAAAAGAGCCAGCCCCAGCGCCAAAACAGCGATAAGAACAAGTAGCTTTTTCATGTTACAACTCCTTTGATGAAGATGATTACAGATAATTATAAGCGTATTTTATTGGTTTCAAAATGTTAATTTCTGACCCGTAATCGAAACAGCGAAGTTCCCGGAGGAAAGAGCCCGGGAGCTTCGCCGGCTGGGTGTATTGAATCTTAGTTTAGGGAAAATTAATCTTGATATTCTTCACTTCCGGAAACTTGGATAGGTGTTCACGGATTTCTTCGGCAACGTTATCACGCCATTCATCGAAGCTCATGATGTTCATATCAATCAACACCTCACCATCATCAAATCCCACATATTTGACCATTTTAAGAGTCACAATATCCTCTCCCACTTGCGGATAGATGATTTTCTTCAATTCCTCGATGATGGTCTCTTTGCCAAAATTTGGAACCTCTTTCAAACCGTGCTCAATCTCATAGTTCGAAATTGCGGTCTGCAGGGTATCCGACGCCAAAACCGAGCAGTGAACTTTCACGGGCGGAAGCCCATCCAGGGCGTCCATGGCGTCTTTCCAACTGATTTTTTTGGCTTCATCCAGGGTTTTTCCTTTGGCGAGGTCGGTGATAATGCTGGCTGTGGCGATGTTTGAGGCACAGCCATAGCTCAAAAAACTGATGTCATCTATCTTTTTACTGGCTTCATCGATTTTAAGGTAGATGGTAACCTGGTCTCCGCAGGCGGGGCTGCCTTCGGTGGCGACGGCGTCAGGGTTCTCCATTTTCCCAACGTTGTGGGGGTTCATGAAGTGGTCCAAAACTTTTTGTGAATATTGCATTATTTCTCCTGAGAATGGGTGGCTTGGTAAAGTGGGCTGCGTTCGCGCAGTTGGGCTGTGATTTTCGCCAGACTGGCAACCGCAAAATCTATCTGCTCTTTTGTGTTGTAGCGGGAAAGGGTAAATTTCATCGAGCCATGGCTTTGGACGTGGTTTTTGCCCATCGCCATCAACACGTAACTGGGCTTGAGGCCCTGAGAGGCACAGGCCGAACCGGTGGCGACGGTGATGCCTTTCAAATCCAGCATCATCGTGATGGCTTCACCTTCGATGTAGGCAATCGAAATGTTGATATTGTGGCTGACGCGCTTTTCACCGCGAGGGCCGTTAAGTTCGATTTCAGGAATTTCCGCCTCCAGACGTTCCAACAAATAATTTGAAAGCCCACGCAGTTTGGAAATCGTGGCGTCGAGGTCGGCGAAAGTGATTTGAACCGCTTTGGCAAAACCCGCGATGAGGGCGATGCTGACCCCGCCGGGTTGAACGCTGCCCACACGGCTCACTCCGTGGATAATCTGGGCGATTCTGGTTCCTTTTCTCACAAAAAGAGCGCCAACACCCTGCGGTCCATGGATTTTATGAGCGGAAATGCTGAGGGTGTCCACTCCCAATTCCTGCAAATCCAGAGGCATCTTTCCATAGGCCTGACCAGCGTCTGCGTGCCAAAAGATTTTGTGTCCGGCGTTTTCCAACACCTTTTTATATTCCGCCATGGGCTGAATGGTGCCCACAACGTGGTTCACGATGGTGGTCAAAAACAGTGTGGTATCATTTCTGATGGCAGCCGCCAATTTTTCCGCGCCAACCACACCCTCCGCGTCCGGCTCCAAATAAGTCACTTCAAAACCCTTTTTTTCAAGCCAGGCGGCGTTTGTGAGCAGGTCTGGATAATCCACCAGCGAAACGATGGCATGTTTCCCGCTGGAAGCGTGGGCGTTTGCCAAACCCTTGATGGCAATGTTGTTGGCGATGGTTCCACCAGATGTAAAATGGATTTCAACAGCTTGAGCGTTCAAAGTCTCCGCAATCGTCTGGCGAAATTCATCCAAAGCGCTGTTGGTGGATTCCCCAGTGCTGATGAAGGTTCCAGGCATCCAAAATTTCTCGCTGAAATAGGGCAGCATGGCCTCGAGGACTTCTGGGTCCAGCGGCGTGGTGACGCAGTTATCCAGGTAAATTTTTCCGGGCGTCATTGTTTCTCCTGTTTTAAATCTTTAATGATGTTGGCGAGGCTGTATCCACGGAAAAGACCCCGCTGCTTTTTTGCCAGTTCGTTGAAAACCGCCTGTAAACCGCAATCGTCACCCAGACAAAACTGCTTGTCCCGAGCGCAATTCATCTCCGCGTTGCGGTCTTCCACGGCGTCCATGATATCCAACAAAGTGATACGCGAAGCTGGTCTCGCCAGGGTATATCCGCCCAAAGCTCCGGGACTGCTCACCACCAATCCGGCTTTTTTGAGCGAGCGCAAAAGCTGTTCCGTATACTTTTTGGGCAGATTCTGTTTATCGCAGATACTTTGGGCTGAAATGCTGGATTTATCCGGGATTTCCAGCAAAGCCCTGAGAGCGTATTCCGTTTTCGTGCTCACGGACATTATGGTTTCTCCTTTCTTGTGAACTGACTTCTCAATATATACTAATTTACCATACTATCCGCGCAAGGAATATTTTTATCATTAAACGCAGGTTGACAGAATCAGCACCCACCAGAAAATGCAACTGGGAACGAACATGATTGAAGTAAAAAAACTTGGCTGCGCCTATGACAACCACTTCGTATTACGCGAGTTAGACCTGCGCTTGAACTCCGATGAGTTCACCGTGCTCGTCGGTCCCAATGGCGCCGGGAAATCCACCCTAATCCACGCCTTGCTGGGCTTTTTGCCCATCCTGGAGGGCGAGGTCCGCCTCTTTGACCGTCCCCTTTCCAGCTATCGCCGTTCCGAACTGGCACGCCTGACCGCTCTCGTCTCCCAGGAAACAGTGTTTCAATTCGATTATCCCGTGCGGGACATCGTTCTCATGGGTCGCTACCCCTATCTGGGATTGATGCAAAGCTGGCTGCCCCAGGATTTGGAAGCGGTGGACAAGGTATTGGAACAGTTGGGTTTAAGCAAATTTGCCGACCGCTTCTTTTCCCAGCTCAGCGGTGGTGAAAAACAGCGGGTTTTAATCGCGAGAGCGCTGGCTCAGGAAACCTCCTACATTTTCCTCGATGAAACCCTTTCCCAGCTTGATATTAACCATCAGGTGGAAATCATGGCGCGTCTGCGTGAAATCGTTCACAACAATGGCAAAGGTATCCTCCTCATTTCCCACAACCTCAATCTGGGCGCGAATTTCGCCGACAGAATGGTCCTGCTTTCCCAGGGCAGAGTCTTGGGAAGCGGAACCCCTGAGGAAATGATGCAGCCTCGGCTTCTGCGAGAGCTTTTCGGGCTCGAACTTCAAACCATGCTCAACCCGGTGACGGGAAAACCAAATTTACTCTATCCAGGAATACCATGAAACGCTTTCTGCTCTTGTGTTTAAGCCTCGTCTTCCTGGCGTCTTTCGCCGAAGCTCGTCTTGTGCAAGGTAAAACCCTTGACCCTCAGGGAAAACCCATCTCTTCGGTGTTGGTAAGTGACGGTAAACAATATAAATACAGCTCCGAACAAGGTGAGTTTAGCCTCAACACCGAGGCCGATTCCCTCTCCTTCAGCCGCCTGGGCTTTAAAACCCGAAAACTGGCGGCCATAAAATCAAGCGGCTCAGTGGTTTTGGAGCCCGAAGCGCTGCTTCTGCCCAAGGTCGTGGTCAGCGAAAGCGCCTGGAATGTCTATTCCGCTCCGGCTGACCGGGTAGCGCTTCCCATCGACCCAGACCGACACTATTATTCACCCGCTGAAATTCTGGCGACCACACCCTCCATAAACACCAGCGATGTCCGCCTCCCCGGTGAAAACCAGAGCGTTTCCATCCTGGGAAATCTGCCCCGCCACAGCCTGATAATCGTGGATGGAATTGCCCTCAACCCAGGTGGCGAAAGCTATGACCTCTCCCTGATTGACACAAACAACATCGAATCCATTGAATTGATTAAAAATAACGCCTCTGTTTATGGGGGAGGTTCCGCCATCGGTGGAATCCTGAACATCCGCACGCGTCAGGGCAAAACTTCCGGCTCCACAGAGTTTTCCGTCGACAGCGAAATCGGCTCCTTCGGCTATGCCAAAAACTCGCTTTCCTTCGCCGCCGCCCTCAAAAACTGGGAACTCCGCCTGGGAAGCTCACATCTGAACACAAACAACGATTTCAAATATAAAATGCCGGATTGGTGGAGCGGCGACAGCCTGATGATTCGGGAAAACAACGCCCGCCGTCAGAATTCCATCTCCGGTTCTCTCGCTTTCAGAAGCGGAATCACACGTCTCAGCCTCCAAACCGACTATGTATGGTTCCATCGCCAGCTTCCCGGAACTGTCAATTTCACAGAGGTTTACCGCCATGCCTACCTGGATGGACACGCCAACCGAAACAGCCTGGGAATCAGCGCCAGTTCAGGAAAATACAACGCCGACCTTCTGGCTTGGCTGAACCTCGACGGTGCGCTTTACGACAACACCAACGCCCCTCTGCCGGTTTATGTCTCCCGCTATCGCCAAAACCTGTTGAACACTGGCTTGCGCGGTAGCGTGGGCGCCAATTTCAACCTGGCTCAGGGTTTATCGCTGAATGCCGGAACAGCGGCGGAATTTGGTCATGAACACTATCGCAACCTGAACCTGATTAACCCCGCCAACGACCTCGACCACAGCGACAACTTTGCCAACATCAGCCTGAAAACCGGATTACAACAGGATTGGGGGCTGTGGCTGCTCGATGGCGCCGGAGCCGCGAGGCTCGACCGGGCGCGAGGCCAAAATAACCCCAGTTGGCGTCTGGAAGGCAGTCTGAAACACATCGGCTTCGTGGAAAGCTCGCTGGGCGGAACCTGGGGCTCCTCCTTCGCGCTGCCCTCACCCTACGATTTATATTGGAAGGGAGATTCCCAAGCCATTGGAAATCCAAATCTTTCCAGCGAAAAATCCCGTGGTTGGCAGCTTTGGCTGGAAAACCGGATTGGCGGCTTCCATCTGCGCGGAGCCTGGCATGCAAACGAAATTGACAGCCTCATCCAATGGCGTCAGGTGCAGATGTTTGGAAACGTGTGGAAACCCTTCAACGTCGGCAAAGCCCAGGTGAAAAATCTGGAAATGGAAACCGGGCTCGAGCTTTGGAACTGGCTGGATTTGAGCGCTTCCATGCTGCTCACCAAAGCGCTGGACCTCAGTTCAAATCCCCCCGAAACCGCGCCCCACCTGATGTATACCCCGGATTTCAGCTATGGATTCAAACTGGGTTTAAACTGGCCTTTCCTCCGTTTTTGGAGCCAGTATTCCCGAACGGGAGAACAATTTACAACTCCGGATAACCTCGCTGGAGCGCTGCCTTCCCACAGCTTGTTGGATTGCGGAATTTCCACCGTTTTCCATCTCTGGAGCTGGGAACTTTCACCCCATTTTTCCATCCACAACCTGCTCAATAAACAATATTCCGTTTACGCCTACGTCCCCCAACCCGGAATCTCTTTCCAGGGCGGTATCTCACTGCGAATAAAAGATTAAACCTCTATTTCACCACGCTGAATTTTTGTAAAACAGGCAACATCCCTGGTCGGCTGAATCTCGCCAGATAGATTCCAGAAGCCTTTCCCGTGAAGGGCAGGATGATTTGCGTTTGCTGGAAACTGAATTCACGTTCAATCAGCCGCTGTCCCTTCAGATTGAAAATCTCCACCTTCATCGGCTCCAAAAAATCACCCGAAGCCTTGCTGACACTCACCTGCCCCTGCTGATAGTGAATTTGATAGCGTAAATCCGGAACATTTCCCCCTCCAGAGCCTTCAGTCAGATGGATATCCTGGCTTGACCCCGCCGTGAAATCCGGGATAATATATCTGCTATCCTCATGTTGGATGGCGAGTTCCGTGATATCCCTCGCCGCGCCATTTGCCAGGGTCACCTTCAAAAATCCCTCATTCTCCATTTTTTCCACGGCGGTGATTTTCACCTCTTCGATATCCAACATCCGGTCGAAAACATCCTCCACCGGTGCTATCCACAACCCCCGATACTGCCTGTAATAATCCAACATTTGCAACATTTCATCCACATCATCGCGAACCACATAATCCCCATTGGGCTGAATCATCCAAAAAGAGAGCCGGGTATCCGTTTGCGACATACAAAAGTGGGTGTAACCAACGTGTAAACCCCGCGCCGCGATTAGGGCGTCCAGGTTTTCCGGGGTCACGATATACTTCATGCTCACAGACATATATTGGTTCAAATATTCCCAAACCTCCGTCCTGGTGCGCCCATAAAACCAAACCGGCTTCGTGAGCGCCGTGGCTTCCCAAACGATGTGGGGCAGGCGCCAGGCCTCATCGTAAGCGTTGAAGGGATTGGTTCTTGGCGTATCCGCCGGCCAGACATATTCGATTTCGCTTTGATTGATGATATCAGCCACAAAATACGGACTTTCCGGGAGTAATCCTTGATAGACAAGGTCTTCCGGATTATTCGGAACCGAATGGTCAATCCAACTGCGAATTTCCAAATCCACCAAATCATGGAGCAAAGCCTGTTCATTCGTGCCTGGAGGGTCTGCCAACATCGTATAAGTGTGCCATCCAACCCGATTTCCTTTGCTTTTAATCAAGCGCCACATCTCCCCCAGAGTCGGTTCGTTCACCCCGTGGATGGTGGTGGTGACGGGGATATTCCGTGCAAAGAACCCCTTCGTATAATAGCTGGGATTGCTCGGATTATTGCTGCCTTCAAACACGGCTTTCAAACGTGGTAAAGTCTCGCCATCAGCGTCATTGGTGATACAAAACGCGGCTTTCCGGTCCCCAGGCCAGCGGTTGATATCCAACAACAGCGGCTTCTGGGTGAAAAGCAGAAAACCCCAGTGATGGCTTCCCCCCGCCGGTTTATACATCGTGTCGCGTGGGATGGCGCAAGCTTGGAGGTTCTCGTCAAACAACCTGAAATAGTTGGATTGAAAGTTATAGAGCATAACCCTATTCATGGCAATGCTTTCCACACCCTCACAACCCTCATATCCGGAAGCCACAATCCAGAAACTCCGTCCCCCACAGGATAATTCGGCGACCTTGTCCATATACGGCCCAATCATGCGATTACGTGTCGCCTCCCGGTTTTGGACGGCTTCCACCCCTGTAAATTCCGCGTGGATTGGATTTTGGGCGTTATCCAGCGTGAACCAAAATTCCCTCAAAAAGGTTTCCTCTTTAAAATCCACCCTCACATCGAAATACCAAGCCTGGCTCAAATAGCTCGAACGCGGTACGACGCTTACAGTTACATCCATTTCCGGGCTGGTAAAAACTACGCGAACGCTGTCCGCCCAGTTTTCCCTCGTCGCGCCAAACGCCAAATCGTTATAAACGCCCTCACCCACCCGTTTGCTGGCGTGGATATTCAGCTCAAAATTCAGCTCATCAAAGTCCAGCCGATTGACTTGACCGAACAAAACAACGCTCCCTAAAAGCGTCAACACAAAAACGATGGTCATTTTTTTCACAATTCTCTCCCATCCGCCGAAATGGCGTGTTTTATATCCTTAAAATCTTATCGCGTAAAGAGTTCCAACCCGCTTCACTGATAAAGGAAGCGCTTGATTTTCTGGGTGGCGGTCTTTTCGAAAGGTTCCCTCTGTTCAACGATGTGCTTGATGCGGGAAAAGCTCGAAAGGTTCTCGTTTGCCTGGCTCTTTATCTCATCCAAAAGCGCGTCGACTTGCTTTTTATATTTGGCGCTGGTGATGCGGTTTGTGTGGTGATGTTTTTCCAGATATTCAGGGCTTAAAAACACTCTTGCCGTCAAAACCCCGCCCACATCCAGAACCAAAGATTCCAAAACCGCCTCATGTTCGTTCAACTTGCTTTCCACTTCCTCGGGATAGATATTTTCCCCGGAAGCCGCCACAATCACGTTTTTGGAGCGTCCAATGATATAGAGATAGCGTTTTTTGCGCAGGATTCCCAAATCCCCAGTTTTGAAAAAACCGTCCTTGGTAAAGGCTTCCGCCGTTCTCGCCGGGTCTTTGTAATAGCCTTTCATCACCGTGTCGCCTTTCACCTCAATCTCGCCGATGCGGGTTTTGGGGTCGGGGTCGGCGATGCGAAGCTGGAGATGCTCCAAAACCTGACCGGTGGAGCGAAAACGCGTATCCCGGGGATGGCTTCCCGCGACGAGCGGTGAAGTTTCGGTCAAGCCATAACCGATGGCATAAGGAAAGCCCGCTTCGTTCAAAAACCGCTCCACATCCCAGGAAAGCAGAGCCCCGCCGATGCCAAAGAAATGCAGCTCTCCGCCAAAGGTTTTCATCAGCTTTTTGCCCGCCAACTGGTGTAATAACTTCCGTGTGGGCGGCATTTTATAGAGCGCGCGAAAAACCGGATTCGCGTTCAACTGTGGATAGACTTGGGTTTTGAAAATCTTTTCGATGATGAGGGGAACCGTCAATATCATCGTGGGCCGAATCTTTTGCATGGCGGGAACCAAAACCCGCGCCGTAGGCGGTTTATCCAGATAGTAAACACAGCCTCCGCCCATCATCGGAATGATGAATCCAATCGTACATTCATAGGTGTGGGACAGCGGTAACACAGACAGCAAGCGGTCTTGGGGCCTCACGGGCTGGAATTGGGACGTAATCCAAGCGTCCAAAACCAAGTTTTTATGGCTCAACATCACGCCTTTGGACAGCCCCGTCGTGCCCGATGTATAAATCAGGGCGGCGGTGTCGTCCTCATTGACTTTTTCGCTTTTCAACCCCACGGCTTTCAAGGCTTTATTGCGCAGTTTGTAAAGCTGTTTCAGCGGCTCGTACATGATGCCGCCAATCCGGTCTTTGGGCGCTTTATATTCCAACAGCTCAAAGTTATCCAAAGCCACCAGGGAGACCCAGGGCTCCAAATCGGAATAGCCAATTTTGTCATAATGAGCGCGGGAAACAAAGACCATCTTTGACTCGCTGTGACGCAGGATATTCAATATCTCGTTCACGTGAAAATCCGTGAGAATCGGAACCACAACCGCGCCCATGGACGTGATGGCGAGATACGCGATGCCCCAGTTGGGCATATTTTGGCCCAGAATGGCAATTTTATCGCCTTTCACGATGCCTTCTTCCTCCATCATGCGGATTAAGCCGTCAATCTGTTCGCGCAGTTCGGAATAGCGAATGGGCTCGTCGTCCACATTGGACAGCGCGGGAAGATTGCCAAATTGCTCGCAAGAATGGTCTATCATGCTTTTGAGGGTCATTTCGAAGGGAGCTTTCATATTTTCTCCTTGAATCGGCAATTTCGTAAAGCGGGGATTCCTGTCAAGAAATGTTTCACGGAGGCTGGCGAGAAAGCGAGGTAGCGAGGTGGACAGGTGGCAAGATGGAGACTGAACGGTAATGTTCGGAGTCGGTTGCCCTGAAAGCCCCGTCCCGACGCGTCATTCCGAGTGAAACGAGGAATCCAGGGCTTTTCTCAAACGGCGCGTCAGCGTCGACGGAGGGCGATAAGTCTTTGGTATGAAAGACCGTTTCGGGCTGGGAAAATCGTTTACATAATGTAGTGGTCATAGGAACATTCATTAACGCCTTGCCTCTGGATTCTTCGCTGGCGCTCGGAATGACGGACTGGTTCGGGTTTGGGTGGTGATTTGCGAAGCCTGGATG
>Ga0172382_10001798_pt1 | contig 37253 bp, 39 predicted proteins | sample Leawel138RmetaG_FD_122245 | JGI IMG/M metagenome (GOLD analysis project Ga0172382, IMG submission 122245) | Leachate microbial communities from a municipal landfill in Southern Ontario, Canada - Leachate well 138R metaG | ecosystem: Engineered > Solid waste > Landfill > Unclassified | place... | reverse complement strand
CCTGCGCGACGCCAAGCTGCTGGATATCGGCGCGGGCACCAACGAGATCCGCCGCATGCTGATCGGCCGCGAACTGATCGGGGCGAACTGATCGGGCCGAACAGGTGGGGTCGCGGCCTGAACCGCAGCCCTGCCCGCGCGCGGCGCGTCCGGCTATTGCCGCACGACCAGCCTGCCGCGCATTCCCGGGTGGTATATGCAATAGAACGCGAACGATCCGGCGCGCCGCAGCACCATGCGCCGCTTCGTGTTGCTGGGCAGGATGACGTTGAAGCTCTTGTCGCGGGCGGTCGCGGTGTGATCGAACAGGTCGCGGTTCACCCATTCGATGGTGTCGCCCACCCTGAGGCCGGCCGGCGGTGCGCCGAACCGCATCGCGTCGATCACGATGACGTGGATTTTCGCCGCGACAGGGGTTTTCCCCGCCGCCTGCCCGCCGGGCAGCGCCGCGACGGCAACGGCCAGCACCGTGACCAGGCAGCGGAAAGGCGTCATTTCACGTCGGCCGCCAGGTTCTCCGCATGGGCCTGGTGCTCGCTGAACAGCGTCAGGCCGGTTTGCAGCAGCGACTTCAGCTCGCCGTTGCGGGTGGACGGGATCAGCGTGCCGCGCAGCGCGTCGTTCACGGTACGGTGAAAGGCGATCTCGTTGGCGATATAGGCGCGATCGAAGGCCGCGCCGTTCAGGCGATCCAGCTCGTCATGCTTCTTCTGGGCGTCGGCGGAAAGGGCGGTGCTCGTGGCGTTGGCTTCCGGCGCCACGCCAAGTCGCTTGACCAGCGCCAGCGCCTTGTCGTTCACCGCGGCATGATCGCGCACCATCTCCTCGGCGAAGCCGCGGACGACGGCATTGTGCGACTTGGCCAGCGCCTGGCGGCCGGCCGCGATGTCGATTGCCCCGGCGGTGTAGGCGATATGGGCGATCTGGGCGTCGTTCGGCCCGGCATTCTGCGAAAGCGCGGTTCCGGCCGTGACGAGCAGGGCGCTTGCACTCAGGGTTGCGATCCATCTGGGCATGTTGCGTCTCCATTTGCGCTGTTGAACGCCCATTTGATGCCGGCGCCACCTTTTCGGTTCCCGGGAACTTTTGCGGGCGTGGTGCATCCAAGGCAGTGACGCCCACGCCGGATCAGGTGCGAGAAGGGCCCGACACAAGAAGGGGGAAGCAACGCGATGAGTGCGCTTGCAGAAGATTATGCCAGCCTGCCCGATGCGGTTCTGGCCAGCCGCATCGCGGCCCATGACACCAGGGCGGTTCGCATCGTGGTGGAGCGCTGCAACCGGCGGCTCTTCCGCACGGCATGGAGCATCCTCAAGGACCGCGCCGAAGCCGAGGACATCGTGCAGAGCGCCTATCTTAGCGGCTTCGCGGCGATCGGCACGTTCGCGGGCCGCGCCTCGCTCGCGACCTGGCTGACGCGGATCACGATCAATGAGGCGTTGCAGCGCCGCCGCGCGCTCGAGCGCCGGCGGGCCCGGCTCGCCGCGGCCTCGGTCGCGGATCTCGGGGCCTATCGCAGCCGCATCATGCACGGTTCGGCGCAGCCCTGCACGCCCGACGCCGAACTGGGCCGCGCCCAGATCAGGACGATGCTGGAACAGGCGATCGCCGACCTGCCCGAGAAATTCCGCATGGTGTTCCTGCTGTGCGAAGTCGAGGGCCTCTCCGTCGAGGAGGCCGCCGCGATTCTCGAGATTCCCCGAACCACGGTCAAGACGCGCAACTTCCGCGCGCGGCGCAGGCTGCGCGTGATGCTGGCGCCGGAATTGCATTCGGCGCTGACCGGGACTTTCCCCTTCGGCGGCTCCCATTGCGCCGCCATGACCGCGCGGGTGCTGGCCGAATGGTGCGGACGCGCGCCGCAAGCGCCCGAAACCGGGCTTCGCAGCCGGGCTTGAGGGCTTTGCGCCGGGCGCGATTTTCCCATCCCAAAAGAATTCTTGCCGGCCCCATCGCCTTTGTCGAAAAAGAGGTATATAAAATACCTGTTAAAAGGTGGGCGATGTGGTCGCCCGGCCATCGGGCGAAAGGAGCCAAGCATGACATCGGACAAGACGATCGCAGGGCTGGATGATCTGGAAACGCGCACGCTGGGCGAGATTGCCGTTGCCTTGCCGGGTGCCACCGCGCTGTTCCGCGTGGCGAAGCTCGATTACTGCTGCGGCGGGGACATGCGGCTGAATGAAGCGGCCGCGGCCCATGCGCTCGATCTCGACCGGCTGGTCGCGGACCTGCGCGGATTACGGGCGGAGAACGTTGCTAGTCCGGCAGACCTCGATTCGAAGACCCTGATCGAAACGATCGTGACGCGTTACCACCGGGTTCACAGCCGGGAGATTCCCGAACTCATCACGCTGGCGGAGCGGGTGGAGGCCGTGCACCGGAACCATGCCGACGTGCCGGCCGGGCTCGCCGCCCTGCTCAAGCACATGCTGGGCGAGCTGACGATGCATATGCAGAAGGAAGAGATCGTGCTGTTCCCCCAGATGATCCAGGGGGCGACCATGCCGCTGGAGCATCCGATCGCCACGATGATGGAGGAGCATCGCGAGCATGGCGCTGAACTGGAGGAAGTGCTGCGCCTGACAAACGACCTGCGCGTGCCCGACGATGGCTGCGCGACCTGGCGGGCGCTCTATTCCGGTATCCAGAAGTTCGCCGACGACCTGATGGAGCACATCCACACCGAGAATAACATCCTGTTCCCCCGGTTCCTGCCCGAGCAGGTCGGCCAGACAGCATGACCTGACCGCCCGGGAATGGGAGCGCTCGTTGCGAGCGCTTCCATCCGGCGTCCGGCGTTATTCCAGCATGTCGGCGATGGCCTTGCCCGCCGCCACCGTGTCGGCGCTGCCGCCAAGGTCGCGGGTGCGCGTGCGGGGATCGGCCAGCGATCGCTCGATCGCCCGCAGGATCGCGGCGGCCGCATCGGTCTCGCCGAGGTGGTCGAGCATCATCGCCGCGGCCCAGATCTGCCCTACCGGGTTTGCCACGCCGGTTCCGGCAATGTCGGGCGCGGAGCCGTGGACCGCCTCGAACAGCGAGGGGAAGCGGCGCTCGGGATTGATGTTGCCGGACGGCGCGATGCCGATCGTGCCGGTGCAGGCCGGGGCGAGGTCGGACAGGATGTCGCCGAACAGGTTGGATCCGACGACGACGTCGAACCTGTCGGGATTGAGCACGAAATGCGCGGCCAGGATGTCGATGTGGTACTTGTCGGTCGACACGTCGGGATAGAGCTTCGCCATCTCGGCGAACCGCTCGTCCCAGTAGGGCATGCTGATCGCCAGCCCGTTGGACTTGGTTGCGGAGGTCACGTGGCGGCGCGGCCGTGATCTCGCCAGTTCGAAGGCGAAGCGCAGGATGCGGTCGACGCCCTGGCGCGTCATGATGGTTTCCTGGATGACGATCTCGCGATCGGTGCCCTCGAACATGCGCCCGCCGACCGAACTGTATTCGCCTTCGGTGTTCTCGCGCACGATCACCAGATCGATGTCGCCGGGGCCGCGTCCGGCCAGCGGGGCCGGCACCCCGGCCATGAGCCGGGCGGGCCGCAGGTTGACGTACTGGTCGAACACGCGCCGGATCTGCAGCAGCGAGCCCCACAGCGAGGTATGGTCGGGCAGGACCGCCGGCCAGCCCACGGCTCCGAAGAAGATCGCATCGCTGGGCGCGAGGCGGTCCTGCCAGTCGTCCGGCATCATCTGCCCGTGCCGCAGGTAATAGTCGCATGACGAGAAATCATGGCTCTGGAAATCCAGCTCGAAGCCATATCGCCGCGCGGCCGCTTCCAGCACGCGCAGGCCTTCGGGGACGACTTCCTTGCCGATGCCGTCTCCCGGCAGGACGGCCACCGTGTAACGTCGATTGCTGCCAGCCATGATCGCCTTTCCTGATTTCACGCCTTGCGTTGCCCGTAACCCCGTGAGCCGCCCGAGGCCAGACGCGAGCGGCGTCACGCGGGGCGTTCGCCCGCCAGCGTGATGCGCCGCATGACCCGCCGGTAGCCGTGATAGTCGTTGATCGGATTGTGCTGCGAGGCGCGGTTGTCCCAGAAGGCGAGCGACCCGGTGCGCCATCGGAAGCGGCAGGTGAATTCCGGCCGGACCTGGTGCTCGAACAGGAAGGCCAGGATCGGCGCGCTTTCGCTCTCGGTCATGCCCTTGAAATGAGAGGTGTGCGCGACGTTGACGTAAAGGCACTTGCGCCCGGTCTCCGGATGCGTGCGGATGACGGGGTGTTCGGAAAGGTAATCGCGCGGCGGGCCTGCGTCGCCGGCGTTGCGGATCATGTCCTCGCGCGTTCGGGAAACGTCCGCCTTCGCGGAGGAATTGATCGCGGTCAGTCCTTCCAGGAAGCGGCGCAGCGGTTCCGACAGCGTCTCGTAGGCGAGGTACTGGTTGGCGAACAGCGTATCGCCGCCATAGGGCGGTACTTCCAGCGCATAGAGCATCGAGCCCATCGGCGGCTGGTCGAGATAGGTGGTGTCGGCATGCCACACGCCGCCGAAATTGGTCCTCTCGTTCTCCAGCTTCGCGATCTCGGTGATCGTCGGATAGCCCTCGATGCCCTTGATCAGCGGATATTCGACCGGCTCGCCGAAGGCGCGGGCGAAGGCCAGATAGCTGTCCGACGCCAGGTCCTGATCGTGGAAGAAGATCACGAGATGGTCGAGCAGCGCCTGGCGCAGCGTCCGTATCGTCTCGGGAGACAGCGGCCGGCTCAGGTCCACCCCCTCTATTTCGGCGCCGAGAGCGCCGGAAATCCGCTTTATCGCGATCTTCGCCATCGCCGTTCCTGTTCCTCCGATCGTGCGGCGGACGGGTGCTGCGCACTCATCCGGAGCCGCTGATTCCCTGTTGCAAGAGGTTTTCCTGCGCGTCCTTCAACGCCCGCGAGATCCGCTCGAGGCTGGCGTCGACCCGGTGGCTCGGCCCCGCCACGGCCAGGCCGAAAAGCTCGTTGTTGACGCTGATCGGCACGGCCAGCGCGGTGACGTCGGCGACGTTTTCGCCATGGGTCGTGAAATAGCCCCGAGCGCGGCCCCGATCGAGATCGGCCATCAGCCGGTCGAAGCCGGTGATGGTATTCGGCGTGACCTGCAGCGGCGGATGCTCCTCCAGTACGCGGCGCACCTCCTCGGTCTTGAGCGTGGAGAGGATGGTCTTGCCGATGCAGGTCGAATGCAGCGGCTTGGTATCGCCGGCGCGCGCGCTGTAACGGATGACCTCGGGGCTTTCGAGCACTTCGAGATAGACGATGCGATCCTTCTGCCGCTTGCCCAGGATCACGGTTTCGCGCGTGGCGTCGCGCAACTGCTCCATGGCGGGCAGCAGCCGCTGCAGAATCTGGTCGTTCGCCAGGATCGTCGCGCCCATGTCGTAGAGCCTGCGCGTGGGGTAGATATCCTTCCGCTGGCCCGTCTGGTAGAGATAGGAATGCCGCAGCAGGGTGTGGACGAGGTTGTGGCAGGTGCTGGGCGGAATCCGGCAGTAATCCGACAGTTCCTTGAGCGAGAGCGGCCGGCGCTCCTTCTCGAACATTTCCAGGATCGCGAGCATCCGCTCGGGGCTCGTGGCTTCAGACATCGGCGGTTCCGATCGCGCTGATGGTGCGGCGCGGGCGCGCGCGCCGAGCCCGTGCTTTCCCATCTGGTGAACTGCCGTGGCTGTTAATTCATTCATATATAGGAATTCAACGGCCCTTGATCGGTTGCACGTGGCCGATGGGGATCTTGCCGGATTGGCCGTTCGCGTGGGAACTCATTTGACATGGAGCGTAGCGGCTGACAAGACTATTCCGTTATAAGAATTATTATTCATATATAAGTTTTTATGCCGTTGCCGCAGGAACCGGCCACAGCCGATCCGGCCCGTAGAATCCAGGGATCGAGGAATGCCCCAGTTCATCGGAAGACATACGATTTTCCACGGCTTCGGCCGTGAGTCCCATGAAACGCCGCCCGGCGCCCGCCCGTTCACCTGGTGGGGGTCCGACCGATTCCGGCTGCCGGAGGCGACGGGCCAGACCAACGTCAGGCTGCAGGCGGAGGACGGCGCGCATTCCAGCGGCATCCTCTATCGCCGCGGCGGGGAAGGCACGGTCATCGTCTTCAACCACCCGCGCGCGGATTTCTCCAGCCATTACCTGACGCCGTTCCTGGTCGAGGCCGGCTATGCGGTATACGGCGGCCAGACCCGCTATCTGGGCAACGACGTCAATTGCGAGCACGAATGCCTGTGCGCCGATCTTGCCGCGCAGGTGCGCTATCTGCGCGGCGAAGGCTTCGCGAACGTCGTGCTGTGCGGCAACAGCGGGGGCGGCCCGCTTTCCACGTTCTACATGGCGCAGGCGAACACGCCTCCAGGCGAGCGGCTGACGCATACCGCCGCCGGCAATCCCTATGATCTCAACGAACTGGACCTGCCGCCGGCGGACGGCCTGATCAATCTGGCCGGGGCGCTCAGCGAAGGGGCGTTGGGGCTGGCCAATCTCGACCCCTCGGTGATCGACGAGGGCGATCCGCTGTCGTGCGATCCCGAACTCGACATGTTCAACCCCGCCAACGGCTATCGGCGGCCGCCCGAAAGCTCTTCCTATTCGCCCGAGTTCCTCGCACGCTACCGCGCCGCGCAAGTCGCGCGATGCCGGCGGATAGATGCGAAGGCGCTTCAGGAGGTGGAACGCAAGCGCAGGCACCGGGCGATGATGGCCGAACCGGGTTTTGCGGAACTGCCGCTGGACGAACAGAACGCCATCACCCGGATGGCCGTCGCCTGCAACACCCTGGCGATCTACCGGACCATGGCCGATCCGGCCCTGACGGACCTGTCGATCCACCCCAACAAGCGCGCGATTCTGGGGCTGATGCAGCCCGATCCGCAAGTGGCGAACTGGTCCATCCCCGGCTTCGTGCAGATGATGACGGCCGAAGGCTGGCTTTCGACCTGGTCGGGTCTTTCGACCCAGGTGGACATGCATCGCGACGCGGGCAAGGTAACGCAGCCGGTGCTGTCCGTCACCTTCTCGGCCGACGTCACGATTCTGCCCTTCGTCGGCAAGGGCCTCTACGATAACGCCGCCAGCGCGGACCGCACCTATATCGAGATCGAGGGCGACCATTTCGGCTTCCGCGAGGAAGGTGATCGCGAGGGCGGCATCATCGATGCCGCCGGGGCCATCGTCGAATGGCTGGCGCCCCGCTTTTCGGCGGCAGAGCACAGGGAGAAGCCATGACCTTGCAGAACGCGCGCATTCTCGTCGTCGGCGGCGGTTCGGGCATCGGGTACGCGGTGGCGGCAGCCGCCGTGGCCGAAGGCGCGGCGGTGACGATCGCCTCCACCGATACACAGAAACTGGAATCGGCCGCCGAGCGGCTCGGCGGCGCGGCTACGGTGCGGCTCGACATCACCGACGAGGCCGCGGTCGCCGCCTTCTTCGATGCCTCGGGCGATTTCGATCATATCGTCAGCACCGCGGGCGACTGGGGGAAGGCGCGGCGCGGCCCCCTTGCCGAGATGGACCTGGCGGATGCCCAAGCGCTGTTCCGCGTCCGCTTCTGGGGCGCGGCCATCCTGGCCAAGCAGGGCGCGCGGCGGGTTCCGCCCGGCGGATCGATCACGCTGACGAGCGGCACCAGCGCGTTCCGCCCCCAGAAGGGCACGGTGATGGCAACGGCCATGGCCGGCTCCATAGCGCACCTGACTTACGGCCTGGCCGTGGAACTGGCGCCGATCCGGGTCAACGCGGTGTTCCCCGGCGGCGTGGCGACGGAGATCTGGCACGCTCTGCCCGAGGCGCTGCGCACTGCCGAATCCCGGCGTTTCGAGAGCCAGCCGCTCCCCCGGATCGGTGAGCCGGCGGAGGTGGCGCAGGCCTATATCTACGCGATGAAGGCCGGCTATACGACCGGCCAGATTCTGGTCGTCGATGGCGGCGGCGTCGTGGCGGGGTGAATGGCGCTTGGCGCCCCGATTCGCGTTGCCGAATCGGTAGCGAGCCGGTCGCGCTTCCACTTCCACGCAGGCGGATCAAACCCCGGTGCGACGACGCGTAGCGTCAGCCGGCGAGCCTCGCCTCGAAAAGATCCAGTTCGCGCACGAGCTTCCGCGCCGATTCGCTGCCCAGTTCCCGGTTGCGAACCCGCCGGAAGATCTCCGCCCGCTCGGCCTTGAGCGCGGCGAGGCGCAGTTCATACTCGACGCGCTCGTCCCGCAGGCGGACGTCCTTCTCCTCGGGCGCGGTCGTCTGGTGGTCGATCCGGTCGCGATAGAAATCCATCAGGCGTGAGGCGATGTTGACGTAGGCATCGGCGTCCTTCCGGCCGTCGGCGAGCCGGTGCTGCGTGCGCTCGATCTCGGCGATCGCGGCCTCCGCCGCGGCGACCCGGGCCGCGTCGATTTCGGCCTTTACGGCCGGCTCGGGCGGCATTTCGAGGCCGCGTATCAGCAGCGGCAAGCCGATCGACGCCACGATCAGCGAGACGATGATCACGCCCATCGCCAGGAATATCGCAAGCTCGCGCGCGGGGAAGGGGGTGCCGTCCGCCATGGCGAGCGGAAGCGTCAGGATGCCGGCGAGCGTTATCGCGCCGCGTACCCCGGCAAAGGACATCGCGGCGATCACGCGCCAGCTTGGCCGATCGCGAGTCCCTGGCCGGCGGAACAGCGTCAGCCGGAAGGACAGCCAGACCCAGAGGAAGCGCAGCGCCGCAAGGCCGAAGTTGATGCCGACGACGTAGATCGCCAGCCAGCCCGGTTCGTGGTGGCCGGTCAGCCGGACGGTGGCGGCGGCGCCGGCAAGAATGGTGGGCAACTGTTCGCCCAGCAGCACGAAGATGATGCCGTTGGCCGTGAACTGGATCATGTCCCACACCGTCGTCCGGCGGATTCGCGTGATCGCCAGCGTGTTTCCCCGCGTCTCGACGAAGCCCATCGTGAGTCCGGCGGCGACGGCGGCGAGAATGCCGGAGCAATGGAGGCGCTCGGCGATCAGGTAGGCCCCGAAGGGGATGAGCAGGCTGATAAGGATCTGCGAGCCGCTTTCTTCCCCCAGCCTGCGCGCGACGATCGCCTTGGCCCAGCCGATCAGCCAGGTCAGCCCGGTCCCCACCGCGACGCCGCCGATGGCGATCCACAGGAAGTCGACGGCCGCATCCCCTAGCGAAAAGGCGCCGGTCAGTGCCGCGGCGATCGCGAAGCGCAGGCAGACGAGGCCGGACGCGTCATTGAGCAGCGATTCCCCTTCCAGAATGTGCATCATCCGCTTGGGAATCGGCGCGCGCTGGGTGATCGCGGACACGGCGATCGGATCGGTCGGCGAGACGACCGCGGCGAGTGCAAAGGCGACCGCCAGCGGCATGGCCGGGATCATCCAGTTGATGAAGAAGCCCATGCCGAGCACGGTGAAGACCACCAGGCCGAGGGCCAGTTGCAGTATGGTCGAGCGGTCCTTGACCAGGTCCTCGCGCGGGATGCGCCAGCCGTCGAGAAAGAGAAGCGGCGGCAGGAACAGGAGAAAGAATATCTCCGGATCGAGCGTCACCCGCCAGTCCGCGACCAGCCCGACCCCCGCGCCGAGCGCGATCTGCACCAGGGGCCGGGGTATCGGCAAAGGAAGCAGCCGGGCCAGGATTCCGCTGACCACCACCGCGAAAAGCAATGTCAGGACAAGCGTTATGGTTTCCAATGCGGCCTCGAAAAGCGATCCGGATGGGATCCTGCCGGTTTCTTAACCGCATGGCGCGCGCGCGCCAGTCTTCTTCATCGGCCATCCGTGATATCCCTGAATTGCGCATCATCGGCCTCTCTGGAATGTCGTCGCCGACCATCCCCGAAGGTGACACGATGACGAAGCTATGGCTTATCGCGCTGAGCGCTGCGGTTCTGGCCGCGACGGGCCCGGCTGCGGCGCAGGCGCAAGACGAACAGGCCGAGGCGCAGCGCGCCGCGCTCAACCGCGAGCAGGCGGAACTGGCCCGCCGGCAGGTCGAGGAGAATATCGCCGCGCAACGCGCCTATGAGGACGCGGCGCAGGCGCGCGAAATCCGAATCCAGGCCCAGGACCGCGAGTATTCCCGCATCCTCGCCGAACATCGTCAGGCGATGAACCAGTGGCGCGCCGATCTCGCGGCTTGCGAGCGGGGTGAGCGGTCCCGCTGCGCCGTCCTGGCCGACCCAGCCCAACCGAAAGAGCCGGCAACGCGCTGACCGCGCTCCTCCGAACGCGACCTCGCCGCGTCCCGGTTTACGCAATTTTACAACAATAATTTTTTTGGAAGAACACAAACTAATTCGTTGGGCAGCGTCCCGGCCTTCCAGTAATAATCATGCCTATCGAATACATCTTATAAGGAGGCATGATGTCGAACATCACGCGACGGGACGCCGTTTTAACGGGTCTGGGGGCAGCTGTCGCGGTTCCGGCTTTGACGGCCGCAGCTTCCCCATCCATCGCCAGCGCAGCGCCGGCCCGCAAGAAAGCGCGGTCGGGCGGGGCTCACCACAAGTTCGAGATGAACATCGAGGAGACGCGCATCACGCTCGTCGACCGGCAGACCTTCCAGACCTTCGCCTATGCGGGTCAGGTTCCGGCGCCGCTTTTCCACGTAAGGGAAGGTGACGAGGTCGAGGTCGTTCTCAACAACCTGACGACGATCAACCACACCATCCACTGGCACGGCCTGCTGCAGCGCGGGACCTGGGAAATGGACGGCGTGCCCGACATGACCCAGCTCGGCATCCAGCCCGGCGATAGCTTCACCTACAAGTTCATCGCCGAGCCGGCCGGGACCATGTGGTACCATTGCCACGTCAACGTGAACGAGCATGTCGCCACGCGCGGCATGTGGGGACCGTTCATCATCGACCCGATCAAGCCCTCGGCGATCGAGCGCGAGGTGACAGGCGATTACATCATGATGTTTTCGGAATGGGCGTCTTCCTGGGCGGATAAGCTGGGGCAGGGCGGCGTTCCGGGCGACGTCTTCGACTATTTCACCATCAACGGGAAATCCTTTCCCGAAACCCAGCCAATCCGCGTCAAGGAGGGCGACGTCATTCGCCTCCGCATGTTCGGGGCGGGCGGCGGCTTCCATTCCATCCACCTCCACGGCCACGTCTTCCAGATCGTGTTCAAGGACGGGCATGAACTGCCGGCGCCGATCAACGCCGATACGGTCCTGGTCGGACCGGGGGAGCGCTACGACATCATCGTGCGCTGCGACAATCCCGGCCGCTGGATGATCCATGATCACATCGATCATCACACGATGAACGGGCACACGCCGCATGGCGGCATCATGACCGCCATCGAATACGAAGGCGTGCCGAACGATCAGCCCTGGTACCACTGGGGCCACAAGGAGTTTGTCCCCGACTTCTATTACGAGGAAAGCCTCAAGAAGCCGCACGGCATTTATACGAACCCCAACTTCAAAGGGGTCCCGGTCACCTGAGGAGGCGAGAACATGAAAGCTCCGATGATCCTTGCGGCATGCGTTGGGCTGACGGCCCTCGCCCTGGCCGCCCGGCCGGCCGCAGTGGAGGCGCAAAGCGCGGATTCCGAGCTGGCCTCGCAGTGCGCGTCCTGCCACGCGCTGACGAAACCGGCCAATCCCACGGTCGAACATCTCTGGAACCGCAAGGGTCCCGATCTGTGGTACGCCGGTGACAAGTTCAACCGCGAATGGCTCGTCGGCTGGCTGCAGAACCCGACTCCGATCCGCCCGGGCGGAGTGCTCTGGTTCAAACATGCAAAGGCGGGTGAGCCGCACGATACGATCGATACCGCCGCGGTTGAAAAGCACCCGAAAGTCGATGCCGCCACGGCCGAGAAACTGGCCGATGCGCTGCTCGGGCTGAAGAGCGGACTCGTGACCGAAGGCACGTTCAAGCCGGAAGCGGTCAACATGGCCATGGGCAAGATGGCGTTCGGCAAGCTGCGCGGCTGCGCCGCCTGCCACCAGGACCAGAAGGGGCAGGGCGGGCTGTCGGGGCCGCAACTCTATGACGCAGGCGCGCGGCTGAAGCCGGACTACGTCCTGGCGTACACGAAGGACCCGCAGCAGTTCGACCGCTATGTCTGGATGCCGACGCTGACGCTGTCGGAGCCCGACCTCCAGCGTCTCACCGGCTACATCGTTTCTCTCGGGAAGGAGGCCAAGTGATGTTGCGCTATGGATTGGCCGCGCTCGGCGTGGTGGCGCTCAGCGGCGCGATCGCGCTCCACCAGCCGGCAAGGGCGGAGGCTGAAAGCCCCAAGATCCGGGCTACCGCCCATCTCTACGATACTTATTGCGCCCAGTGCCACGGCATCCAGCGCAACGGCAAGGGCATCAACGTCGTGGGCCTGTCGGTCCAGCCGCGCGATCACAGCGACACGGTCGCCATGTCCTCGCTGCCGCGCGACCAGATCGTCAAGGCGATCTCGGAAGGCGGCGCGGCGGTGAACAAGTCGGCCCTGATGCCAAGTTGGGCCAATGTTTTTACGCCGGAGCAGATCCAGGACATGGCCGATTATCTCATTTACGTCTGTAAGTGCGACCAGAGTAAGTAAAATCAGTTCAATAGTGGGGTAAAAATATGCGGAAGTCTTTACTATTTGCCGCTTCGGCACTCGTAGGCCTGGTATACCAGCCCGCGCTCGCCAAGGACGTGCAGCTTCATCTGACGGCCAAGGAAGTCTCGCTGCCCATCGACAACAAGGGCACGATGCAGGCTTCGTGGACTTATGAAGGGCAGGTTCCCGGTCCGGTTCTGCGCGTGACGGAAGGCGATACCGTGACCTTCACGCTCACCAACGATGCCGCGAACAAGAACTCGCATTCGATCGACCTTCATGCCGCCCGCGTGGACGTCATACAGGATTTCGAATCCATCAAGCCGGGTGAGACCAAGACGTTCAAGTTCGTCGCCACCAGTCCCGGCGCCTTCTATTATCATTGCGGCGCCGATCCGATGTACCAGCATATCGCGCGCGGCATGTTCGGCGTGATCATCGTCGATCCCAAGGATACGAAGGCACTGCCGAAGGCGGATCGCGAGTACGTTCTCGTCCAGTCGGAAGTCTATGCCAACCCGGACGACCTCAACTCGATCATGAAGCATGACTGGAAGCATGTCGTCTTCAACGGCGTGGCCTTCAAGTACGACCCCGTGCACGATCCCGCCTCGACCAAGATGCTGGTCGCCAAGCCGGGCGAGCGGGTACGGGTCTATTTCATCAACGCCGGCCCGAACGAATTCTCTTCCTTCCACCCGATCGCGGGAATGTGGGATGCCGTCTATCTCAGCGGCAATCCGCAGAACAAGAAGGTCGGCATGCAGAGCTTCACGGTCGGACCCGGTGACGGCGCGACTTTCGATCTGATCTCGCCGGTCCCAGGGGCCAACGTGATCGTGGACCATGTGATGTCGCATGCGCACTCGGGTGCGATGGCGGTGGTCATGTTCTCCGACGACGCCGACCCCAAGATGGGCCGGGGCGACCTGATCCTCGTGCCCTGAGGTCGCTCCAAAGCCCGTAGCCCTGAGCGCGCTTGCGCGCCCGGCGCCGCGACTTCGCCGCGAACCCGGCCGGCCACTCCGCGTCCCAAACGGCCGGGTTCTCGCGCGAAGCCGCGGCGTATTTTCTGATGCAGGTCCGATGTGTGCAGCTACGCTCCCAATGCCGGCCGAAAGCCGTCCGATGCCAGCCGCGTCCGGTCTCGCGCTCCCCGGACCGCCAGCCTGATCCTGGCGCTCGCCGGCTGCCTCGCCGTCCAGTTGCCGACCGATGCGCAATCGGCCGAGGTGCCGGCGGACGGTGAGGGCGCAACCATCATCGTCGTCGGCCGGCTGGCCGCGAACGATGCCGCGCGCCGGGCCCACGCCACCTCCGGCGGCGCCGATATCGTGACCTATGAGGACTATGCCGACAAGTCGCTGGTCTCGCTGCGCGACACGCTGGCCTTCTCCCCGGGCGTCTATGCCCAGCCGCGGTTCGGCCAGGAAATCAGGATATCCATTCGCGGCTCCGGTCTGTCGCGCGGCTATCATATGCGCGGGCTGACGCTGCTGCAGGACGGCATCCCGATCAACCTCGCCGACGACAACGGCGATTTCCAGGAACTCGAGCCCGCCTTCTTCGATCATCTCGAGGTCTATCGGGGCGCCAATGCCCTGCGCTTCGGCTCGGGCACGCTCGGCGGCGCGATCAACGGCGTCACGCCGAGCGGAGACCGGGCGCCTGGTCTTTATGCGCGGCTGGATTTCGGTTCCTTCGACATGGCCCGGGGGCTGGCGTCGTTCGGTTTCGGCGATCGCGATACCAATGGCTGGCTGGCGGTCAGCGCCGACACGCAGCGCGGCGACCGCGATCACGCCAAGCGCCATTCGCTGCGTCTCCACGGCAATGCCGGCTTCCGCCTCGCCGACCGCATCGCGACGCGCTTCTATATCAGCGCGAACGATATCGACCAGCAACTGCCCGGCGCCTTGACCCGGGCGATTGCGCTCACAGCCCCGCAGACCGGCAATTTCGTCGGGAACCAGGCCCGCGACATCGAGTCGCTGCGGCTGCAGAACCGGACCACGTTCGAACTGGGCGCCGCGACGCTCGACGTCGGGGCCTTCGTCAATGCCAAGCGGCTGTTCCATCCGATCTACCAGGTGATCGACCAGAACTCGACCGACCGGGGCGTCTTCACCCGTCTCGACTATGCGGCGGGGCCGTTCGAGATGACGCTGGGCGGTGAATCGCGGTGGGGCACGATCCGCGCCAAGCGCTTCGTGAACGTGGACGGTCGCCGCGGCGCGCAGACCTTCGATGCCCGCCAGACGGCGCGGACGACCACGCTCTATGGCGAACTGCGCTATCGCCCGGTTCCCGATCTCCAGCTAATCGCGGGCGCCATCTATGCCGACGGCTATCGGCAGCAGGAACAGTCCATGCCTGCCCCAGTTGTCGGCAAGGCGGCCTATGACAGCTTTTCGCCGCGCTTCGGGCTCTTGTGGGAACCGGCACAGGCGATCCAGGTCTACGCCAATATCAGCCGCTCGGCCGAGTTCCCGACGTTCGTGGAGCTTGCCCAGGTCGCCGCCTTCGTTCCGGTGCGCGAGCAGCACGCCTGGACGGCCGAGATCGGCACCCGCGGAAAGGCGGGCTGGGTGAGCTGGGACGTGTCGCTCTACCGGGCATGGGTGAAGGGCGAGATGCTGCAGTTCACCGTCGGTCCCGACATCCCGGCCTCGACCTTCAACGCTGATCGGACGCTGCACCAGGGGATCGAGGCCGGTTTGAGCCTCGCGCCCACGGACTGGCTCCGGCTGCGCCAGATCTGGCAATATTCGGACTTCCGCTTACGCGATGACGCCCAGTTCGGGAACAACCGCCTGCCCGTCGTCCCGCGCCATGTCCTGCGGACGGAAATCCGATTGGGCACCGATGCCCTGCACATCGCGCCCAACCTCGAATGGGTGCCGCAGGGCGCCTGGGCGGACTATGCCAATACCGCTCGCACGCCGGGTTATGCGCTCGTCGGGCTGACCGCCGGCGCCGTCCTTGCCGAAGGCGTCGACCTGTTCCTCGATGCCCGCAATCTCACCGGCAAGAAGGCGATCGGGGATATGTCGGCCGTGATCCAGGCCGGGCCCGCCTCGCAGATATTCTATCCGGTGGAACGGCGGGCCGTCTACGTGGGCCTGCGCGCACGGTTTTAGGCCTGCGCGAGGGCCTGCTCGATATCGGCGATGATGTCGTCGATATGCTCGATGCCGATCGACAGGCGCACGAGGTCTTCGGAAACGCCGGCCTTTGCCAGTTCCTCCTCGCTCAGTTGGCGGTGCGTCGTCGAGGCGGGGTGGCATGCCAGCGACTTGGCATCGCCGATGTTGACGAGGCGTAGGATCATCTGGAGCGCGTCGATGAAGCGCCCGCCGGCTTCCTTCCCGCCTTCGATGCCGAAGCTGAGGATGCCCGAGCCCTGGCCGCGGGTGATCTTCTGCGCGAGCGCGTGGTAGCGGCTGTCGGGCAGGCCGGCATAGCTGACCCAGGGAACCTTGGGATGACGCTGCAGGTATTCGGCGACCTTGAGCGTGTTCTCGCAATGGCGTTCCATGCGCAGACCTAGCGTTTCCAGGCCCTGGAGAATGAGGAACGCGCTGTGCGGCGCCAGCGCGGCGCCCGTGTTGCGCAGCGGGGCGACCCGGGCGCGGCCGATGAACGCCGCCGGGCCCAGCGCTTCGGTATAGACGACGCCGTGATAGGCCGGGTCCGGCTCGTTGAGGATAGCGAAGCGGTCCTTGTGCGCCGACCAGTCGAAACGGCCGCTGTCGACGATCATGCCGCCGATCGTCGTGCCGTGGCCGCCGATGTATTTGGTCAGCGCATGCACGACGATATCCGCGCCGAAATCGAACGGACGGCACAGGTAGGGCGTCGCCACCGTGTTGTCGACGATGACCGGAACGCCGTGCCGGTGCGCGATCGTGGCGATCCGTTCGATGTCGACGATATTGCCCGCCGGATTGCCGATGGATTCGAGGAAGACGGCCTTGGTCTTGTCGTCGATCGCGGCTTCCAGCCCCGCATAGTCGTCGAACGTGACGAGGCGTGCCTCGATGCCCTGGCGCGGAAAGGCGTGCACGAACAGGTTGTAGGTGCCGCCGTAGAGCTGCGAGATCGACACGATGTTGTCGCCCGCGCCCGCGATGGTCTGGATCGCGTAGGTGATCGCGGCCATGCCGGACGCCAGGCCGAGCGCGCCCACACCCCCTTCCATTTCGGCCACCCGGGCCTCGAGGACCGCGGTGGTGGGATTCATGATCCGCGTGTAGATGTTCCCCGGCACCTTGAGGTCGAAAAGATCGGCGCCGTGCTGGGTGTCGTCGAACGTGTAGGACGTGGTCTGATAGATCGGCACGGCCGCCGCCCGTGTCGTCGGCTCGGACGAATAACCGTGATGCAGGGCGATCGATTCCAGTTTCATTGCCACTCCTTTCCGTTACGTTCGAACCGGGCGCGTGTCGGCCAGGGCTGCTTCCGACGGCGACCGCTTCGGCAGGAGACCGCCCCTTTGCCGGTGCGGCTCCCTATCGGGTCGGCGAGACTGTAAGCGCGCAATCGCCAAGAGCAATGCCGCCTTTCATCCCGGCGCGCGGATGCGGTTCCTTGCTATCGCCGCGCCGTGCGTCATTTGGCACGAACGCATCTTGTATTTGCGATCAATTCGCAACAATATGGCCGCCTGAAAGGAAGGGTCATGCTGTTTGCGCGAGTCCAGCCGGTGAACGACTGCGATGAGCCGGATTTCGGCTGCGCCGAACACCTGCTGCTCTGGGCCTGCCGGCGCAGCCGGGACGAATCCCCGGCCGGCATGGCACGCGCGATCGAGTTTCTCGAAGCGTGCGGGGAAGATGGGCTCGATGTCCTGTCCGCGCTCGACATGTTCGTCGAAGCCATGGCGATGACCAAGCGCCGCCGCGCCGCGTTCGGTGCGCCCGGCGCGCATTCGCTGACGCAGGACGAGCAGCATATCGTCACCTTGCTCGCCGCCTGCCAGCGGGATCGCCCCGACATCGCCGAGCGTTGCCTGGAGCGGCTGGTCGATGCGGACTGCCGGCCGCTTGCTCGCATGGCGGCGGGAACGCTGGCCAAGGCCTTCCTGCTCAACGGTCTGGAACTGCACTTTCCCGCGCCGACCCGGCGCAACCGCTGCCCGCAATCCGCGCTCGCGGCGTGATCCGGGGCGCGGCCGCCATGGCTGCGGCAGGCGGTTTGCGCTCCTTCGAACGCCCGTCCCCGGGCGATTGTCCCTCGCATTCCCTTCCCTTGAATATATCGTGATTACACGTTATATTTAAAAGAGGTAATATAGGGGAAAATGCTATGTTCGGACCCGGAAAGCGAGACACGCATCGCGAGATCGGCCCTGCCGAGCTGCAGGCGATGCTGGAGGGCGGCGGCGCGCTCCTCGTCGACGTTCGCGAGCCCGATGAGTTCGCGGCCGGCCACATCGCGGGCGCGGTGAACCTGCCGCTGTCGTGCTTTTCGCCGCGTGACATCCCGGATGCGCGGGGGCGGACCGTCGTGCTCCAATGCGCCGGCGGCAAGCGGTCGGGGATGGCGCTCGATCGATGCGCCGAGGCGCAGAGCGCGATCGACACGCATCTCGCGGGGGGCCTTGCTGCCTGGACGGACGCGGGGCTTCCCGTCATCGTCGGCTGACGCGGCGCGCGGGCAGTGGAATGAACGTCTGTATCGACGGGAGGCCGGCGAACCGATGATGCCTCTGGATAGGCCTCTGGCGGAACTCGCCGCACATGCCGCCGAAGCGGCGGGGGTGCTGAAGCTGCTGGCCAACGAACAGCGGCTGCTGCTGCTTTGCCGGCTGGCGCAGGGCGAGCTTTCGGTCGGGCAGCTCGTGGAACTGTGCGATCAGTCGCAGTCCAGCGTCTCCCAGCATCTCGCCAGGTTGCGGGAAGGGGGGCTGGTCCGGACGCGGCGCGACGGCACGACCATCCACTACAGCCTGGCCGACGAGAGCGTCCGCCAGCTCATCGACATGCTCTGCGAGCGCTTCGGACCGTCCGGACGGCGTCCCTGAGCGGCCCCGTGCGGAGCGCCGTCTATCGCCTTTCCCGCTCGCGGCAGCGCCTGAACGCCGGCAGGTGGCGATCGCGCGAGGCCGCTTGCAGATTCTCCAGGACCTGGCGCACCGTGGAATCCTCGATCAGCGGGATCAGCCGATCGTAGAGCGCGATATTCTCGATCTCGCCCGCGATCGCGTTCTCGCAGGCCTGCGCCAGCGACGCCGCCGCCGCCACCTTTCCGGTCCACGGATCGGGCGGCACCGGAATGCCCAATCGCCGGAGCTGGCGTTCGAGCGCGGCAGAATGGCGCTGCTCGGCCCGGATGATGTTGGAGAAGGGCGGGACGGGGCCGAACCTGGCGATCACGGCGGCATAAGTCGCCTCCGCCTTGCGTTCGTCGTCCAGCGCATCGAGCAGGATCGTCTTGAGATCCGTCGCGGTCATGGGCCTTGTCCTGGCTTGGTGACAGGGAACCACAGCCGCGCCGACCGGCGCGGCTGTGGTGATCGTGTGCACCCGACCTATTTCTCGAGCAGCGCGTGCAGCATCCAGGCGGTCTGCTCGTGCACGCCGATCCGTTGGGTGAGCAGGTCCGCGGTCGGCTCGTCGCTCGCCTTCTCGACGAGCGGGAACAGCGCGCGCGCCGTTCGGGCCGCCGCTTCGTGGCCCTTGGCGAGGATGGCCACCATATCGAGCGCCTTGGGCGGGTCCTCCGGCGCGTCCGGCAGCGAGCTGAGCTTGGCGAACTGCGCATAGGAGCCGGGGGCCGGCTGCCCCAGCGAGCGGATGCGCTCGGCGATCGGGTCGATCGCGTTCCACAGCTCGGTATACTGGGTCATAAACATGGCGTGCAGGCTGTTGAACATCGGCCCGGTCACGTTCCAGTGGAAATTGTGCGATGTCAGATAGAGCGTGTAGGTGTCCGCCAGCAGGCGGCTGAGGCCTTCGGAGATCGCAACCCGATCCTTCTCGTCGATGCCGATGTTCACACGTCTGGTCATGGGACTCTCCTTGGTCAAAATCGGTACATGTCGCGACGCCGGCCGCGGGGATGGGGGGGGTGTTCAGCCCGCCGCGTCGTCGTCGGGGTCGGAATGGAATTCGTGCCACATGCCGTTGAGGATGCCGAACCCGACGGCGAGGCCTACGCCCAGGACCCAACTGAAATACCACATCGGCTCAAATCCTTTTTCGCGATAGCCCCGATCAGTAATGGCCCCGATCAGTAATGGCCCCGATCAGTAATAATCGGGATTGGTGTCGATGTCCGCCAGGGTGACGCGGCCGAACAGCACCTTGTAGACCCAGGCTGTATACAGCACCACGATCGGCAGGAGAACGACCGTCACGGCCAGCATGACGAACAGCGTCACGTGGCTGGACGAGGCGTTCCATACCGTCAGGCTCGAGGCCGGGTCGATCGAACTGGGCAGGATGAACGGGAACATCGACAGGCCCACCGTCGCGATGATGCCGATCGCGCCCACCGACGAGCCGCCGAAGGCCAGAAGCTCGCGCCCCTTGCGGATGCCGATCCATGCCAGCAGCGGCCCCGCGAAGCCGAGGACGGGCGCGATCAGCGTCCAGGGATGCCGGGCGTAGTTGTCGAGCCATGCCCCCGGCGCCGCGACCGTTCCCGACAGCAGCGGGTTGGACGGCCCGAGCGGATCGGCGGGATGCGTCAGGCGGAAGCCATAGCCCATGGTCGCCACCATGATGCCGCCCAGCGCGAACAGCAGGATCGCCGCCGCCGCCGCGACCTGGCCGAAGGCACGGGCGCGGTCGTGCACCACGCCGCGTTCGATCTTGATCGCGAGCCAGCCCGCGCCGTGCAGCACGATCATCGCCACCGAGAGCAGGCCGGCGACGAGCGAGAAGGGATGGAGCAGGCCGAGCAGGCCGCCCTCGTAGAAGGCGCGCAGATCGCTGTCGAGGCGGAAGGGGATGCCGGTCAGCACGTTGCCGACGGCGACCCCGAACACCAGCGCCGGCACGAAACCGCCGATGAACAGCGCCCAGTCCCAGCGCGTGCGCCATGCGGCGTCGGGCCGCTTCGCGCGGTACTTGAAGGCCACCGGCCGCAGGATGAGCGCGGCGAGGACGACGAACATGGCAAGGTAGAAGCCCGAGAAGCTGATCGCATAGACGAAAGGCCAGGCCGCGAAGATCGCGCCGGCGCCGAGGATGAGCCAGACCTGGTTGCCTTCCCACGTCGCGCTGACCGAGTTGATGACGAGCCGGCGTTCGGCGTCGGTCTTTGCGACGAAGGGCAGCAGCGAGGTCACGCCCAGGTCGAAGCCGTCCGTCAGCGTGAAGCCGATCAGGAGGACGCCCATGAGGAGCCACCAGATCAGCCGGAGCGTTTCATAGTCGATGGGGGGTGCCATGACCCGTTCTCCTCATTCGGCGGGAATGGGCGCGTAGCCGTTGGGGGCCGCCGGCGTGGCCGTTGGTGCGGGGGGCGCGTCCGGCCCCTTGCGGATCGCCGCCAGCATCAGGCGCACTTCGATCACCGCGAGCGCGCCGTAGATCACGGTGAAGCCGACAATCGTCGTCCAGAGTTGCGCGACGGTCAGGCTCGATGCGGCCAGGAAGGTCGGCAGCACGCCTTCGATCGCCCAGGGCTGCCGCCCGACTTCGGCCAGAATCCAGCCGAATTCGATGGCGATCCACGGCAGCGGAATGACCCAGACCGCCGCCCGCAGGAATGTGCGGCAAAAGGCGCTGTCGCAGGCGAAGCGGCGGACCGACGCCATCCAGAAGGCCGCGGCGAAGAATGCGATGAAGAAGAAGCCGAGGCCGGCCATCACGCGGAAAACCCAGAACATGACCGGGACGTTGGGCACGGTCGACCATGCCGCCCGTTCGATGTCCTGGGGCGTTGCGGTCCGGGGATCGGCGACGAAGCGCTTGAGCAGCAGCGCATAGCCGAGATCGGCCTTGCTCCGCTCGAACGCCTCGCGCGCGGCCATGTCGTTCTGGTTCACCTTCAGCCGTTCCACCGCGTCAAAGGCCCTGATCCCGTTCTCGATGCGGTCTTCCGCCTTGGCGACCAGTTCGAATATGCCCGAGACTTCCCCGGTCAGGCTGCGCGTGGCGATGAGGCCCAGCACATAGGGAATCTTGACCTCCAAGTGGGTCTTCCGGTCGTCAACGCTGGGAAAGCCGATCACGGCGATGCCCGCTGGCGGTGGCTCGGTGTGCCACATGGCCTCGAGCGCGGCGAGCTTCATCTTCTGGTTGTCGGTAAGCGCATAGCCGCTCTCGTCGCCCAGCACGACGACCGACAAGGAGGACGCCAGGCCGAAAGCGGCGGCGACGATGAAGCTGCGCCGGGCGACGGCGACCCATTTGCCCTTGAGCAGGTACCAGGCCGAGACGCCGAGCACGAAGACCGAGGCGCAGACATAGCCGGCGCTCACCGTATGCACGAACTTGGCCTGGGCGACCGGGTTGAACAGGACCGCCATGAAGTCGGAGACTTCCATGCGCATGGTTTCGGTATTGAAACGCGATCCCACCGGATTCTGCATCCAGCCGTTGGCGACCAGAATCCACAGCGCGGAGAGGTTCGATCCCAGCGCCACCATGAAGGTGGCGACGAGGTGGCCCAGCCTGGACAATTTGTCCCACCCGAAGAACATCAGGCCGACGAAGGTTGCCTCGAGGAAGAAGGCCATCAGGCCCTCGATCGCCAGCGGCGCGCCGAAGATGTCGCCGACATAGTGGGAATAATAGGACCAGTTGGTGCCGAACTGGAATTCCATGGTAAGGCCGGTGGCGACGCCCAGCACGAAATTGATGCCGAACAGCTTGCCCCAGAAGCGCGTGATCGTCCGCCAGATCTCCCGGCCCGTCATCACATAGATGCTCTCCATGATGACCAGCATGAAGGACAGGCCCAGGGTGAGCGGAACGAAGAGGAAATGGTAGAGCGCGGTCAGCGCGAATTGCAGCCGGGAGAGTTCGATCACGGCCATGTCCATGACAGGCTCCTGCTTTTCCGGTCCGGCCGCGCCTGGTTCGCGAGTCGGTTGAGGAAACAACGCTTATACACTACGCGTAACTGAGTATATGGGCAATCGTTCCAACAGCCGGGCTACGGTCCTCTTCTGGGTCGCCGATGGTGGCGCGGCGATCTTCGTGGCCGCCGCGCTGGCCGCCGGCGTGGCGGCGATCGCGCAGGGCGCGCGGGGCAACGCGCTGCTCGCCGTTGGCGGGCTGGCCGCCGCCGCGCTGCTCCGCGCCGCGATGCAGGTCGCCGCGACCGATGCGGGCGAGGCCGCCGCGGTTCGCGCCAAGGCGGGCTGGCGGCGGCGGGTCTATCCGCAGGTCCTCGTCGCGGCGCCCGGCGATCGCCGGATGCTGGGCGAAGCGGTGGCCGACGCGGTCGACCGCATCGAGGATACGGGCGGCTTCCACGCCCGCTTCCTGCCGCTGCGCCGCGCCGCCATCGTCTCGCCCCTGGTCATCGCGATCGCGGCGACGCTGGGGAGCTGGGTCGCCGGTGCGATCATGCTGGCGACGCTGGTGCCTTTCGGCCTGGGCATGGCGCTTGCCGGGACGGCGGCAGCGCGTGCCGCCGCGCGCCAGCTCGATGCGCTCAGCCGCCTGTCGGGCCTGTTCGTCGACCGCGTGCGGGCGCTTCCGGTCATCGTCGGCTTCGGCGCGCAGGACCGCATCGGGCGCCACCTGGCCGACGCCACGCGCGAGGTCGCGACGCGCACGCTCGACGTGCTCAAGGTCGCCTTCGTGTCGAGCGCGATCATCGAATTCTTCGCGGCCCTGTCGGTGGCGCTGGTCGCGCTCTATTGCGGCTTCAACCTGCTGGGCGTGCTGCCTTTCCCCGCGCCCGAGAAGCTGAGCCTTGGCGAAGCCCTGTTCGTGCTCGTGCTCGCCCCGGAATTCTACCTGCCCATGCGCCGCCTTGCCGCCGCCTATCATGACAAGCAGGTCGGAGAGGCCGCCGCCGAACGCCTCGAAGGCATCGCGCCCGCGTCCTCGCCGCCTCCACCGCGAAGCCCGATGGTGCGGCCGCCCGCGCTGCGTTTCGATGGGGTGGTGATCGCCTATGGCGAAACGACTGTCGGCCCCTTCACGCTGGACGTGCCGGCAGGCACCAGCCTCGCGCTGCGCGGGACGACGGGCATCGGCAAATCGAGCCTGCTCCATGCCCTGCTCGGGCTTGCCCCCCTTGGCGGCGGGCGGATTCTCGTCGACGGCGGCGATGCCGCAGAGGTCGCGTTGGCGGGGCAGGTCGGCTGGGCGGGGCAGACGGTCGCCTTCGTCCCCGGCACGCTGGCCGGGAACATCCGCCTGGCACGTCCCGATGCCGATGACGCCGCGGTGGAAGCCGCCGCGCGCCGCGCCGGCCTGGGCCCGTTGATCGAAACGTGGGGGCGGGGGATGGCCCTGCCGCTGGACCATCGCGGCTCCGGCCTGTCCGGGGGCGAGCGGCGGCGCGTCGGGATCGCGCGCGTTCTGCTCAAGGATGCGCCGCTGTGGCTGCTCGACGAGCCGACGGCGGATCTCGATGCCGGGTCCGCCGCGGACATCGCCGCCATCCTGGCGGCGGCCGCGCGGGGTCGCACCGTCCTGGTGGTGACGCACAGCGACGCGCTGGCGGCGCTCGCCGACCGCGAGGTGACGCTGACATGATCCGCACGGACCTCGACCGGCTGCTGGCCGGGGCCGTTGCCCCGCAGCGGCGGGTGTTCCGTCTGGCGGGTGCGCTGGCCGCCTTGGCGGTGGCCGCCGGGGTCCTGCTGCTGGGCCTTGCGGGATGGTTCATCACGGCGGCGGCGCTCGCCGGGCTTGGCGGCGTGCTGGCCGTGCAGGGCTTCAATTACCTGCTGCCGAGCGCGGCGATCCGGCTGCTGGCGATCGTCCGCACCGGCGCGCGCTATGGCGAACGCCTCTACGGGCATCGCGGTGCGCTGATGGCGCTCGCCACCGTCCGCGCCCGCCTGTTCGAGCGGGTGCTGGCGGTACCCGACGTGCGGGCCGTGTCGGCAGGCGATGCCGTGACCCGGCTGGTTCACGATATCGGCACGCTGGAGGACAGCCTGGTCCGCAAGCCCGCGCTGCCCGCCGCGCTGGCCGGCGGCGCCCTCGGCCTGGCCCTGACCTGGCTCGCCAGCCCCTGGGCCGCGCTGGCGCTGCTCGCCCTGCTCGCCGGGATCGCGCTGGGCGCGCATCTGGCAGCGCCCCGGCTGCTGGCGCGGGCCGCGACGGACATGGCCGCGGCGCTGGCGCGGCTCAAGGCGAGCGTGGTGGATCATGCGTCGGCTTCGCCCGAAATCCTCGCCTATGGGCTGGCCCCGGCGATCGGGCGCAGCCTGGGCGCGGAGGCCGCGGCGCTCGACGCGGCGCGCCGGCGCTTCGCGCGCGGAGAAGCGATCATCGACGCGGGGCTTACGCTTGGCGGCGGCATCGCGATGGGGGCGGTGCTGGCGATTTCCCATGCTTCCGCGCCGATGACCGTGCTGGCCGTTCTCGCCGCGGCGGGGGCGATCGAATCGCTCGCCGGCTATGTGCGCGGGGTGTCGTGCAACGCGCTGGTGGCGGCCGCGCTGGCCCGGTTGGACGCGATGGCGAAAGGGCATCCCCTCGCTGCCGGTGGGGCGGAGCCGATAGCCATGCCGGTCGGACGGACCATCGCGTTCGACGGGGATGGGGCGCATGTCCGGCTCGAGCCCGGTGAGCGTCTGGGTCTTGCCGGGCGGTCGGGCAGCGGCAAGACCAGCCTGCTGGAAACGCTTGCCGGCATTCGTCCCGCCGATGCCGGCAGCGGTATCCGGCTGGACGACAGGCCCATCGCGGCGCTGCCTCGCGAGGCGGTGCGCGCGGTGTTTGCGCTCGCGCCGCAGGATGCGCAGCTCCTGTCGGGGACGGTCCGCGACAATCTGCGCGTCGCGCGTCCGGGCCTTGGCGACGGCGCGCTCTGGGCGGCGCTGGAGGTGGCGTGCCTCGCCGACGACATCCGGGCCATGCCGCAGGGGCTCGACCAGTGGGTGGGCGACGGCGGCGCGCGCCTTTCGGGCGGGCAGCGCAAGCGGCTGTCGATTGCCCGCGCGATCCTGTCGGGTCGGCCCTGGCTGCTGCTCGACGAGCCGAGCGAAGGGCTGGACGGGGAAACGGAGGCGCGGCTGCGCGACCGTCTGGATGCCTGGCTGCGCGAGACGGGAACCGGCCTTGTCGTGGTGAGCCATCGTCCGGCCCTGCTGGCGCTGGCCGACCGGCGCCTCGATCTCGATTCCTACAGAATCCTGGCGAAAGTGGCCGCCGATCCCCGCGCGCGCGATTGAGTTCCTCTTCCGGCCCGCTCCTCCTGCGGTGCGAGCCCGGCCAGGCGGCACAGCAGCCGGGCGGCATCCTGCAGCGCTTCGGGCGCCAGGCTGTAGAAGACGAGCTTGGCGTCGCGGCGCGTCTGCACCATCCCGGCCTTGCGCAGGATCGCGAGCTGCTGCGACAGGCCGGGCTGGCCGATGCCGGTCAGCGTTTCCAGCTCGCCCACGGACGTCTCGCCGTGTTCCAGCAGGGTGCGCATGAGCTTCAGCCGGACCTCGTGGGCAAGCGCCTTGAGGGCGCCGGTGATCTCGTCGAGCTGGGCATCGGTGAAGGTCGGGTTCACGCGCCGGCCTCGCCCTGCCGGTCCGGGCGCATGCGATGGAACCAGCAGTCGTCGTCCGCCGCGATCACGGCGGCCTGGTTCTGGTGGGGCGGCAACAGCACGTCGTCGCCCGGCCGCCAGCCTTCGGGTGTCACCACGTTGTCGTTGTCCACCCGCTGCAGCGCGGCGAGGACGCGCAGCAGTTCCTCCACCGACCGTCCGATGGTGGCGGGATAGCAGAGCATGGCGCGCAGGATGCCGTTCGGATCGATGAAGAAGGTCGATCGCAGCGTCGCCGCGTCGGGCGCGCCTTCCGCGATCATGCCATAGGCGCGGCCGATCACCAGCGAGGGGTCCTCGACGATCGGGAAGCCGACCGCGACGCCGAAATGGTCGTGGATCGCGCGGACCCAGGCCAGGTGCGCGTAGAGGCTGTCCACCGAGATCGCGATCAGCTCGCAGTCGAGCGCCTTGAAGCGATCGCCGGCGCGCGAAAGCGCGACGAATTCGCTGGTGCAGACCGGGGTGAAGTCCGCCGGATGGGAGAACAACAGTACCCAGCGGCCGCGATAGTCGGACAGGCTCAACTCCCCGATCGTCGTGCGGGCCCGGAAGTTGGGCGCCGGATCGCCGATTTGCAGCGGACGGGGTGGGCGGGCTGCGTTGTCGTCTGCGCCTGGATTCAAATTTCCTGCTCCCGAAGACGTAGGACCCCCGTTTTTACATGGTTACATCATGCGCGTAAACGATTAAGTCGTGGCATGGCGGCGGCATTGCCCCGCATTGTCCCGCACGGCCACTCGGGTGTTCCGATTGGCATCCTGCCCAGTCCCAGTGCTCAGTCCCAGTGCTCAGTCCCAGTGCTCAGTCCCAGTGCCTGGTTCCATCGCCAAATCCGATCATTGAAATTTATTTATTATGATATCATTATTAAGATAAATGTGTATATAGTAGGCGCCAGAGGAGAAAACCCCATGAGCGATCCGCATATCCGCGCCGCGGCGCGCATCATCGAGGCCGCGGGCGATGCGCAGCCGGCGGTCATCCGCAGCTTCTTCGACGAGGACACCTTCACCGTCACGCACGTCGTTTCCGATCCCGCGACCGCCAAGGCCGCGATCATCGACAGCGTGCTCGATTTCGATCCGGCATCGGGGCGCACGTCCCATGCATCGGCCGATCGGGTGATCGCCTATGTCCGAGGGCAGGGGCTGGAGGTGGAATGGCTGCTTGAAACGCACGCCCATGCCGATCACCTTTCGGCCGCGCCCTATCTGCAGGAGAAGCTCGGCGGCACGCTGGCGATCGGCCGCCATATCCTCACGGTCCAGCAGGTGTTCGGCAAGATCTTCAACGAAGGCACGCGCTTCGCCCGCGACGGCTCGCAGTTCGATCGGCTGTTCGATGACGGCGACCGTTTCCGGGTCGGCTCGATCGAGGCGATCGCGCTGCATGTGCCCGGGCACACCCCTGCCGACATGGCCTATGTCATCGGCGGCGCGGCGTTCGTCGGCGACACCCTGTTCATGCCCGACTACGGCACCGCCCGCGCCGATTTCCCCGGCGGCGACGCGCGCACGCTCTACCGCTCCATCCGTCGGCTGCTGACGCTGCCCGAGCGGACCCGCCTTCATCTGTGCCATGATTACAAGGCGCCGGGGCGCGATACCTATGCCTGGGAAACTTCGGTGGGCGAGGCGCGTGAGCATAACATCCATGTCCGCGACGGCGTGAGCGAGGACGCGTTCGTCGCCCTGCGCGAGGCGCGGGACGCGACGCTGGGGATGCCGCGGCTGATCCTGCCTTCCATCCAGGTCAACATGCGCGGCGGTCATATGCCGGAGCCGGAGGATAATGGCGTGCGCTACCTCAAGCTGCCGATAGACGCGCTGTAACGCCATGACGCTCGAACCCGTCCAGTATCTGCTCGGCGCCGGATCGGGTTCGCTCGTCGGCTTCACGCTGGGGCTGGTGGGCGGCGGTGGCTCGATCCTGGCGGTGCCGCTCATGGTCTATCTGGTCGGCGTGCCGGCGCCGCATGTCGCGATCGGCACCAGCGCGCTCGCGGTGGCGGCCAATGCCGGCGCCAACCTGGTGCCCCATGCCCGCCAGCGCACGATCAAATGGCGCTGCGCCGGCATGTTCGCCGCCGCCGGCGTCTTGGGCGCCTATGCCGGCTCGACGCTGGGCAAGGCGTTCGACGGGCAGAAGCTGCTGTTCCTCTTCGCGCTGCTGATGGTCCTCGTCGGCGCGCTGATGCTGAAAGGCCGCGGCGATCCGGGCAACCCCGACGTCGAATGCCGCCGCGAGAATGCGCCCAAGGTCATCGGCTATGGCGCCGCCGCCGGCCTGTTCTCGGGCTTCTTCGGCATCGGCGGCGGCTTCCTGATCGTTCCCGGCCTGATCGCCTCGACCGGCATGCCGATGCGCAATGCGGTCGGCTCGTCGCTGGTCGCCGTCGCGGCCTTCGGGCTGACGGCGGCGCTCAACTACGCCTTCTCCGGCCTCGTCGACTGGTGGCTGGCCGGCGCGTTCATCGGCGGAGGCATCGTCGGCGGAATTGCCGGCACGGCGCTTTCGCAGCGGCTGTCCGCGCACAAGGGCGCGCTCGACACGATCTTCGCCGTGCTGATCTTCGCGGTTGCCGGCTATATGCTCTGGCGCAGCGCGGGCGCCATCTGGAGCTGACGCCGTCAGATCAGCCCGTGCGCCCCGGCCATCGCGCCCACCAGCGTGACCAGCGATGCCGCCAGCAGGAGCCGATGCATCCGCTCCATGCGCGCGAAGTCGGCTTCCGGGGTGCGGGATCGCTCCATTCGCCTGTGCAGGAAAAGCGGCTCGATCACATAGAGCATCGCGGCGAACACCGCCCAGACCGCGACCATGGCGTGCATCCTCCAGAAGCGAAGCTCGGCGAAGCGGTACCACAGGTCGGCGCGGTGGATCATCCACAGGCCGGTGAGGCCGGCCAGGCCGACCCACAGCCGCGCCTGCCAGGCGAACCCGGCCTCGACCCGGTGGAATGCGGCCAGCCGCGCCGATGGCGGCTCGTTCCGCCGGATCGCCGGCATGAGGACGGTGGTGACGAACGCAACGCCGCCGATCCAGGCGACGATGGCAAGGATATGGAGAACGCGCGCCAGGGTGAAATCGTCCATCGCTACCTCCCGTCAGGGTCCGATCCACGTGCGTGGGAGCGGCGCCGGCCCGCCGGCGGCCGCGTCACGCTGCCGCTTTTGCAAGCGGACGGGGTTCGGGAAACCTGAAGAACAGCGCGCGTTGCAGGTTTTCGGCGATGCGCGCCGCTTTGGCCTGGAGCGCCGCCGCGGCGGCGGGCGCCATCAGTTCGTCGGTCGTGGCCTTCCACAGCGCCAGCCAGCGGTCGAAGAGTTCGGGGGTGATGCGGGCGACGTGCCGGCGGTGCGCCGGCAGCGGCTGGCCCTTGTAGCGGCCGGTGGTCAGCATGACCGAGGACCAGAACGCCGTCAGCTTGTCGAGGTGTTCCGGCCAATCCGCGATTGCGTCGTTGAAGATCGGGCCGAGTTCGTCATCGGCGCGGACCCGGGCGTAGAAGCTTGCGACCAGCCTTTCCAGGCCGTGTTCGTCGATCCCCTGATCGTTCACGACTCATGCTCCCATCATCTGTTCACGATGATTTCGTAGGCGCGTGTCGTAAAATATGCAAATAAAATACATCTTAACCGGCGCCATATTGCGGCGGGGGCCGGTGCGTTCCCCGGGCCGAACGTGGCCCTTACGCGATCAGGGGGAAGAGAGGCCGCCGTCGCCTGTTCCGGCAACGACGGTCTCCTCCCCCCTGGCACTTCTGCCTGGCTTGTTTTTATGAAGCCTGCAGATCGACGATCCGAAGGTAGGGCTTGAGCGTCTTGTAGCCCTGCGGGAACTGGCGCGAGGCTTCCTCGTCCGACAGCTTGGGCGAGATCACCACCGCCTCGCCCGGCTCCCAGTTGACGGGGGTGGCGATGTTGCGCGCGTCGGTGAGCTGCAGGCTGTCGATTGCCCGCAGGATTTCCGCGAAGTTGCGGCCGGTTGAGGGCGGATAGGTCAGGATCAGGCGAACCTTGCGCGTCGGGTCGATGACGAAGACCGACCGCACGGTGACCGTCGGATCGCTTTCGGGGTGGATCATGTCATAGAGCGTCGAGACCTTGCCGTCCGGGTCGGCGATCATCGGGAAATCGAGCTTGGCGCCCTGGGTCTCGTGGATATCGACTTCCCACTTGTGATGGGCTTCGACCGGATCGACGGAAAGCCCGATCGGCTTGACGTTGCGCTTGTCCCATTCCGGCCGGAGCTTGGCCACTTCGCCCAGCTCCGTGGTGCAGACCGGGGTGAAGTTCTTGGGGTGGCTGAACAGCACGCCCCAGCTCGAGCCGAGCCAGTCGTGGAAACGGATGCGGCCGTGGGTTGTGTCCTGTTCGAAATCCGGGGCGATCTGCCCGAGTTGAATGGTCATGGAAACTCCTTCCTACTGTGTCGCCAATGTGGAGGACCCGAACGCGACAAACAAATGAATGTTATGATTGCTTGTCGGCAGGGAAATTGCTGTCAAATGGAGAGCCGCCCCGGCGCGGCCTGCGGCGCGTGCGGGTCTTCTCGCAGGTGTCGCCCGGCGTTTCCCGATCGAGGGCCGGCGGCCAGACCGTGTAGATGTCGAACGGCGGGGGCAGGTCCCGCCAGCGCGTCCATGCGTCGCGGCAGGCCTGGCGTTCGTGGTCCATGATCAGGACGATGCCGGCGGAAACCGCGACGACCAGGACCATGACGGCCACGGCCGCCGTGTCGCCGATCGTGCCGGCGTCATGCAGGCCGTACAGCGCAAAGCCGATGCCGAGGATCATCAGCGTCAGCGCCAGGATGGTTGCCCAGAGTTCCGCCTGGGAAGGCGGAGGCGGGGGGCGGCGTGGTTCCAGGGGTTTCATGTCGCCATCCGCCCGGTGGTGGATGCTGGTTCGACCATGCGGTCTCTCCTTGTCCAAGTACCATCGACCCGCTAGCATCTATCAAGCAAACGAATATTATTGCGTGTTGAGCGGAAGGAAATTTAGGCATGGACATTAATGTCGCGCGTACCTTCCTCGAGGTCGTTAAGACCGGCAGCTTCGTCAGCGCCGCGGCCAACCTCAATCTCACGCAGACCGCGGTCAGTGCCCGCATCCGCGTGCTGGAGGACCAGCTCGACCGGCCGGTCTTCATCCGCAACAAGGCCGGCGCGAAGCTGACGCCGGCCGGCGATCAGTTCCTCCGCTTCGCCACCACGCTGGTGCAGGTCTGGGACCGGGCGCGCCGCGCCGTGGCGCTGCCGCCGGGGCGCGAAACGGTGGTGACGGTCGGCGCCGAACTCAGCCTGTGGAGCCCGCTGCTGCGGCACTGGCTGCTCTGGATGCGGCGCGAATGCCCCGAGATCGCGGTGAGCACGCAGATCGACACGGCCGAGCGGCTGATGGAACAGGTGCAGGACGGCTCGCTGGACGTGGCCGTACTCTACGCCGCGCCCAGCCGGCCGGGCGTCATCGCCGAGCTGCTGTTTGAGGAAAAGCTGGTCCTCGTCCGGACGACGCCGGTGAACACGCCGCTGGCGCCCGAGGACCATGTGCTGATCGACTGGGGCGACGAGTTCACCGCCAGCTACAACGCGGCCTTCCCGGACCGGCCCAATGCGGTGGTGGCGATCAGCTACGGCCCGCTGGCGCTGGAATATATCCTGGCGACTGGCGGCAGCGGCTATTTCCGCAAGGGCTTCATCCGCTCCTATCTGGAGGAGGGCCGGCTCGCGCTCATTTCGGGAAGCCCGGAATTCTCCTATTCGGCCTATGTCGTCCATTCGGCGAAGGCCGATCCCGGCGTGATGGACCGTATCCGCGCCGGCCTCAGGTCCGCGGCGGCGATAGCGGCCTGAATCAGATCGCGGCCTGAATCATGGGCCGCGCGTCGCGGCCGGGCTTCAGTGCAGGCCGATGCCCAGCGGCGATTGTCGGTTCATCAGCCGCCGCATGGCCTCGCGGTCGGCCAGCAGATCGGTGACGGTGTAGGAATCGAACACCGCCATCATCGCCCGCATGCCTTCGGCAAGTACGCCGGTCAGCCCGCAGGCGGGCGCGAGCGCGCATCCCGAGCAGTCGGCCAGTTCGAGCCCTTCCTCGGTCCGCCGCACGACTTCGCCCACGCTGATCTCGTTCGCCGGGCGGGCGAGGCGCATGCCGCCGGCGCGGCCCCGCACGGTCTCGACGAAGCCGTCGCGGGCCAGCGCGTTCACCACCTTCATCAGGTGGTTGTGCGATACGTCGTAGGTGCGTGAAATCTCGCCGATCGAGCAAAGGCGATTGTCATGGAGCGCCAGGTGAATCAAAACCCTGAGCGAATAATCCGTATAGCGGGTAAGCCGCACATACCTCTCCCGGGGGAACGTTGGCAGGTATCATACCTGTATTAGCAAGACATGTTAAGACGCGATTGCCAGCATCCGCTGGAGGCCGTTCGCCACGCAGTTCGCGGGCTGCTCCGCGGCTTCGACGGGCAGGTCCGTCGCTTGCGCGATCATCGAGCGCATCAGCGGCATCAGCGCGCCGCCCCCGGTCAGGATGATGCCCCGGTCGTGGATATCCTGGCTGAGTTCGGGCGGGGTGCGTCCCAGCACTTCGCGCACCACGCGCACGATCTGCGCGATGTGCTTTTCGACGACCATGTCCAGTTCCGCGGTCGGGACGCTGATCGTGTCGGGCAGCCCCTTCTTGAGGCACCGGCCCCTCACCCGGATCGCACCTGTCTGGCCGTCGTCCGGGTTCAGCCGCCTTGCGACATAATCCAGCTTCAGCCTTTCGGCGGTCAGTTCGCCGACGAGGAACTTGTGGCGGAAATGAAGATGGTCGGCGATGGCCTGGTCGAGCGTGCCGCCGCCGATGCGCACCGACCCGGTCTCGCACAGCCCGCCGAGCGAGAACACGGCAACCTCGGTGGTGCCGGCGCCGCATTCGATCACCATGGAGCCGGCCGGATCGTCGACGGGCAGGTCCGCTCCGATCGCGGCGGCCAGAGGCTCGGCGATCAGGGTCACGCTGCCGAATCCGGCGTCGTCCGCCGCCGTCAACATCGCGCTGCGCTCTGCCTGCGTCGCGTCGGCCGGGACGCCAATAATCGCGTTGGGCGCGCGCAGACGCTTGGCGCCGATCGTCCGCGACAGGGCGTAGCGCAGCAACCCCTTGGCCGTGGCGATGTCCTGCAGCACGCCGCGGCATAACGCACGCCTGACCTTGAGGTGGGCCGGGACGCGGTCGAGCATCGCGTGCGCCTCGGCCCCCGCCGCCACGAGGTTCATGGTGCCGTCGCGGCGTGAAAAGCAGCACAGCGACGGCTCGTCGAAGACGATGCCTTCGTCGCGGCGGATGACGCGCACGTTCGCGGTACCGAAATCGATGGCGATCTCGGGCCGCCGCCAGGACAGGATTGAAGCCACGGGGGGGCGAATACCAAGTCGAATCCGGTTTGTCTCCTGTCCTCGACGCCGCCGCGCCGGCACGGGGCCTGCGGTCGACCGGCGGGGGCCGTGCGCCGCGTCGGTTACCGTCATGGCGGGGCGAAATTGATGATTCAATACATCATTATTGATATGAATAACCAATAATAGTCGTTTGCCTCATGGATCGCGCTCCCGCAAAAGCGCAGACCTGAGAAAGATGCTCATCACAACGGTGCCCGGAGAGGACCTGCGCGTCAGGCCGGAGCACGGGAAGGAGCCGAACGCCGAGGAACGATACGCATGACAGCACCGGAAAACCCAGGGAATCCCCTCACCCTGGACCAATGGCGGCAGGTTGAATCCCTCACCCGGTCGCTTGATCCGATGCAGGTGCGGTGGCTCAGCGGCTATTTCGCAGGGTTGGACGCCGGTCTGCGGCAGCCCCATCCGCAGCCGGCGCCCTTTGCGGCCGTCCCGGCCAGGGGCCTGACCATCCTCTATGGCACCGAAACCGGCAACGCGGCCGAGCTTGCCCGGATGCTCGAGGCTGCGCTCAAGGAACAGGGGCTGGCCTGCGCCATCGGCGACATGGCCGACTACAAGGTCCGCCAGTTTGCGCAGGAGCAGGATCTCCTCGTCATCGTCAGCACTTATGGGGAGGGCGATCCCCCGCAGCCGGCCACCGGCTTCTTCGAATTCGTCGAAAGCCGCAAGGCGCCGAAGCTGGCCGGCGCCCGCTTCGCCGTGCTGGCGCTCGGCGATTCCACCTATGAATACTACTGCCAGGCCGGGAAGCGGCTCGACCAGCGCTTCGAGGAACTGGGCGCGCAGCGCCTTGCCGCCCGCGTCGATTGCGACGTGGACTACGAGGAGCCGGCCGAGGCATGGATCAAGGCCATCGTCGAACAACTGGCGAGCGAGGCGCCCGCCGCACCCTCCGCTGCGGCCGCGGCCGTTTCCCCCGCGCCCGCCGCACCGTCGGCCTACGACAAGCGCAATCCCTTCCCCGCACGGATCATCGAGAACATCCCGATCGTCGGCCGCGGCTCCTCGAAGGAGACCCGCCATATCGAGTTCTCCATCGCCGAATCCGGTCTTGCCTATCAGCCCGGCGACGCGCTGGGGATCGCGGCGTCGAACGATCCGGCCGTCGTCGCCGCGCTGCTGGACGCGCTGGCCCTGGCGCCCGAGACCGAGTTCGAGCTGAAGGGGCAGGCCCTGTCCATCGGCGAGGCGCTGACCCACCGCTTCGAGATCACCGCGGCCACTCCGCGCTTTCTCGACTACTGGGCCCTGTTGAGCGAGGCCGAGGTGCTCAAGCAGTTGCAGCAGGAGGATCGCGCCGGCGAGCGGTCGGTGTTCCTGCGCACCCACCATGTCGTCGACATCGTGCGGCGCTTCCCGGTCTCGGAGGTGATGCCGCAGGGCTTCGTCGCTGCGCTGCGGCCGCTGCAGCCCCGGCTCTATTCGCTCGCGTCGAGCCTGTCGGCGGCCCCGGACGAAGCGCATCTCACCGTCGCGCCGGTTCGCTACAGCCTGCACGGCCTGGCGCGCAGCGGCGTTGCCTCTGGCCTGCTGGCCGACCGCGGCGAGGCCGACACGGTGCTGCCGGTCTATATCCAGAGCAATCCGCATTTCCGCCTGCCGGGTGACGATGCTCCGATCATCATGATCGGCGCCGGCACCGGCGTCGCGCCTTATCGCGCCTTCCTGCAGGAGCGCGAGGCGCATGGTACCGGCGGCAAGAGCTGGCTGTTCTTCGGCGAGCGCAATTTCCGCACGGACTTCCTCTACCAGACCGAATGGCAGGGTTGGCTCAAGGACGGCTCGCTCAGCCGCATGGACGTGGCCTTTTCGCGCGACCGGACCGAGAAGGTCTATGTCCAGCACCGCATGCAGCAGCAGTCGCGCGATGTCTTCGCCTGGCTGGAGGAGGGCGCCCACGTTTATGTCTGTGGCGACGCCGCCAATCTCGCGCCCGACGTTCATCAGGCGCTGATCGATATCGTCGCCCGCGAGGCGCATACCGGACGCGAGGCGGCCGAGGACTATGTCCGCTCGCTCCAGGCCGACCATCGCTATCAGCGCGACGTGTATTGAGGGGCACGACCATGACCGACGCCACAGTCATCGACCGCAGCCGCGACCTTTCCCAGCCCCTCGACCGGCTCGGCCCGGACGAGAGCATGAAGGACCGCAGCGACTATCTGCGCGGCACCATCGCCACGGGCCTGCTCGACAGGATCACTGGCTCGGTTCCATCGGCCGACGACGTCAAGCTGATGAAGTTCCACGGCATCTATCAGCAGGACGACCGCGACTTGCGCGACGAGCGGCGCCGGCAGAAGCTGGAGCCGGCCTATCAGTTCATGATCCGCGTCCGCCTGCCGGGCGGGGTGTGCACGCCGGCGCAATGGCTGATGCTGGACGAACTCGCGCGTGAGCACGGCGGCCAGACGCTGCGGATCACGACGCGCCAGACCTTCCAGTTCCACTGGGTGCTGAAGGACAGCCTGCGGCCGATCATCCAGGGTCTGCACGAGACGCTGCTCGACACCGTCGCCGCCTGCGGCGACGACAGCCGCGGCGTGATGTGCACGGTCGATCCGCAAAGCTCGCGCTTCCATGCCGAGGTCTCGGCCATGGCCAAGCGCGTCAGCGACCACGTCATCCCCAAGACCCGCGCCTACCACGAGATATGGTACGGCAGCGAGCGCGTCGCCGGCTCGGAGCCCGAGGAGCCGTTCTACGGGCGCACCTACATGCCGCGCAAGTTCAAGATCGGCTTCGCGTTGCCGCCCTCGAACGACCTCGACGTCTATGCCCAGGATCTCGGCTTCATCGCCATCGGCGGGGATGAGGGGCTGGAAGGGTTCAACGTCGTCATCGGCGGCGGCATGGGCCGGACAGACCAGGCGCCAGAGACCTACCCGCGTCTTGCCAGCCTCATCGGTTTCGTGCCGGCCGATCGGGTCACCGCCTGCGCCGACGCGGTGATGGCGGTGCAGCGCGACTATGGCGACCGCAAGGACCGCCAGCACGCGCGCTTCAAGTACACGATCGACGACAAGGGGCTCGACTGGATCAAGGCTGAGATCGAGAGCCGCATGGGCGCTCCGTTCGAGGAGGCCCGGCCCTATACCTTCACCTCCAACGGCGACAGCTATGGCTGGAACACGACGCCGGACGGCCGCCATCATCGCACGCTCGTTATCGAGAACGGGCGGCTGGACCTCAAGCTGCTCGACGCGCTGCGCGATGTGGCCCGCGTCCATCGCGGCGCCTTCCGGCTCACGCCGAACCAGAACGTGATCATCGCCGGGGTACGGACGGAGGATCGGCCGGCGATCGACGCGATTCTGGCCGAGCATTTGCCGGACGTCGACCGCTTTTCGGTCCTGCGCCGCAACGCCATCTCCTGCGTTGCGCTGCCGACATGTGGACTGGCGATGGCGGAGAGCGAACGCTACCTGCCAACGCTGCTCGACAAGATCGAGGCGATCCTGGCCGACAACGGTCTGTCCGACCAGCCGATCACGATCCGGATGAGCGGCTGCCCCAACGGCTGCTCGCGCCCCTATATCGCCGAGATCGG